>Ga0079104_1001529_pt1 | contig 15280 bp, 10 predicted proteins | sample MedtruBG_FD_76829 | JGI IMG/M metagenome (GOLD analysis project Ga0079104, IMG submission 76829) | Root nodule microbial communities of legume samples collected from California, USA - Medicago truncatula BG | ecosystem: Host-associated > Plants > Roots > Nodule | place: USA: California...
AACACCGCCAGCAGATGCAGGTCGTGATTGCCGAGCACCATTCGCACGCTATCGCCCAGAGACTTCACGTAACGCAGGACGTCGAGCGATGCGGGGCCGCGAGCCACCAGATCGCCGGTCAGCCACAGAGTGTCTTGCCCGGGAGTAAATTCCACCTGCTTTAATAACGCGATCAGTTCATCGTAGCAGCCGTGAACGTCGCCAATAAGGTATGTGCTCATTTTATCAGTGGATGAGAGCTGGCACGGCCAGACGGAAAACGGGAATATCAATGCTGAACGGATTACCGTCAGCGTCGATCATGTCATAGTGACCCTGCATGGTGCCGAGGGGCGTTTCCAGCACGGCACCACTGGTGTACTGATATTCGTTGCCCGGAGCAATGTGCGGCTGAACGCCAATCACACCTTCGCCCTGGACCTCGGTTTCACGACCGTGGCCGTTAGTAATCAACCAGTAGCGCCCAAGCAGCTGCACCGATCCTCGCCCCAGATTACGAATCGTGACCGTATAAGCAAAAACATAGCGTTCATCGTCCGGTGAGGACTGAGACTCAATGTAGACGCTTTGTACCTGGACACAGACGCGGGGCGAATTGATCATGGTTTAGCTCTCCTTCTGAGGCGTATTTTCTGACAGCCAGTTTGCCAGGCGGCAGTACTGGGCCACAGAGATATTTTCTGCACGCATCGCCGGGTCAACGCCAAGCTCAATCAACAGTTCGACAGAGAAGATATTGCCGAGGCTGTTGCGGATTGTCTTACGACGCTGGTTGAACGCTTCGGTGGTGATTCGGCTTAACACACGAACCTCTTTAACCGGATGCGGCAGCGTGGTGTAAGGCACCAGGCGAACAACGGCAGAATCCACTTTTGGCGGTGGCGTAAAGGCGGTTGGCGGCACTTCCAGCACAGGGATAATCTGGCAGTAGTACTGCGCCATGACGCTTAAACGACCATACGCCTTACTGTTTGGACCTGCAACCAGACGGTTGACCACTTCTTTTTGCAGCATGAAGTGCATGTCAGCAATGGCATCAGTATAGCTAAACAGGTGGAACATCAGCGGGGTAGAGATGTTGTACGGCAGGTTACCGAACACACGCAGTGGCTGGCCCATTTCCTTCGACAGTTCGCCGAAGTTCATGGTCATCGCATCTTGCTGAAAAATGGTCAGCTTTGGTCCAAGGAACGGGTGCGTTTGCAGGCGTGCAGCCAGGTCACGGTCCAGTTCGATGACGGTCAGTTTATCCAGACGTTCGCCAACCGGCTCGGTCAATGCGGCAAGACCGGGGCCGATTTCAACAATGGCCTGGCCTTTCTGCGGGTTGATGGCCGATACGATGCTGTCGATGACAAACTGATCGTTGAGGAAGTTCTGCCCGAAGCGTTTTCGGGCTAAGTGGCCCTGATGGACTCGATTATTCATTGAGAGTTACTGATCATTTTGATGGCGAGATTAAGCGCCGTAATAAAACTGCCGACGTTTGCTTTCCCCTGACCCGCCAGTTCTAGCGCGGTGCCGTGGTCAACGGACGTACGGATAAAAGGTAAACCGAGCGTGATATTCACGGCACGGCCGAAACCCTGGTATTTTAGCACGGGCAGGCCCTGATCGTGGTACATCGCGAGAACTGCGTCGGCATTGTCGAGATATTTCGGCTGGAACAGGGTATCTGCGGGCAGTGGCCCACTCAGATTCATGCCCTTAGCGCGCATTTCGTCGAGCACCGGAATGATGGTGTCTATCTCTTCCATCCCCATATGCCCGCCTTCACCGGCGTGCGGATTGAGCCCACACACCAGGATATGCGGCCTGGCAATGCCAAATTTCGTGCGCAGGTCGGTATCCAGAATGGTAATCACGTCGCGCAAGACATCAGTCGTTATCGCATCGCTGATATCCTTCAGCGGCAGATGAGTGGTAGCGAGTGCGACGCGCAGCTCTTCTGTTGCCAGCATCATCACCACTTTATCGGTGTGAGAACGCTCTTCGAAGAATTCAGTGTGTCCGGTAAACGCAATCCCCGCATCGTTGATGATGCTCTTCTGCACCGGCCCGGTAATCAGGGCGGCAAACTCACCGTCTGTACTGCCATCGCAGGCGCGTGCCAGGGTTTCGACCACATAAGGACCGTTCAGCACGTTTAACGTGCCTGGGGTAACGGGAGCCTGAAGGGGAACGGGAAGGAGAGTTAGCGTACCGGCTTTTTGCGGAACAGGCGCCAGAGCGGCATCGTAGGGCAGGAGCGTTAACGGCAAACCGAGCATTGCTGCCCGGTCTGTCATAAGCGTTTCATCGGCGCAAACCACCAGTTCAACAGGCCAGTCACGCTGAGCCAGTTGAACCACGAGGTCTGGGCCAATCCCGGCGGGTTCGCCGGGAGTGATAACCACACGTTGGGGCTGTGTCATCAGTTGCTCAGAATTTTGACGTACGCGCTGGCACGTTGTTCCTGCATCCAGGTTGCAGCTTCTTCAGCAAACTTGCGGTTCATCAGCATGCGGTAAGCTTTGTCTTTCTGCGCAGCATCGGTACGGTCCACGTTGCGGGTATCCAGCAGCTGAATCAGGTGCCAACCGAACGAGGAGTGAACCGGGGCGCTAATCTCACCTTTGCTCAGCTTCATCAGTGCATCACGGAATGCCGGATCGTACATGTCCGGAGTGCCCCAGCCTAAATCACCGCCCTGGTTTGCAGAGCCTGGATCCTGAGACAGCTCTTTAGCCGCTTTATCAAAGGTGGTTTTACCACTCTTGATATCCGCAGCCACGGCTTCCAGTTTCGCACGCGCCTGGTCATCAGTCATGATTGGCGATGGCTTCAGCAGAATGTGACGGGAATGCACTTCGGTCACAGAAATGCTCTGGCTCTGGCCGCGCAGATCGTTAACTTTGATGATATGGAAGCCCACGCCGGAACGGATAGGACCAATCACATCGCCTTTTTTCGCGGTGCTCAGGGCCTGCGCGAAGATAGATGGCAGTTCCTGAATACGTCCCCAGCCCATCTGGCCGCCTTTCAGCGCCTGTTGGTCAGCGGAGTAAGTGATGGCGAGTTTACCGAAGTCAGCACCGTTGTTTGCCTGGTCGACAACAGAGCGCGCCTGCGTTTCCGCTTCGTTAACCTGGTCAGAGCTTGGGTTTTCCGGCAGCGGGATCAGGATGTGGCTCAGGTTCAGCTCAGTACTGGCATCGTTCTGGTTGCCAATCTGTGAAGCCAACGCGTCGACTTCCTGCGGCAGAACGGTAATACGGCGACGAACTTCGTTATTACGCACTTCAGAGATAGTCATCTCTTTGCGAATCTGTGCGCGATAGGTGCTGTAGTTCATGCCATCGTAAGCCAGACGGCTACGCATCTGATCCATCGACATATTGTTCTGCTTGGCGATGTTGGCGATGGCCTGATCGAGCTGTTCGTCAGTCACTTTTACGCCCATTTTCTGACCCATCTGCAGGACAATTTGGTCCATGATCAGACGTTCCAGAATCTGGTGGCGCAGCGTGGCGTCATCCGGTAATTGTTGCCCGGCCTGGCCTGCGTTTCCTTTTACGGACTGCATCAAATTATCGACGTCGCTTTCAAGTACAACGCCGTTATTTACGACAGCTGCTACCTTATCGACAACCTGTGGGGCGGCGAAACTGGTATTCGCAACCATGGCGATACCGAGAAGCAGCGTTTTCCAGTTCTTCATACTCTTTCCATTTCAATTAACCGCAAAGGCGGATTACGTTTCTAAACCGTGGCGTTACAAAGAGCTTTGGTACGGCATAATTGTCGAGCGCAACATCTGTTGAGTGCCGAGGCCATAATTAGAACTCAGGCCACGCAGTTCGATATTGAAACCGACGACGTTATCGTATTTACCCTGGGCATTGCTGCTGTCCCAGCCGTTGAGCTTACGCTCGTAACCGAGACGGAGCGCGTAGCAGCAAGAGTTATACTGCACAGCTAACATCTGATCGGCTGGTTTATGGGCATTGGTATCGTAGTAATACGCACCCACAACAGACCAGCGGTCAACGACCGGCCAGCTTGCCGTCATACCCACCTGGGAAATCCCGTCTTTATACTGCTGCGCCGTGGAGTAAGACGGCAGTGTCGCCTGAATATACTCCGGGCTGGCGTAACGGTAATTCATCTGAACTAAGCGGTTTTCATCGCGACGATATTCGACGGTCCCGTTGCCGGTGGCAACGTTATCCAGACGGGTATCATATTGAATGCCGCCACGCAGACCCCATTGGTCAGTCATGCGCCAATAGGTATCTCCGGCCCAGACCAGCGAGCCTTTCTGATCAGTCTCCGACCAATCTTGCGTTTCATCACCCGTACGAGACGGCGTGAAGTAGTAGATTTGACCCACAGAAACGTTAAAACGTTCAACGGCGTTTTGATCATAAACGCGAGATGTGAGGCCGGTCGTCACCTGGTTAGCTGACGCAATACGGTCGAGGCCGCTGTAGGTACGGTCGCGGAACAGGCCGCTGTAGTCCGATTGCAGCAACGTCGAGTCGTACGACATGATGTCGCTTTGGTCCTTATACGGTACGTATAAGTACTGCACGCGCGGTTCCAGGGTCTGGGTATAGCCCTGTGACCAGTCCATATCGCGCTCGAAAACCATCTTGCCGTCAATTTTAAACTGGGGCAGGACGCGGTTGACGTTCTCTTTCAGATGGGTGCCGTAACGGGTGTTGTACCAGTCGACATCATCCTGCTGATAGTGTGTCGCCATCAGCTTGGCTTCGGTATCAATGCTTCCCCAACCGTTTGATAATGGCAAATCGATCGTCGGTTCCAGGTGTACACGCGTCGCTTCTGGCATGTTGTCATTGGTGTTTTTGAAATGCACCACCTGACCATAGACATGCGTATCAAACGGCCCAACGTCATTCTGGTAGTAGTTAACGTCAAGCTGTGGCTGAGCCGAGTAGGAGCTTGCGCTCTGAGTATCAAAGACCTGGAACTGTTTGCTGGATACGGTGGCGTTAAAGTTCTCAATGGCATAGCCGACGCTAAATTTCTGCGTGGCGTAACCGTCGGTACTGGAGCCGTAATTGGAGTCAAAGTCGTTGAAGTAGCTCGGATCGCTGACTTTGGTGTAGTCGACGTTGAAGCGCCACACCTGATCCATCACCCCAGCATGTCGCCAGTAGAAGAGCCAACGGCGGCTGTCGTCTTCGTTGGGATGTTCGTCTTCGAAGACTTTATCTTTGTTCAAATAGTCGAATTCAAACAGCCCTGAGCCCGCTTTAGTCAGATAGCGGAATTCGTTCTCCCACATCACGCCGCCGCGCTTTTCCATATAGTGCGGTGTAATGGTGGCATCGAAGTTCGGAGCGATGTTCCAGTAATACGGCAGGTAGATTTCCGTACCATTATTACTGCTGTATTTGGCATTCGGGATCAGGAAGCCTGAACGGCGCTTATCACCAATCGGCAGCTGCAGATAGGGACTGTAAAATATTGGTACCGGACCGACTTTAAAGCGGGCATTCCAGATTTCGGCAACCTGCTCCTCGCGGTCCTGAATCACTTCGCTCCCGACCACGCTCCAGGTGTTCGAACCTGGCAGACAGGACGTAAAGGTCCCGTTATCGAGAATGGTATAGCGGTTTTCGCCACGCTGTTTCATCACGTCAGCAGTACCACGGCCTTGGCGGTCGACCATCTGGTAGTCGCCTTTCCAGACGTTGGTATCTTTGGTATTCAGATTGGACCAGGCTTTAGGACCTTTCAGGATCACCTGATTATCGTCGTAGTGTACATTGCCCAGCGCATCCACGGTGCGAACCGGATCCGCCTGTCCAGGTGCCTGCTTCTGGTGCAACTGCACTTCGTCCGCCTGTAATCGACTGTTCGCCTGATTGATATCGACATTGCCGGTAAATACGGCATCATCAGGGTAATTACCCTTGGCATGATCGGCGTTGATGGTGACAGGCAGGTTATTAGTATCCCCCTGAACCAGCGGACGGTTATAGCTTGGTACCCCCAGCATACATTGTGATGCGAGGTCGGCCGCCGCACCCTGTTGACTGTACAGGGCGCTGGCGATCAGGGTTGCCAGAAGGGTGGGAATACGTTTTTTCATACGTTTTATTTGTTGTTCCGTCATCTGTGGCTTCGCGGCTTGCAAACGGTCAGAGACTAACGTACTCATCGGTCACGCGCCAGTGTTAATCCTGCCGCTTCGAGCCAGTGGCGTTAGGCACTGTGTAGAATGGCGAGTATGATAAAGCAAATTATAGGTTATGTCCTGCACTGACCATCAGGTCATCGCTGCGAAAATCGCCTTTTATCAAGGTGGAAGCCATTACCTGCGACATGATGATTATGACTATCCGGGGAGTCTATGCAGTATTGGGGTAAAGTGATTGGTGTGGCCGTTGCACTTATGATGGGTGGCGGATTCTGGGGAGCGGTACTTGGACTGCTGATTGGCCACATGTTTGATAAGGCGCGTAGCCGCAGGCTCAACTTTTTTGCCAACCAGCAAGAGCGTCAGTCGCTGTTCTTTGCCACCACCTTCGAGGTGATGGGGCATCTGACGAAGTCGAAAGGTCGCGTGACCGAAGCGGATATCCACGTTGCCAGCATTCTGATGGACCGCATGAATCTTCACGGCGAGTCCCGCACCGCGGCGCAGCAGGCTTTCCGCGTCGGCAAAGCGGATAATTACCCGCTGCGCGAGAAGATGCGAGCGTTCCGCGGCGTTTGTTTCGGTCGCTTCGATTTGATTAGGATGTTTCTGGAAATTCAGATTCAGGCCGCGTTTGCCGACGGCTCATTGCATCCTAACGAACGTGAAGTGCTGTTTGTCATTGCCGACGAGCTCGGTATCTCCCGCGCTCAGTTTGAACAGTTCCTGCGTATGATGCAGGGCGGCGCACAGTTTGGTGGCGGTTATCAGCAGCAATCGCAGTCAGGCGGCGGTTGGCAGCAGGCGCAGCGCGGCCCGACGCTGGAAGATGCGTGTAACGTGCTCGGTGTAAAGTCGACGGATGACGCCACGACCATCAAGCGCGCCTATCGTAAGCTGATGAGCGAACATCACCCGGATAAGCTGGTAGCGAAAGGTTTACCGCCGGAAATGATGGAAATGGCGAAGCAAAAAGCGCAAGAAATTCAGCGAGCTTATGAATTAGTAAAGGAACAGAAAGGAATTAAGTAACCTGTTCTGAATGCCCTCTCCAGCCGGAGAGGGACATCTCAAAAATCAACCGGTGCCTTAAACGTCATGCTATTGCCAAACTGCGGGTGGGTGATGGTCAGCATTTCTGCGTGCAGAAGAAGGCGAGGCGCCATGGCCAGCGCTTCTGGCGTGGCGTAGAAACGATCCCCCAGAATCGGATGCCCCAGCGCCTGCATATGCACGCGCAGCTGATGCGAGCGTCCGGTAATCGGTTTAAGCAGCACTCGCGCGGTGTTGTCGTCGGCGTACTCCAGCACGTCAAATTCGGTTTGCGCCGACTTGCCTGTCTCGAAACAGACTTTTTGCATAGGACGGTTCGGCCAGTCGCAGATCAGCGGTAAATCCACCACACCTTCGGCTTTTTCCGGATGTCCCCACACGCGGGCCAGATACTGCTTTTTCGGTTCACGCTCGCGGAACTGGCGTTTCAGCTCCCGTTCCGCCGCTTTGGTCAGAGCCACAACAATCACGCCGCTGGTCGCCATATCGAGCCGATGTACCGACTCAGCCTGCGGAAAATCACGCTGGACGCGCGTCATCACGCTGTCTTTGTGACTGTCCAGGCGGCCAGGGACGGACAACAAGCCGCTGGGCTTGTTGACCACCATGATGTGCTCATCCTGATAGAGCACCACCAGCCAGGGATCCTGTGGCGGATTGTAGGACTCCAGTACCATACTTTTTTCCTTACTGATGCGTGACGACGATCAGTCGCAACGCATCGAGACGCCAGCCGGCCTGGGCCAGAGCTTCCATCACCTGCTGACGATTGCTTTCAATTGCTTCCAGCTCGTCATCACGGATGTTCGGGTTGACCGCTTTCAGGGATTCCAGACGCGACAGCTCGGCGCTCAGCTTGTCGTCAGCTTCCTGACGAGCCGCTTCAATCAGCGCCTTCGCCACTTTTTCTACCTGCGCTTCGCCCTGTTGCAGAATGGCGTGCACGTCCTGCTGCACGGCGTTAACCAGCTTGCTGCCGGTGTGACGGTTAACGGCGCTCAGCTGACGGTTAAAGGTTTCAAACTCGACCTGCGCGGCAAGGTTATTACCGTTTTTATCAACCAGCATACGGACCGGCGTTGCAGGCAGGAAACGGTGCAACTGAAGCTGCTTCGGTGCCTGTGCTTCGACCACATAAATCAGCTCAAGCAGCAGGGTGCCCACCGGTAACGCTTTGTTTTTCAGCAGGGAAATCGTGCTGCTGCCGGTATCGCCGGACAGGATCAGATCCAGACCGTTGCGGATCAGCGGATGTTCCCAGGTCAGGAACTGCGCATCTTCGCGAGACAACGCCACGTCACGTTCAAAGGTCACGGTGCAACCATCTTCTGGCAGACCCGGGAAGTCCGGAACCAGCATATGATCGGAAGGCGTCAGGACGATCAGGTTTTCGCCGCGGTCGTCCTGATTAATGCCGATGATGTCGAACAGGTTCATGGTGAAGCTGATAAGCCCGGTGTCGTCATCTTGCTCTTCAATGCTTTCAGCCAGCGCCTGCGCTTTTTCACCGCCGTTGGAGTTGATCTCCAGCAGACGGTCACGGCCCTGCTCAAGCTGAGCTTTCAGCGCATCGTGCTGTTCGCGACAGGTTTTGATCAGCGCGTCGAACCCGTCGGTATTTTCCGGTGCCGCAAGATATTCAATCAGCTGCGGGTGCACGCTGTCATAAATAGTACGACCGGTCGGGCAGGTATGCTCGAACGCGTCCAGACCTTCGTGGAACCAGCGCACCAGCACCGACTGTGCGGTTTTTTCCAGGTACGGGACGTGGATTTGAATATCGTGCGCCTGGCCGATACGGTCCAGACGACCAATACGCTGCTCAAGCAGATCCGGGTTAAACGGCAGATCGAACATCACCAGATGGCTGGCAAACTGGAAGTTGCGGCCTTCGGAGCCGATTTCAGAACACAGCAGCACCTGCGCGCCGGTATCTTCTTCGCCAAACCAAGCGGCGGCACGGTCACGTTCAACAATCGACATGCCTTCATGGAACACCGCGGCACGGATGCCTTCACGCTCGCGAAGCACCTGCTCCAGCTGAAGCGCGGTGGCGGCTTTGGCGCAGATCACCAGCACTTTCTGTGAGCGGTGGCTGGTCAGATAGCCCATCAGCCACTCAACGCGCGGATCGAAGTTCCACCAGGTGCCGGTATCACCTTCAAATTCCTGATAAATCTGTTCCGGGTAGAGCATGTCGCGGGCGCGTTCTTCTGACGATTTACGCGCACCCATAATGCCGGACACTTTAATCGCCGTCTGATACTGCGTTGGCAGCGGCAGCTTGATGGTGTGCAGCTCGCGTTTCGGGAAGCCTTTCACGCCGTGACGGGTATTACGGAACAGCACGCGGCTGGTGCCGTGGCGGTCCATCAGCATCGAGATCAGTTCCTGACGGGCGCTTTCGCCGTCATCGCTGGTGCTGTTCGCCGCCGCAAGCAGTGGCTCAATATCCTGCTCGCCCATCATCTCGCTCAGGGCGTTCATCTGGTCGTTATTCAGTTTCTCGCCGCTCAGCAGCAGAGAAACGGCGTCGGCGACCGGACGGAAATTCTGCTGTTCTTCGACGAACTGCTCGAAATCGTGGAAGCGGTTCGGATCGAGCAGGCGCAGACGCGCAAAGTGGCTTTCGAGGCCCAGCTGTTCCGGCGTCGCGGTTAACAGCAGAACACCTGGTACGCGTTCAGCCAGCTGTTCGATGGCCTGATATTCACGGCTCGGCGCGTCTTCGCTCCAGACCAGGTGATGGGCTTCGTCCACCACCATGATGTCCCACTCGGCGTCGCACAGGTGTTCCAGGCGCTGCTTGCTGCGGCGCACGAAATCCAGCGAGCAGATCACCAGCTGTTCAGTTTCAAATGGGTTCTCGGCATCGTGCTGCGCTTCGGCATAACGCTCATCATCAAACAGCGCAAAGCGCAGGTTGAAGCGGCGCAGCATCTCGACCAGCCACTGGTGTTGCAGGGTTTCCGGCACGATCACCAGGACGCGCTCGGCGGCACCGGACAGCAGCTGTTGATGCAGGATCATCCCCGCTTCAATGGTTTTCCCGAGACCCACTTCATCGGCCAACAGGACGCGAGGTGCATGGCGACGGCCCACATCATGGGCAATATGCAACTGATGCGGGATCAGGCTGGTACGCTGACCGCGCAGGCCGCTCCACGGCATACGGTACTCTTCGCTCTGGTACTTACGCGCACGGTAGCGCAGGGCGAAACGGTCCATACGGTCAATTTGCCCGGCAAACAGACGGTCCTGCGGCTTGCTGAAGATGAGTTTGCTGTCGAGCAACACTTCACGCAGCTCAACGCCTTCTTCTTCGGTATCCAGACGCGTACCGGTGTACGCCAGCAGGCCATTTTCTTCTTTTACTTCGTCAACGCGCAGCTGCCAGCCGTCGTGGCTGGTAATGGTATCGCCTGGATTGAACATCACGCGGGTGATGGGAGAGTCGTTGCGGGCGTACAGTCGGTTTTCACCCGTTGCCGGATAAAGGAGCGTGACCATGCGCGCATCCAGCGCTACGACTGTCCCTAATCCTAACTCGCTTTCTGTATCGCTGATCCAGCGTTGACCAAGTGTAAAAGGCATATAATTTGGGCTCTATATCTTCAATTGCAGGCAATAATTGTCCTCCGCAGAAATAACCACGGAGAGTCAAAATTGGGGTCCAGGAATGGAAAGGGCGCTATGGTACTGGAAGCCAGGGTGTTAGTCACCTGTCAAAATAGCCCCAGTTGTCCTGTCAGTAGTGTAGCAAAATCGTCATGAACAAAGGGCAAAATTCCATCGGCGATCGGTTCTAACTGTTTCGTCAGATAGTGTTCGTAATCCAGCGGCGACTGCTGATACGCCAGGGGCTCCGGGCCGCTGGTGGTCCAGACATATTTAATGCTGCCGCGAGATTGGTATTGTAAAGGGCGGCCAAGCCGGGCGTTATGTTCATCGGCAAGCCGCGCGGCGCGGACATGCGGCGGAATGTTGCGTTGATATTCCACCAACGGACGTCTGAGCTGCTTGCGATAAACCAGCCTGTCATCGAACTCTCCGGCCATCAGCTTATCAATCGTTTCGCGAATAAAATCCTGGTACGGCTCGTTGCGGAAAATGCGCAGATACAGCGTTTGCTGGAACTGTTGCGCCAGCGGCGTCCAGTCGGTTCGCACCGTTTCCAGCCCCTTAAACACCATCTTCTGCTCATCGCCAGTCTGGATCATACCGGCATAACGCTTTTTACTGCCCGTCTCGGTGCCGCGAATGGTGGGCATCAGGAAGCGGCAAAAATGGGTTTCGAACTCCAGCTCCATCGTGCTGGTCAGCCCCTGCTTTTGCAGTTCTGCGGACCACCATTCGTTGACGAATTTCACCAGCTTACGACCAATTTGTGCCGCATCTTCCTCGCTGTGCGCGCGTTTCAGCCACACAAAGGTGGAGTCCGTATCGCCGTAAATCACGTCGTAACCCTGCGATTCAACCAGCTCTTTGGTCTTACGCATGATCGCATGGCCACGCATGGTGATCGACGAAGCGAGGCGCGGATCGAAAAAGCGACAGGCGCTGGTGCCGAGCACGCCATAAAAGGCGTTCATGATGATTTTTAGCGCCTGGGAGAGCGGTTTATTACCCTGTAATTTGGCCTCGTCGCGCCCGTTCCAGATTTGCCCGACGATCTCCGGCAGGCAATTTTGTGTGCGGGAGAACCACGCGCCGAGAAAACCTTCGGTGCTGTGTTCGGTATCTGGCTGCGCCATGCCTTCCACCAGGCCGACAGGGTCAATCAGGAAGGTGCGGATAATCGACGGGTAAAGGCTTTTGTAATCGAGCACCAGCACCGAATCGTAAAGCCCGGGGCGGGAATCCATCACGTATCCGCCGGGGCTGGCCTGCGGTGGCACTTCGCCAAGATTAGGTGCCACGTAGCCCAGACGGTGCATGCGCGGCAAATAGAGGTGCCCAAACGCCGCCACCGAGCCACCATGACGATCGGCGGGCAGGCCATTGACCGTCGCGCGTTCCAGTAAAAACGGCATAATCTCCGTTTTGTGGAAAATGCGCGTCACCAGCTCGCAGTCTTTGAGGTTATATTTCGCCAGTGCGGGTTTATCTTCGGCGAAACGTCGGTTAATTTCGTCCATCCTGTCCCATGGATTATCGATGGACTTGCCTTCCCCGAGCAGCTCTCGCGATACGGACTCCAGCGAAAACGACGGGAAATTCCAAAAGGCAGATTTCAGCGCTTCGATGCCGTCGATAATCAAACGGCCGTTGGCCTGGGCGAAGAACACGCCGTTCTTAAAGCCATGTTCGCGCCAGTCAATCTCCACGTTTCCGCGCCCGAACGTCAGCGGGATTCGGTAACGTTCGGCATGTTTTTGCAGAACTTTGAGGTCAAACTGCACCAGGTTCCAGCCGATGATCACATCCGGATCGTGTTCGGCAAACCAGGCGTTCAGCTTCTCGAGCAGCTGCGGGCGACTGGCGACATATTCCAGCCGAAAATCGAGCGGCGACGGATCGCCATTTTCCGGCCCCAGCATGTACACCACGCGCTGACCGCAGCCTTCAAGGCCAATGCAGTACAGTTCGCCGTGACGCGTGGTTTCGATATCCAGCGATACCCATTTCAGCGGCGGTCGATAATCCGGGTTGGGCTTCAGACGCGCGTTAACAAGCGCCTTGCCCTGGATTTCACCTTCGACCCAGACGGGCGCAGTGATAAAGCGCTCCATCAGATAGCGCTCCGGCGGGCGGATATCTGCTTCATACACGGTAATGCCGTCGGCACGGAGCAGCTTTTCCAGCCGCATTAACTGCCGATGGGAACGGCAGTAAAGGCCGAATACCGGCTGACGATGGAAGTCTTTCAGTGCGAGAGGCGCCAGGCGGGCATCGCGCTCGTTGCGAAGTACACGCTCGGTCTGAGCGCGTTGTGATTCAGGGATAAACGCCACCGAATCCTGTGGCGCAAGCGTCACCTGTAGAGGGCCGTCGTCGGTTGCCAGCCAGAACGATACTTCCGTTCCCTGCGGGGTATCCCGCCAGTGACGGGTTAATAAAAAACCTTCTCGCGCCTGCGTCACACGCTCTACTCAAATAGAAAACCAGGCCTGAGTATAGCCTGGTTTGTCTTGGGTTGCTGTGGTTTTATACAGGTGTTACTGCCCGTAATACGCCTTCGCACCGTGCTTGCGCAGGTAGTGTTTATCCAGCAACGTTTGCTGCATATCCGGAAGTTGTGGCGCTAGCTGGCGACAGAAAATCCCCATATAAGCGACTTCTTCGAGCACGATGGCGTTGTGTACGGCATCTTCCGCCGTTTTTCCCCAGGCAAACGGCCCGTGGGAATGCACCAGCACGCCGGGCATTTGTGCGGCATCAATCCCCTGTTTTTCGAAGGTCTCGACGATAACGTTACCGGTTTCCCATTCGTACTGACCGTTAATTTCGCTGTCGGTCATTTTACGGGTGCAAGGAATTGCGCCGTAGAAATAGTCCGCGTGGGTGGTGCCCGTCGCCGGGATCGACTGACCCGCTTGCGCCCAAATGGTGGCGTGGCGTGAATGAGTGTGAACAATGCCGCCGATGGTCGGAAACGCCTGGTACAACAGGCGGTGGGTCGGCGTATCCGATGACGGCTTTTTATGGCCTTCAACCACTTCGCCCGTCGCGAGGCTCACCACCACCATATCGTCTGCGGTCATCAGGCTGTAATCGACGCCCGAAGGTTTTATGACGAAAACGCCTTTTTCGCGATCCACCGCGCTGACGTTGCCCCAGGTCAGGGTGACAAGATTGTGTTGCGGGAGCTGGAGATTGGCGTCCAGCACCTGCTGTTTTAACTGCTCTAACATTATTGTACTCCTTGCCCGATGGCGCGTTGCTTATCGGGCCTACGCGCGTGTAGGCCCGGTAAACGGAGTGCCACCGGGCATCGTCTTAGCGTTTAGAACCGTAATAGACTTCGTTCCAGCGCAGCGCGTCTTTGAAGGCCGGCAGGCGCGTGTCATTGTCGATGACCGTCAGCTCGATATTGTGCAGTTCGGCGAACTGGCGCATGTCGTCCAGGGTCAGCGCATGGCTGAACACGGTGTGGTGCGCGCCGCCTGCGACGATCCACGCTTCGGACGCGGTTTGCAGATCCGGATGGGCTTTCCACAGCGCATTCGCCACCGGCAGTTTCGGCAGGTTGTGCGGGGTCTTGACCGTTTCAATGGTGTTGACCAGCAGGCGGAAGCGATCACCCAGATCGATCAGGCTCGCGACCAGCGCCGGACCGGTTTTGGTATCGAAGATCAGACGCGCCGGATCGGCTTTGCCGCCGATGCCCAGATGCTGCACGTCGAGGATCGGCTTCTCGGCGGTGGCGATCGTCGGGCACACTTCCAGCATGTGCGAGCCCAGCACCAGATCGTTGCCATTATCGAAGTGGTAGGTGTAATCCTCCATAAAGGAGGTGCCGCCATTCAGGCCGGTGGACATCACTTTCATGATGCGAAGCAGTGCCGCGGTTTTCCAGTCACCTTCGCCCGCAAAGCCGTAACCCTGCTGCATAAGACGCTGTACCGCCAGACCCGGCAGCTGTTTCAGGCCGTGCAAATCTTCAAAGGTGGTGGTGAACGCGTGGAAGCCGCCCTGTTCCAGGAAGCGCTTCATACCGAGTTCAATTCGCGCGGCGTCCAACACGTTCTGGCGTTTATCACCGTGAACCTGTGCCGCGGCCGTCAGCCGATAGCTGCTTTCGTATTCATCGACCAGCGCGCTGATATCGCCGTCGCTGATTTCATTGACCACCTGCACTAAATCGCCCACCGCCCAGGTATTGACCGAGAAGCCGAATTTAATCTGTGCCGCCACTTTATCGCCGTCAGTCACCGCGACTTCGCGCATGTTGTCGCCGAAACGCACAACTTTCAGCTGGCGGGTATCCTGTTTTGATACCGCCTGACGCATCCATGACCCGATGCGCTCATGCGCCTGTTTGTCCTGCCAGTGACCGGTGACAACACCGTGCTGCTGACGCATACGCGCGCCGATGAAACCGAACTCGCGGCCGCCGTGCGCGGTCTGGTTCAG
>Ga0079104_1001538_pt1 | contig 15182 bp, 14 predicted proteins | sample MedtruBG_FD_76829 | JGI IMG/M metagenome (GOLD analysis project Ga0079104, IMG submission 76829) | Root nodule microbial communities of legume samples collected from California, USA - Medicago truncatula BG | ecosystem: Host-associated > Plants > Roots > Nodule | place: USA: California...
GTGTAGTAATAGAGCATCGGTGACTCGGATTCGCCCAGGTTCTGGCTCGCCATGCAGTCATGTTGCTGCCAACTGCCCGCCAGCGCGCTTTGCATCCTGGTGTACGTGTATTCGTAGCTCTTGCCGTAGTCGCCCCAGGGCAGCAGCAGCGTGTAGGCCAGGCCCCACATCAGCGTGATGCCGGCGAACCAGCTCACCGCGCCACGCCACTTGCCGGCCAGCCCGAAGCGACCAAGCGCCCACAGCCAGAGCACGCTCATGGCCAGCGCACCGACCAGCGCCAGCGGCTGGATCGGCGTGATGAAGCCCAGCGGCAGCCATTTGCCGAAGTACGCGATCCAGTGGTGATATTGGGGCGGCTGGGTGGAAACGATATAGGTGGCCCAGATCACCAGCGCCAGCGCGCCGAAGGCGACCCGTGCGAACCAGTCCCACGCCAGGTGCAGCCAGTTCGGCAGGCGCACGATGGCGTGTGCGCCCAGCATCATCATCGGCAGCAGCACCGGCAGCAGGTAGAGCTGGCGCGCAGTGGCCGAGGTTTGCAACAGGGCAATACTGATGGTGCAGAACGACAGCGCAATGGCAATGCAGGGTTTGCCCAGTTCGCGCCAGTGGCTGCCGGCCAGCGCCAGCACGGCAAGCACCGAGCCGGGCAGGGCGAAGCCGGAAAGTGCACGCGGGATCACGGTATGGTCGTTGTCGGACCCGAGCCGGGACACCGAGAAGCCGAAAAAGCGGCCCACGTTGTTGTCCCAGAACCATTCCATGAACAAGGGCCATGAATGTTGCGCCAGCAGCGCCGGCCAGATCACGAAGAAGGGCAGCGAGACCAGCACGGCCAGGCCCACCAGGCGCGCGTATGCCCAGCAGCGGCATTGCGGCACGACGAGGCCGGTGAACACGGCTGTGGCGGCAAAGGTCAGGGGCACGAACAAGCCCTTGCTCATCAGCGCCATTCCCACGCCGATCCCGAACCACACCGCCGCAGCCCGGTCGTCCCGCCCTTCCTGGCGATGCTGGGCAATGGCCAGCAAGCCATAGGTGGCGATGGCCGAACCAGTCACCAGGGCGACGTCGGTAAACATGTCGTGGGCATGCTTGATCATGCCGGGCGAGCGGCCCATAGCGCCACCGAGCCCAGCACCGGCCAGCTCAGCAACGGCTGCTTCCAGATCATCTGTGCAATGCGAGCCACGAAGCCCAACGTGATCAGGTTGAAGAAGATGCTGGCGACCCGTGCGCCATCGTGCAGCGGCAGCCAGGGCGACAGGGCCTTGGCAAGCAGCGCGGCCGTCCAGTAGTACAGCGGCGGCTTTTCCATGAACGGCACGCCGGCATTGGTCGGCACCAGGTAATGCCCGGACACCAGCATGTGATGAATGATGCCGAAGGAATAGGTCTCGTCCTGTTTCCAGGGGCCATGGCCGAAGATGCCCGGCACCAGCCAGGCCAGCGCGATGAAGAACAGTAGCCAGACCAGGCGTGTGGTAGCGGGGGTTTTGCCGGTGCCGGCGCCGAGCTTGGTGGGCGATGGCCGGACGGTTGCGGCGGGAAGATAGTCAGATCGGAACATGCCGTATTAAGCGCGCAGGGCAACCATTTCGTCGACAGCGAAACGGGGAAAAATAGATAGAATTAATTCTGGGTGTCTAGTGATTCGACGAGGGTCTGCGCCGGTGCAGATCAGGCCCCCCTGATCCGGCGCTCGTTCGCTATTCCAAGTGGCAGGATTGCCGGGAAGGAATGTGAGCAATTTCAAAGGCGTATTTTTGCATGAATTTCTTGCAACTTTTCACTGACGGGCCGCTGACACGCAAATAATTTGCCGGTTGCTGGTGAAGTGTTGGTTTGATGTTGCACATGGACCTTCGATTTATGGTGCTGGATGATCATGGGCGGCGACGGCATGACCGACGATGCTGTTACCATGTCGGGTTTAGCCAGCGCGCAGCCTGGACGCGTCGTCGCCAATTGCCCCCCCAATCATGAGCCAGCCACAGCTTTCTTCTCCTGCCGCCCCGCCAGAACCATCCGGCATGTCGGGTGCGGAAGTGCGGGCCAGCGCTTCGCTAGCCGCCATCTTCGCCCTGCGCATGCTGGGCCTGTTCTTGATCCTGCCGGTGTTCGCCGTCTATGCGCACGGCTTGCCCGGAGGCGACAACGCGTTCCTGGTCGGGCTGGCCATGGGCATCTATGGCCTGGCGCAGTCATTCGGGCAGATCCCTTTCGGCATAGCGTCCGACAAGTACGGTCGCAAGCGCATCATCGTCATCGGGCTGGTGCTGTTTGCCATCGGCGCGTTCGTCGCCGCCGCAGCCGACAGCGTGGTGTGGGTCGCAATAGGACGTGCGATCCAGGGCGCCGGCGCGATCTCGGCGGCCATCACCGCCTTCATCGCCGACTCCACCCGGGAAGAGCACCGGACCAAGGCCATGGCCATGGTCGGCGCCTCGATCGGCTTGACCTTTGCCGTGTCGCTGGTGGCCGCGCCGGTCCTGTTCAAGCACATCGGCATGGGCGGCATTTTCACCCTGACCGGCGTGCTGTCATTGCTGGCCATCGTGGCCGTCATCTGGCTGGTGCCGACCGCGCCCATGGTGCGTGCCCGGCGCGTTCCGCTGGGCGAGGTGTTGCGCCATGGCGAACTGATGCGCCTGAATCTGGGCGTGTTCACGCTGCACATGAGTCAGTTGGCAATGTTCGTGGTGTTGCCGGGGGCATTGGTGCAGTATTCGGGCATTCCGGTCGACGAGCACTGGAAGATCTACCTGCCGGTGGTGCTGGCGTCGTTCGTGCTGATGCTGCCGCCGGTATTCGTGGCAGAGCGTCACGGCCGCATGAAGCAGGTATTCGTGACGACGATTGCGCTGCTGCTGCTGGTGCAGGTGGGCTTCTGGGCGGCGCTTTCCCATCCGGTGACGCACTGGTCGGTGCTGGTCGGATTGCTGTTCCTGTTTTTCGTCGCCTTCAATATCCTCGAAGCGTCGCAGCCGTCGCTGGTGTCACGCATCGCCCCGCCCGAGGCCAAGGGGGCCGCGCTGGGTGTGTACAACACGCTGCAGGCGCTGGGGCTGTTCTGCGGCGGTTCCCTGGGCGGATGGCTCAAACAAAATATGGGCACGTCGTCCGTGTTCGTTCTGTCGGGATTGGCGACGCTGTCCTGGCTTATAATCGCGGCTAACATGAAAAACCTGCCACGGCGCGGCGCGCGCCCGGCAGGCGTAACGGCTTAACGTATTCAGGAGAAACAATGGCATCGGTCAACAAAGTCATCATCGTCGGCAACCTCGGGCGCGACCCGGAAACCCGCTACATGCCCAACGGCGAAGCAGTCACCAATATCACCGTGGCAACGACCGATAGCTGGAAAGACAAGAACACCGGTGAAAAGAAAGAACTCACCGAGTGGCACCGCATCACCTTCTATCGCAAGCTGGCCGAAATCGCCGGTCAATACCTGAAGAAAGGTTCGCAACTGTACGTCGAAGGTCGCCTGCAGACCCGCAAGTGGACCGACAAGGATGGCGTTGAGCGCTACACCACCGAAATCATTGCCGATTCCATGCAGATGCTGGGCAGTCGTCAGGGGGGAGGCGGTGGAGGTGGTTCGATGGATGACGGTGCCAGCTATAGTGGTGGTGGTGGTGGTGGTGGTGGTGGTGGCAGCTACGGTGGCGGTGCACCACGTCAGAGCGGTGGCGGTGCCGGCGGTGGTGGCGCCAGCGCGCCGCGTCAACAGCCAGCGCGTCAGCCGGCATCGAACAACTTTCAGGACATGGACGACGATATCCCGTTCTAAAAGCCTGAATTTGGATTTGCGTGACCCCTCTCTTTGTCAAGGAGTGAGGGGTTTTTTCATGTCCGACACCACGGCGCTTGGCGTCACTCCTGCACACCATCGGTATTGTGGTGCGCGACCACCGCTTCGCACCATTCGATGCCCCGCGCCAACGCTGCTGCCTCAGAGGCGTGCAAGCCATTGATTTCGGTCCAGTCGTTCAGTGGCTCGCCGTTCCACAATACCTGGCCCGCGTCCACTTGCCAGCCATCCGCATGTTCGGAATAACGCAGACGAAAGAGATATTGATCCTGGTGGGCGCTGTGTTCGTAGATCGGCATGGCGTTCGCAGAAGATAACGGGGAAGCGCCTAGTCTAATTCATCACCCGAGATGTTGCTCGACACCGTAACGCCTGCCTGTGGCGCACTGCGTCATGCTGGAGCGCAACCGCGCTTGCCGCATCCTCACAACTCGTACACGCCGAGTTCGTCCAGCAAGTCCGGTTGCTTGAAGAATTCGCTGAGTGTCTTGCGTAACGGATGCTCCTGCGGGCATTTTTCCAGCGACCACATGGTGCTGGAAAGGTGCCGCTCACGGTCCGGCTGCTGATCGTTTCTCAGCAGATGCGTCGCGCCTTGGGTCATGAGGGTGCGCCCCACCGTGCCATAGTCCTGCGCCCGTAAGGCAATGGACGGCAGGTGCGAGTTGTAGATCCTGCTGGCTGGCTGCGGCGGGATGTCGTCGTCCAGTTCGAAGTCCCGCTTGAAATAGACCGCCAGTTGCTCATGCAACGGTGCGACGCTATCGGCCAGTGCAATGGCCAGCACAAGCCTGGCATCATGCTGCAGTGGATGATTGGCGTCTTCGGCGACGCCATGCAGCGCGCGCAGCGCGGGCAACGGAAGCGCCTGACGTCCGGCGCGGCGATTCATGTCGATATGGCGAGCGACCAGGATGATTTCCTCGGGCGAATCTGCCGCTTCGCGATCCTTCCCGCAGACGAGCTGCGCTACCAGCCGGTTCACGTGCGCCGGATAGCTTGTCTGGCGCAACAACTGCTGTTGGATCAAGCGCCCCGGCATGACATTGCGCTGCGGCGCTTGCTGGGGAGGCGGTGTCTGCGGCGCGGACGGTGCACTGCCAAGCGCAGACGGCGCCGCGTCTGCTGCCGTCGCATCAATGACTTGCGGGCGCAATGAGTGGGAGCTTACCGGGTACATCGTGTTTGTGCCTAGAAAGAGAACAATGATTGAATGGCAGATTGTAGAGACCCGGTTCCGCGCTTTGCTGCACGATTCGCCAGCGACCAACCTGACGACGAATGCCTCTTACTCATATCAATGCCGCCTTACCCGGAAACTCTGATAAACCCGAAAATAGCAATCCTCGATGCCCGCCGGCAGGCGTTCCAATCCTGCTGGGGAATTCCCGAAGCACTCCTGTGCAATTAATTATGGCGTGGCTGATATCGCTCCCAGACTTCTCGTCCCTCGCCTGTCCACGGAGGTGCAGCAGGTTTTTTATCAAGGTAGAAATGCACCTTTTCTCGCACCATCGGATCGTGTCTGTTTCTATAGACCCAACGTAGTTCGGAACCGGTGAGGGCACGATTTTTATCCACGGTCTCCGGGAAGATATGTTCCTTCCCATTTCGCAACGGGATCTTGAAGAGATCTGGAACCCTGGCAGGACCTTTTGGCGTGTCCGATTCGTGGCTCTTGCCAACGACCGCATGCATTTCAAGCCCGTCGAGGACAAAATGGACGTGTTTATCGGTTTGCCGGATCGCCCATTCCAGCCCGCCTTTGCATTTGCGCGCTACGGATTGCGATTTTTCTCCAGAATCGTTGATGGCAGAACGGTATTTCTCCATTTCCTTCAGAGCGTCCAAGAATTCTTGTTCGTCCGGTGGAATCTCGCTCTTCTTTCTTGACCTAATTTTCTCCAACATCAGCACCGCGTATTGGTCGATGTGACGGATATAAGGTTTGAAATGGGTTTTCTCTGCCAGTGTTTTCCGAAACGGGCCTCGTCTATTATTCTTGTACCAACCACGACCTTCGTCCGTCAGATCTTCAGAACTGGGGCCATACACGAGATCGCCAGGCTTGAATTTCCTTGGCCCGAAGTTCTGTGGCAGTTGTGCCAGCAATGCGCTTTGGGCTCTACTTCTTTGATGAATCTTAAGTTTGAAAATGCCTGTAAGAGTCGTTTTCTTATCGGCCCGGTTCGTGTTCTGATTAGGCCTCGCCCTTTCATCATGCTCAGTCTCGGAACATGAAGATGCCGGCCGGTACACCCCAGAGGAAATGAACATGAGATACGAAAAGAAAAAGGATGGGTCTGGTTAAAGATCCATCAAATGATCCACGCTTGTTCGGCTCCGAGCGCATCAATGAAATACGGCATGCCACGCATCTCGTGGTGTCGATTCCCGATGACCTTGAGTGCGCTCGATAAGGGATTTGTGTCGCAGGGGCGTTGGCGTTGTCACGCCCATGCGCGCGTGGCCATGCGAAGGGCGTTCGCGTACCGCTTTCCTCCACGGCGATAAAAAGCATAGCGCTGCAAGAAAACTGCAAACCTCCCAGGACGGGTTGATCGTGCTCCGGTCGCGCCGCCCCAGGCGGCCACCACCCACATGAAGGCGCAGCCGGTAGCGAAGCCGATCAGCATGTCGTTCATGGCAGCACCATGACGGTCACGCCCACGGCGCCCCGGTCATAGGCAGCATTGGCCAGCAGATCGGGTGCGCCGACCGCGTCATCGGCCATTTCACATCCATCCGCGAAGACGGAGCGAATGCGGCAGGCATGGGTAGTAGGTTTCATCGGTCATTCCTCGGGTGCGTGGCCCGTCGATGGTCACGGCGGGGTGAGGCGACTCCTGGCAGCCTCGATGATGATGAGTGCCGGTCCCCGTCCTCGAGTTCCCGTGACGCAGAAGTGGTGCCCGTTCAGTGCGCCATCCGGCCCAGCAGCTTGAGCGTGGCGGCGTCGGGCCGGCCTTCGAAGAACAAGGCCAGTGCCGCACCAAATTCAGGCAAAGCCGGATCGGCTGTGGCAAAGAGCGTCATCGACGAGTGAAACTTGAGGTCATCGGGTGAGCCGAAGATGTCGTGGGCCGATCGCGTCGGGTCGGCCTTGTGCGCTGCCATGACCAACTGCGTGCATTCCACCAGGCGCACTCCCAGCACCGGATGACGCAGGTAGGCCTGCGCCTCGGCCAGTGAGCGAATGGCGAAATGCCTGGCCGTCTCGCTGTGGCCCAGCCCCGCCAGTTGCGCAAAGATGAACCACATCCAATGACTGCGCTTGGCGCCGCTGCGCAGTTCGTCCACCACCTGCGCGAACAGCGGAGCTTGCGCATCGACGAAGCGATTCAGCGCATATGGATCCTGCAATGACATTCAGGCGCCTGCGGGTTGCACCGTGGGCGTGGTGGCAGGGGCGGGCGAATGGGCCTGGGCACCGTCGGCCACCATACTGCTTTCCTGAGCCACGGCTTGCATGTCTTCTTCGCCGATCCGGGTAGGCTGACCCGCCACGGTCTCGCCGCGTCGGCGGCGGATGATCTCATCGGCGCGTCGCATGGCCGGCTTGGCACAGACGGCAACCGCCGCCGAGGCCAATGCCAGCATGAAGAGGGAGGTTTTTTTCATGGCCGCTCCAGTCGAGGTGAATAAAGAGTTCATTATCACCATGGTGCAGCCCATTTCCATGTCGGACAACTGCGCAATGCGCCGTCGGAAAAGCGGGCCGAAATAGAAAAAGGGCCCATCTGGCGATGGACCCTTTTGCATTTGGTGCGGCTGGCAGGAATCGAACCCACGACCCCTTGGTTCGTAGCCAAGTACTCTATCCAGCTGAGCTACAGCCGCGAAGAGCGAGATTATAGAGGCATATTGTCATGCCGCGCAAGCCTTTTTGCGAAAATGTCGGCAGGCCATCAATAGACGGTGCCGGTCTTGAATGGGTGGTACTGGAACAGCCAGGTTTCGCTGAGTGCCTGCCCCTGGTTGCGCAGGAACAGGCGCAGCTCCACCGGTTCATCGCCGTCAACGTTCAGGTCGAACTGGGCGCGCCAATGGCCGGCCACGCCATTGGGCACCGGTTCGGTGAAGATATACGAGAAGCTGCCCCGTGAACTCTCCAGCACGGCCTCGGGGCGGGTGCCGAACGGCAGCGCCTGCAGTGGTGCCCCCTTGAATTCGACCATGAACTTGCGCACCTTGGGCGGGCGCGGCTGGCCCGGCTGACCGCCATTGCCCAGTCGCGTGGCCACGCAGCGCGCCAGTGACGAGGGAAATGGTTCATCGCTCTGCCAGTACAGCCGATAGCGCAGCCGGTAACTGGAGCCGGCATTGGCGGGCGCCTTGGGCACCCACATGGCGACAATGTTGTCATGGATCTCGTCGTCGGTCTTGATCTCGATCAGCTGCACTTCGCCGTCACCCCAACCCTCGAGCGGTTCGACCCACAGGCTGGGGCGGCGCTCGTACATCACGCCATCCTGGTAATGATCGAAATTGCGATCGCGCTGGCACAGGCCGAAGCCGCGCAGGTTGCTGTCGGCGAAGGCCGATGCCATGGTGCGCGGCGGATTGTTGAGCGGGCGCCAGATGTGCTCGCCATTGCCGCGCCAGATGGCCAGCCCGTCGGAGTCGTGCACTTCCGGGCGCCAGTCCACGCCGGTGCCCTTGACGGTCTCCGAAAACCAGTACATCGAGGTGGCCGGCGCCAGGCCCAGGCGCTTGATGTCGTGGCGCAGGAACAGCGACTTGTCCACTTCCATCGTCACCCCCTGGCCGCGCTGCATCGTGAACTTGAAGGCGCCGGTGACGCTGGGGCCATCCAGCAGCGCATACACCACTACCGTATCGCTGCCCGGCGCCGACGGCTGGAAGAAGAACTGGGTGAAGTCGGGAAACTCCTCGGCCTTGTCGGCTTGCGCGACGTCGATGGCAATGCCGCGCGCGGACAGCCCGTATTGGTACAGGTCGCCGATGGCGCGGAAGTACGACGCGCCCAGAAACGCGACCCAGTCGTTGCTGTGCCAATCCTTCTTCTGCTGGTCAGCCAGGCGGCTTTCCTGGAAGCGGAATCCGGCAAAGCCGCTGCCGGCCGGCAGGCGATGCGCCGGACTGTCGGCCGGCATGTCGAAGTAATCGTCGCTGTAGACGATTTCACGCGCGCGCTGCCGGTTTGCCTCGCCTTCCAGCAAGTACATGCGCACCGGCACCAGGAAGAATTTCCCCAGGTGGAAGAAGGTCAGCGGAAACGCACCCGGGCCATCGGCGAACGGCGCGTAGCCGGTCTTGAACTTGATCTTGCCGTGCGCTTCATAGTCGATCTGGTCCAGCACCTCGCGTGGAACCCTGGTCTGCGCCTGGTAGGGGCTCCTGGCCATCTCCCGCGCCCGCGCCACCAGCGTCTCGAACGAGAAGGATTGCGGCGTGCCCAGTTTGAGACGCGCCGCAGCCAGTGCCTCGGGACTGATGCCAAGTGCCGCCAGCGCAGCCGCAGCAGTGGTGGAGGCGAGGAAGCGGCGTCGATTCAACATAGGTAAGACCTGTCATTTATTGTCGGAGTGATATCAGGCGTAACTCAGCCATGCGAACTACAGAGTGGCGACTGCGCCGATGGTTCCGATTAGCAAACAGCCCGCTGCATCTGCATGCAGCGGGCTGTGTTCAAGGACTACCCCTGGGTGGGGGAATCAATACTCCCAGAATATCTTCTGGATTTCCTTGGTGTCGGTGGTCTTGGTCAGTGCCAGCATCAGCAGGATGCGGGCTTTCTGCGCATTGAGGGTATCGGAGACGACGAAGTCCAGCTTGTCGTCGTCGGCTTCGCCGTTGCGTGCCACGATGCCCTGGCCAACCCGGCTGCTGCGCACGATGACCACGCCCTTCTTGCGCGCTTCCACCAGCGATGGCAAGACAGTGTTGTTGAGGCTGCCGTCACCCACGCCAGCGTGGATGATGCCCTTGGCGCCAGCGGCCACGAAGGCGTTGAGCGCAATCGGGTTCATGTTGGCATAGCCGTAGACGATGTCTACCTGCGGGAGCTGCTCCAGCTTGGACACGTCGAATTGCGAATCGGCAGTGTGCTTGCGGGTCGACTGGCGATAGAAGAAGGGCTTGCTGCCCTGGATGTAGCCCAGGTAGCCCAGTTCAGGTGTCTTGAACGTGTCCAGGGTCGAGGTGTTGGTCTTGGTCACTTCGCGCGCCGCGTTGATCTGGTCGTTCAGGCTCACCAGCACGCCACGGCCAATGGCTTCCTTGCTGCCGGCCAGCAGCACTGCGTTGTACAGGTTGATCGGGCCGTCGGCGCTGATGGCGGTCGAAGGACGCATGGCGCCCACGATCACCACTGGCTTCTTGCTCTTGACCACCAGATCCAGGAAGTAGGCGGTTTCTTCGATGGTGTCGGTGCCGTGGGTGATCACGATACCGTCCACATCGCTTTGTGCCAGCAGCGTGTTGACGCGCTTGGCCAGCTTCAGCCAGTACTCGTTGTTCATGTTCTCGCTGGCGATCTGAAAGACTTGCTCGCCTTTTACGTTGGCGACCTTCTTCAGTTCGGGAACGGCATCGATCAGCGCTTCGACGCCGATCTTGGCGGCGGTGTAGCCGACCGTGGTGGTGGTCGTGGCACCGGTGCCGGCGATCGTGCCGCCAGTTGCCAAAATGGTCACATTTGGAAGCGACTGCGCTTGAGCTGCTGCCGCTGCGGTCAGGCAAAGCAGGATAAGGAATTGGCTGAAGATTTTTCTTGCGAGCATGTGTGCCTCTGTATGTGGGGAATGATTTTTAGCTCCGACCGACTGCCGTGGGGGAAACCCGCAACTGGTCGCGCGCACGTCAGTGCCCCGCCAAGATAGCATCGGCTCGCGTTGCGATCAAAGCTTTTTTTACCCCGTGAGAATCGTGCACCCTGGATGGGAAAGGATGCACCTGCTGCGCGCATTCAACCCCGCAATAGCACCAAAGCGGCGCATTGATGGGTGAGCGCAAATGCATGCGGTCGCAACTCGGGTAAGATCGAATTGCCCCATGAATGACGATGCGCCCGATGGTCCACAGAGGACCGCATGAACTGGAGAATAAAATGTTTGCCACGCAGAGTTTTACCGACCCCGAAGCCGCCCTGGCCCGCGTTCTTGAGATCTACGACCACAATACCGCCATACTGCGTGATGGCTTTCGCAGGTTTTCGGCAGGAGAGACGCTGCCCCAGCGGATCCGCGCCCATTATCCTTTCGTGCGCATCACGACCGAAAAGGCGACCCACGCCGATACCCGCCAATCGTTCGGTTTCGTCGCCGGTCCCGGCAGCTACGAAACCACGCTGACCCGTCCGGCCCTGTATCGCCAGTACCTGCTGTCGCAGTTCAAGCTGGTGCTGGAGAACCATCAGGTGCCGCTGGAAATCGGCGAAAGCAGCATGCCGATACCGGTGCACTTCGCCTTCCCCGAGGGCATTCACGTCGAAGGCAACCTTGATCCCGAGCATCTGCGCTCGCTGCCGGATGTGTTCGACCTGCCGGACCTGGCGAGCATGGACGATCGCATCGCCAACGGCACCTACGAGGCCGACAACGGTGCCTGGCGCGATGGCCTGCATCCGCTGGCCTTGTTTACCGGTCCGCGCATCGATTATTCGCTGCACCGCCTGCGCCATTACACGGCTACCTCGCCGGACCAGTTCCAGCGCTACGTGCTGTTTACCAACTACGCGTTCTATGTGGATGAATTCGTGCGCCTGGGACGGCAGTTGATGCAGGCCAGCGACGATCCCGAAGTGCGCACCTATCGCCAGCAGCACACCGCGTTCGTCGAGCCCGGCAATGTGGTGACCTGGAGCGCCAACCAGGACCAACCGGCCGCCGCTGCCAGCGGCGTGGCGCCGGCGCGGCAACCGCAGATGCCGGCGTACCACCTGCAACGCGCCGACGGCAGCGGCATCACCCTCATCAATATCGGCGTGGGCCCGTCCAACGCCAAGACCGTGACCGACCACGTGGCCGTGTTGCGCCCGCATGGCTGGCTGATGCTGGGACACTGCGCGGGGCTGTCGGCGTCGCAGCGGATGGGCGACTACGTGCTGGCGCATGCGTATGTGCGTGACGACCATGTGCTCGACGACGACTTGCCGCTGTGGGTGCCGATCCCGGCGCTGGCCGAGGTGCAACTGGCGCTGCAGGAGGCGGTGGCCGGCATCACCCGGCTGGAGGGCTACGAGCTCAAGCGCATCATGCGCACCGGCACCGTGGCGTCGGTGGACGACCGCAACTGGGAGCTGCGCGACCATCGCACGCCGATGCTGCGCTTTTCGCAGAGTCGCGCCATTGCGCTGGATATGGAGAGCGCCACCGTGGCCGCCAACGGTTTCCGGTTCCGGGTGCCGTATGGAACGCTGCTGTGCGTCTCCGACAAGCCGCTGCACGGCGAGATCAAATTGCCCGGCATGGCCAATACCTTCTATGAGCAACGCGTGGCGCAGCACCTGCAGATTGGGATCCGGGCACTGGAGCTGTTGCGCAATCATGGTATCGAGCAGCTGCACAGCCGCAAGCTGCGCAGCTTCGCCGAACCTGCCTTCCGCTAGGCCCTAGGCGTCGCGCATACCCGCTGCCAGTGATGGCAGCGGGTTTTTTATCGTCAGCCGGTAGTAAAGCCCGGCGCCCGCCATCAGCGATAGCGCGGCCACGATCAGCGAGGGCGTGAAGGAACCGCCCTTGGCCAGCGTCGTGGCCAGCGGCGGACCCGCGATCTGGCCGATGCCATAGGCGGCGGTCATGGCGCCCATCAGCTTGCTGGCGTGGATGCCGCGCAGGCGGCGCGCCTCGCGCATGCCGAACAAGGTGATGGCAGTAAACGGCAGGCCCAGCAGCAGGCAGCCCAGCGCAAATCCGATCGCATCCGGCAGGACGATGCACAGCCCGATGCCTGCCGCCTGCATCAGGTAGGCGATGCACAGCAGCAGGCGCTGGTCGCCCTGTACCGGCAAGCGGGTGGCGCCAAAGGCGCCGATGGCCACGCCGGCGCCGAAGATGGGCCAGAAGAAATCGGGCCAGGCAGAGCCGGGCAAGGCCTGACGTGCGATCACCGGCAGGAAGGTGGCGGTGATGATGTAGCCGAAGCCGGCGATGCCGTAGCCGATGGTCTGCTGGCGGATCTCGCTGCGCAGCGTAGCGTCCGGGCCGGTATCGGGCAGCGGCTGGTCATGGCTGGATGTGGCCCCGTCGGTGGCGCTGCCGAACGTGTTCCAGGTCAGCACCGTCAGTCCCAGTGCGAGCAGCGCGAACACGATCCAGCCACTGGCAGCCCGCCAGTCGGCCGCCACCATGGCGCCGGTCGACAGGCCGGTCAGCGCGATGCCGATGCCGGGGCCGCAGAAGATCACCCCGCCCAGTTCCGGGCGCTGCAGGTGCGTGAGCCGTTGCAGGCACCAGCCGGCGGTGTAGACGAACGCGTACGCGCTGGTGATGCCCGAGACCAGGCGCAGCGCCAGCCACCACGCTTGGGAATGCAGCAGTCCCATGCCCAGGGTGAGCAGCACGGTGGCCACCAGGCTGGTGCGGATCATCGCGCTGGTGCGCGCGCTGCGATGCATGGCGCACAGCATGGCGCCGATGAAATAGCCCACGTAGTTGGCGGTGGCCAGCCATCCGCCAGCATGCAGGTCGAGGCTGCCTTCGTGCAACATCATCGGTAGCAGCGGCGTGAAGGCGAAGCGCCCGATTCCCATCGCGGCCGACAGGGCCAGCATGCCAGCCAGGCAGGTTTTCCAGGCGGCACGATTGTTTGGATGCATGGCGGATTGGTTTTATTTGATCGGGGAGCTATCCTAGCGTGTTTTCATCATCCTAAAAAATGAATAATAAGGATAAATCCATCCTTTTTGGAGATGCATATGGATCTGGCCGAGCTGGAGATATTTCGCACCGTGGTCGCAGAAGGGGGCGTCACGCGCGCTGCCGAGCGCCTGAACCGGGTGCAATCGAATGTCACCACCCGTATCAAGCAACTGGAGCAATCGGTCGGCGTGCCGCTGTTTGTGCGGGACCGTCGGCGCATGGTATTGACCTCCGCCGGCGAGGCCTTGCTGGACTATGCCGAGCGCATTCTCGACCTGGTGCAGGAGGCGCGTCAGGTGGTGGCTCCGCACAGTCCGCGCGGCAGGTTGCGCATCGGCTCCATGGAGAGCGCTGCGGCCAGCCGGCTGCCGGGGCCATTGTCCGAATTCCACCGGCACTGGCCAGAGGTGCGCCTGGAGCTCTCTACCGGACCCAGTGACACCCTGGTGGCCCAGGTTCGGGAAGCCCGGCTGGATGCGGCCGTCGTCTCCGGCGTGATCGATGACGCCATGCTGGAATCGACGCCGTTGTTCAAGGAGGAGCTGCTGCTGGTCACGCCACGCCTGCATCGGCGTGTTCGCGCGCCGCAGGATGTGCGGCTCGATACACTGATCGTGTTCGAGCAGGGCTGCAGCTATCGTCGCAGCGCAGAGCAGTGGTTTTCGCGCAGCGGTGCGCGGGCGCGACCGGCCCGGATCCTGGAGCTGGCCTCCTATCATGCGATCCTGGCCTGCGTGGCCGCGGGGGCCGGGGTGGCCGTGGTGCCGCGTTCGGTGATCGAGATGCAGCCTGAGCCGCACGGGTTTGCCACCCACGCATTGGGCAAGGAGGGACGTACCGTGACGTGCCTGGTGAGTCGGCGCGAACACTCTTCTGCCGCCTTGTCTGCGTTGCGCTCTTTACTTCTGGCCAGCGCTTGATATATTGAACGCCACGCGCGCAGATATGAAGGTCGCGTAACAAATTGTAAAAAACACTGCAGCGCTCCGCCGATTTTTTTATATTGAAGTTCCCCCTCCATTCTCCCCCCCGAGAATGGGATTTACCCCACGGCCTGCAAAGACCGTGGGGTTTTTCTTTGGCTGTCCGGATTGCGCGAAACGCATAGTTGATGCGCCTTTGCGGCGTGAGCGCATAGATTGTTACGATGTGCGCGGGTACATCGCAATGGAATACCTATCCTCATAAAAATCCACTTCGCATTCCCTGCTTCTTGACTGTTTCTCACGCATCGCTGCACCGATCAATTTGGTGAGAATGTCGCGGCACTTGATCTTCTTGCATCGATATCGATGACAGGGCCGCGATGTAACAGCGTCTGTCTGGTCAGCCCATTGTCAGCTAGTTGTTACTGCGGTGGAGGCGTGTTGACGATCAGGTTGGCGCGCGCAGCCGATTGAATCGCCAATACTGCGGGATGGGTCAGGCGCCGTTCCACGGAGATGGCATAGAACTGTTCGCGCACGGCGTCGGTGCGACCGATCTCGACCAGGCCATACTGTTTCTTGATCTGTGCGGCGATGGCGCTGGGAGCGGCG
>Ga0079104_1001544_pt1 | contig 15132 bp, 15 predicted proteins | sample MedtruBG_FD_76829 | JGI IMG/M metagenome (GOLD analysis project Ga0079104, IMG submission 76829) | Root nodule microbial communities of legume samples collected from California, USA - Medicago truncatula BG | ecosystem: Host-associated > Plants > Roots > Nodule | place: USA: California...
CGGCGCTCCCGGAACCGCGCCGCCGCCGCGACCATAGCCTGCTGCTTCCCGACTTGTCGGAGCCAGCAAGTGGCAATTCATCTGAAGCATTCTTGCAGGGTGTTTACGATTCGAAGGACCTGGGAAGCGGCGTCATCTACGGTCACGAGTACGATCTCCCGCAGGCCGAGCTCCAAAACGATCCGTCGCGCCGCCTGCGGCGTGACGTCGAGCGTCTTCGCCACCGTGTCGTCCGTCAACAGACGAAAGCCGTGGGCTGCTCGTCGCGCTCACCATCAAACGCAAAACCGAGGCTCATACTCCCGTTCGCACCGAGGTCGAGTGGACCGCCGATCCGTTAGATTAGGTAGCCTCTGCCTTCGGTGGCAGTACAGCGGCGAATTCGTCGCGGGAGATGGGATTCCCGTCGATCATCTCGTAGACGGCCTTCGAGCGGCCGAGGGTGGCCAAAAGCGAAGGAGGGCCGGAGAACGGCTTACCGCCAATGTGCCACGCATCGGTGTGTAGTTCCTCGATCACCACCCAGGTCACGGACCTGAACGCCTCGCACCCTCGAACTTCACCATGACATCCGTCATCGCCTTCGCGAGCGCGTGTTTTTGGGTGCTCGTAAACACGCCGTCCACGAGTTTGATGTTCACAAAGGGTATGAGAAAATCTCCTCTTGGTGCCACCCTCGATTGGCGGGGCAAACGTCGGACGCCATCAATCGACATCGATAACAAGTTTGCCGTTGGCCTTTCGGTGTTCGATCAGCTCATGGGCGTTTGCAGCGGTCTCAAGGGTGAATGTTCTCGGATCAAGGCGCGGTGAGACTTTCCCGGCTTCCACCAGCTTCGTGGCCTCCCGCATGATATCGCCGTGGTGCTCTCGTCCCTCTCCCGTCAGGAGCGGGATCAAGGTGAAGACACCGGAGTAGGTCGCTGATTTGAACGAGAGAGGAGCCAGGGCATGAGTTCCCCAACCGAGGCAACTCACGACATGTCCGAAGCGCGCGACGGCTTTGAATGCCGTGTCCAATCCCGCGCCGCCCACCGTGTCATAGACGACATCGAAGCCTTTGCTGCCGGAATGCCTCGCCACATAAGATTCGACCTCCTCGGAGGAATAGTCGATCGCCGTCGCTCCTAGACTGCGGAGGTAGTCTCCCTTGGACGTCGAATCGACACCGTAGACGTCGGCTCCCAGCGCGATGGCGATCTGCACAGCGATATGCCCCACGCCACCGCCGGCACCGAGTACGAGGACCGTTTGTCCAGCCCTTGCGTTGACTCTGTCAACGAGGCCCTCCCATGCGGTGATGAAGATGAGTGGCAGCGCCGCTGCCTCGCGCATGGAGAGGTTCGACGGCCTGATGGCCAATAACCGTTCGTCAACCGCCGCGTACTGCGCCAGAGAGCCTTGATGGCCGCCGACACCTCCGGTCATGCCGTAGACCTCGTCACCGGGAGAAAACCGTGTGACGCCCCCGCCGACATCCTCCACGATCCCCGCGAGGTCGAGCCCGAGGACGGCGGGCAGTTGATGCCGGGCATGTGCTGCCGCTCCGGCGCGGATTTTAGTGTCGAGGGGGTTCACGCCGCTTGCTTTGATACGAACCAGTACCTCACCGGACTTGGGAACTGGATGTTCGAGGTCGGAAACACGGAACGGACCATTTGCCGCCTCGACCACCGCCGCTCTCATCGTTGGCATTTTTCTTCTCCTTGTAGCGAGCCGTTTCAAGGTGACTGTGCGCGAACTTCCGAGAGGTGGGAATCATATTTACCTTTAGCGGACCGCCTCTGGCGAAGGCACCGCTCCTCCAAAGGCGGCAAATGCGACGGCCGCTAACGTCCTAATGGAACATATGATTTCGCATTTTGCTCACGGGTATACTCTTGAGAGACGTACCACCCGATCAGGCGTGACTGGCCGTTGATTCTTGGCAACGGGAGTTTGAATTGAACAAATTGCTCGACAAGGTCATGGTGGCCCACGGGAGCCCGTCGCGGTGGAACGACCATCAAGTCGTAAGAGCCGCTGCGCTGATCACGGGCGATCTCTGCGGTAACGGCGTGTCCGGGACGACACGTCAAATTACGGTGTACCCACATCTCGCGCGGGCGCTGGTCGAACCTTCGGGTAGCCCCAGCTGCCGGAGCGATCTCGTCGCAAATCGTCTATCGATCATTCGCGAAGACGGCACCGTCATCAGCGAGATCGAGGACGTTCGCACGATGCCAATGAACTACGACCCTAAGGCGCGAACGGACAAGGTGTTTGGAGCTTTCCTGGCCTGCTGTACGGTCCGAACCTTGCTGACGGCGCCGTTCTTGCTGGCCATGAAGGGTGTCGAAGTGAACGAACTGGTCCCGTGGAATGAGGACGGCGACCGCTGGCGGGTTCTCAGGGCTGAGTTTCCTCCCGGCTTCGACACCGCCGCCCGTGTTCACGACTTTTTCTTTGGCGGAGATTTCCTGTTGCGCAGGCACGATTACCACGTCGACGGCGACACAGGCATCACGATCACCGAACTGGTTTCCGACTATGTCGATAATCACGGTATCAGGATGCCCAGGAAGTTGAGAGGATACCGCCGCTGTTCGGACCTCAATCCCGATCTTGCTCGCGTGCTGATATCCATAGATATCAGCACGCTGGAATTTTCGGCCACTTAGCGTTTCGCTGAACGACGCGATTCTCCGCCAGGATGAAGAAGGAAACACGATGAAGGACCTCACGCGCTGCGTCGTTACACCAAAGGTTGATACGGAAGGCTTCGTGGCACTCGGTGCTGGAGTGTACCGTGCTTCAACAATCGTGTTCGAGAATGCCGAGGCATATGCCAACCGCGGAAAGCGCGGTCCCGACGGCTATAGCTATGGACTGTACGGTACGCCAACCACTCGAACACTCGAGGCCAAACTGACAGTCCTGGAGCAAGGTGTCAGGACATTCCTTTTACCGTCTGGTCAAGCAGCAAACGCAATTGCGATGCTTCCGTTCCTCAGGGCGGGTGACGGCGTGCTCCTAGCCGATTCCGTTTATCCTCCAGTACGCGATTTCGCCAATACGGACCTGGCTCGCTTCGGCGTCGAGGTTGGCTACTACGATCCTGCCGATCCATCCGATCTCGAAGCTCGCGTTAACGACCGAACCAAGATCGTCTGGTGCGAGTCGCCAGGGTCTACAACTATGGAAGTCCAGGACCTTCCGAGGATCGCGGACATCGCTCATCGGTATGGGGCATTGCTTGGCTGCGACAACACCTGGGCGACGCCGTTGAACTACAAGCCGCTGTCACTCGGAGCCGACATCGTCACGGAAGGGCTGACCAAGTATATTTCGGGACACTCCGATGTCTTGATGGGATCGTTGACGGTCCGGGATGAACAGCTAACGGCTCCGATACGGTCTACGCTTGGAAGGTTGGGAATATGCGTCTCTCCTGACGACGCCTCGTTGGTTTTGAGAGGACTCGAAACACTTGGCGTCCGCATGAGACATGCCAGCGAAGGCGCATTGCAGTTGATCTCCCGGATTCAGGCAGCCGATATCGTGGACCGCGTTCTTCACCCTGCTCTGCCCACGAGCCCCGGACACTCGATCTGGAAACGAGATTTCCTCGGCTCGTCCGGTGTGTTCGGCATTGTTTTCAAGGAAGGTCTTTCGCGCCATGTCGCGCCCTCACTCGACGTGCTCAAGACGTTCGCGATCGGGGCGTCCTGGGGCGGAACACGCAGCCTGATCGCGCCGATGCCCGTGAAGGCCTACCGGTCGGTGACACAATGGGACGGAGATGATCTCATTCTGCGTCTTAGCGTCGGCTTAGAAGACCATCAAGACCTCGTTGAAGATGTCGACGCTCTTCTCAAGGAGATTTCCGCACGGCGCTCCGCGTGGACCATCCCGCGCTGAAGAAGCTCGAAATGGGCTTACACGGCAGTGGCATGCGCCAAGTGAGGAACACCGCACAATACGAGTTTCTCAAAGCTCAAAGACAAAAGAGCGGATCAGATCGGAGACGAAGGGCGTCAAATGAGCCTGTTCGATCTTTTAACGCGTTGGAGAACACAACGTTGTAGCCGTGGTTGCTGAAGGGAACGTCGCGACGCTAATCGTTGTCGCTCCGGAAATTGCCGCATTATTTGCGATCTTCCACGCCGGGGACGCCCCGCCGTAAGGTAGAGTACGGTCACGACTTCGATTTGACAGCATCCATTACTCGGGTGGAATAAACCAAACCCGCGCCGGCGTTGACGCCGATCGCAGTGCCGAGGGCCTCAGCGATCTCTTCGCGCGTCGCACCGGCTTTTAAAGCGGCGTCCGTGTGGACAACGATGCATCCATCGCAGCGCAAGGAGACTGCGGCCGCTAGCGCGATTAGTTCGTTTACCTTGGAGCCGAGTAAGTTGGATTTGCGAGCTGCTCCACCGATCGCCTGATAGCCTCTGATCACATCCGGATTCAAGGAAGCGAGTTCACCGACGCCGGCGAGGACCTGGTCGTGATAGGAATTCCAATCGATCATTGACATGATATACCTCGTCGCGTGGTTTTTATCGCTCAGACGCCGTGATAGACAAGGCGGGTGAAGAACTCGGGGCCGATGACGAACTGTCCCCACTTCGCGTCGAATAGTTCAGTCGGCTTCGCGGCAATGACTTCATCGATCGGCTTTCCCTCGGCTTTCAGTCTGGCGACGTTCCCGCGGATATCGACGAGCATCGTCCTGTAGTCACTCAGTTCGGATTTCTTGCTCAGCGGCTGACCGTGGCCGGGTATGACGATCGTCTCGTCGGTGACGCGGGAGAGGATTTCCTCGACCGCCCTGATCTTGCCGTCGATCCCGCCCCCGGTCGAATAGTCTATAAACGGATAAATGCCGTTCCAGTACAGGTCTCCGGTGTGGACGATATTCGCTTCGCGGAACGTGACCGAGATGTCGCCGTCCGTATGCGCGTTGGGGTGGTGCTTTAGCATCAGCGTCGACTTGTTGAGCTTGAGCGAGGTCTCATCGCCGACAGTTTCCGACGGCACGGCGGCAAGCGGTGGCCGCGGAAACTCGAAATCCCAGTCGTCCACTCTCTGGATCGTCATAAGGCGTTTCTTGGTGTTCTCGTGCGCAAGGATCACCGCACCTTCAGCGTTCAGCCATTCATTTCCGTCCGTGTGGTCGAAATGCCAGTGCGTGTTGATCAGATGCATGACAGGTTGCTTGCCAAGCCCAGCCAGGGCATCGAGTATCCGGAGGCGGGAGGCGGTTATGCCTCCATCGACCAGGAGTTTCCCGTCCTCCCCGGTTAGAACGGCAATGTTCCCCCCTGACCCTTCCAGTATGGCGACGCCGGCTCTGACCTCGTGCACCTTGATCGGTGCTTTCGCCGCCTCGTCGCGGATCATGTCGACGATGCCCTGCGCCTTGGCGAAAGCCTGGCGTGGGCTGAGCCAGCCTCCGGAGACAGCAAAGGTCGAGGCGGCCATGCAGCACAGACAAAACCCGCGGCGGGAAAGCTTTAAGTCTTGGGTCATGGAAGGTCCTTTTCCGGAATGGCGGCTCCAAGGAGCTTGGACATCACCTGAAGCCGCTCTGCCGCCGAGCGATCATGCCTGGAAGAAAGCCAATAGATCGGGGTTGATGATGTCGGGGTGCGTGCTGCACATGCCATGTGGCAGACCCTTGTAGACCTTCAACGTGCCATGCTTTAGCAGCTTGATCGACAGCAGGGCGGCGTCGGCAATCGGAACAATCTGGTCATCGTCGCCGTGCATCACCAGCACAGGAACGTCGATCTTCTTCAGGTCTTGGGTGAAGTCTGTTTCGGAGAAGACCTTTATGCATTCATAGTGCGCGATCGCTCCCCCGATCATTCCCTGTCGCCACCAATTCTGGATCAGTCCGGGCGAGACCTTTGCATCCTCCCGGTTAAAGCCGTAAAAAGGACCAGTCGGGACGTCGAGGTAGAACTGCGCGCGGTTGGCGGCAAGTTGGGCGCGGAGATCGTCGAACACCTCGATCGGCAAGCCTCCTGGATTGCTGTCGGACTTTAGCATCACGGGCGGAATCGCCGAGATGATCACCGCTTTAGCCACCCTGCCCTTGCCGTGCTGGGCGACATAGCGGGTGACTTCCCCGCCGCCGGTCGAATGCCCTACGTGGATCGCATCCCGCAGGTCGAGGGCCTCCGCAAGTTCCGCGACGTCGGCCGCGTATGTGTCCATGTCGTTGCCCGTGGCGGTCTGCGTCGAACGACCATGGCCGCGCCTGTCGTGCGCGATGACCCGGTAACCTTTGCCAAGGAAGAAGAGCATCTGGTTGTCCCAGTCATCGGCGCTCAGAGGCCAGCCGTGATGGAAGACGACGGGCTGGCCCTTTCCCCAGTCTTTGTAAAAAATCTGCGTTCCATCCCTTGTAGTGATCGTGCCCATGGTCTTTTCCTCGGCTGATGGTTGCTGCGTCTGAGCGTTCGCGGTCGGCACCGGAGCAAATGTTGCCGATCCGAAAAGGGAGGCTCCGACAGCCCCTGCGGCACCGCCCAAGACGGTGCGCCGTGAAACCGGTGCAAGTGATGATTTTCGGACCGTCATGGAGTTCATCCTGCATTGGGTCATCCCCCAACCGCGGTTTGGACAAGCGCGGCTGACGGGCGATTTCGATCGCGGTTGGCGATCGCTCCGTTGGCCTCCCAGGATAGGCAGGAGGGTGGGCTCGGCAATTATATGTTTCCGTTAGGCCAGAAAGCCCAACTGGTCGGATGTTCTGGATCGACGTATAGTCGCCGAAACTCCGGTGGTGCCAACCTGGGAGAATGTCGTGAGGGGGCTAGAATTGCGACAATACGCACCTGCGCTTGCAGCAGGATGCGCCGGAACGGCTTTGGGAGTGATTAACCAGGAACCCTCAGGGGCGTTGTTCCTCGCCCTTGCCACGACAATGTTGATCAAACGCAGGCATTTAGCGGTGGCGGCCGCGTTGCTGCTGATAGCCGTCTGCGCTCTCATTGTCTTCGTTCAAGCCAGCGGTTCCGCCGGTCTGACGCGCCCGGCGGCATTTCTGCTGTCCGCGCTGGCAATCGTCTGGCTCGCCGACCTATGGCGGCGGCGGATTGACACCGACGAACATCTGAACAACGCGAAACTGATCGTGGAAAGCATGCCAGGTCTCGGCTGGGCTACCGACGCAATGGGAAAATTTGTTTATGTGAACCCCAGCGTGGTCGAGTACGTGGGCAAGCGGACAGACGAATTCAACGAAACCGGACGAACCGGACTGGAGGCCGTTCACCCCGACGATGCCGAGCGAGTGACGGAGGCATGGCTCACCAGCATGCGGACGGGCACGTCCTTCCAGTCGATACACCGCATAAGGCGGGCCGACGGCGAGTATCGCTGGTTCCAGGCGTACGGACGCCCCCATTTCGATGCACAGGGCGATATACTGGGGTGGTTTGGAACGACCATCGATGTCGATGAGAAGAAGCGCGCTGAGCAGCGGCTGGCGGAAAGCGAGCGACAGCTCCGCACTCTCATCGATACGATGCCGGTGATGATATGGTGCGGCTCCCCATCGGGCGAGCCGATCTATCAGAATCCGAAGACGCTCGAGTATCTCGGGGCCACGTTCGAGGAGATCAAAGAGAACAATTTCGGTGTTGTCCATCCGGATGACGCCGAAGGTTTCCAATCCGCGTGGGCGGACTGCGTCGAACGAAAGACATCGCTCTCGCTCATCTGCCGGCTGCGATACAAGGACGGAACTCACCGTTGGAACAGGATAGACGCGGCCCCGCTCCTCGGCGAGGACGGTGAGATAATCGAATGGTATGGGACCAACGTCGATATCGAAGAGCTTCATCAGACACAGGAAGAACTCCGGTCGAACGCAGAGCGGCTGAGACTGATGCTCGACACACTTCCCGCCTTTGTGTGGTGCGCCAGCCCGGAGGGACAGCCGACCTATTTCAACGAGCCCCTCATGAAGTATTCCGGGGTGACACTCGAGGAACTTCGCGGCGTCGATGGTTCGGGCTTCGCGCCGATGATCAGCAGTCTCGTTCACCCTGCTGACGCGCCGTTCTTGCGAGACCGCTTCGAGCAGTCCTTCAAGTCCGGCGAACCCATTGCTTTGAAATACCGCCATCGCTTGGCCGACGGCAATTACCATCTTGTGGACTGCCGAGCGCGTGTCCTGCGCGATCGCCAGAGCAGGCTGTTCCAGTGGTACGGCGTCATCGTCGATGTGGAGGATGAGGCCCAGGCGCAAGCACAGCTGCAGAAAGCCCAGCACCAGCTCGAACTCGCAACGCGCGCTGCAAGTCTCTCGGAGCTATCCGCTTCGATAGCGCATGAATTAAACCAGCCTTTGGTGGCCGTCACCACCAACAGCAGCGCCACCGCGCAATGGCTAAGTGCGACGCCACCCAACATCGACAGGGCGAAGTCCAGCGCCAAGAAGGCCGCAGACGCCGCCAGCGACGCAGCCGAAGTTATAAGCCGGATCAAGGCACTCTTCAGGCAGTCGGGCGGAGCGAAATATCCAGGTGACATCAACGAGGTCATTTTGGAGGCCTGCACGCTGCTGCGTGAAAGGATCGCCGGATCGAAATGCGATCTGCAGACGCACCTGGAGCCGAACCTGCCGAACGCGACCTTCGACAAGGGCCTCATCCTCCAGGTGGTTGTGAACCTCATTCAAAACGCAATGGACGCCATGGCGACGTTGAACGGAGCGGTGCGGCTGCTGGATATACGGTCCCGTTTCGTGAATGGGAAAATCCTGGTGGACGTGCGGGACAGCGGCGTCGGCCTGCAGGACGCAGAGAAGATATTCGAACCATTCTACACCACGAAGCACAACGGCATGGGGATCGGGCTGTCGATCTGCCGTAGTATCGTGGGAGCACACGCAGGCACGCTCTGGGCCTCACCATCGGAACCGTCCGGCACGGTATTTACCTTTGCACTTCCCTTATCCGGAGGATAACTCAATGTCCCACGGCGACCATGCCGTATTCGTCATAGACGACGACAAGCGCGTTCGGGATGGCCTTTCCGAATTGCTTGAATCGCGGGGGATAGGCGTGACGACGTTCGCGTCGGCAAGGGAATACCTCAAAGCCCCAAAGCCGGAGAATCCTTCATGTCTCGTGCTCGACGTGCGACTTCCAGACATCGACGGGTTCGAGCTCCAGGCCCGGTTGGCAAATGAACCGCACCCACCGATCGTTTTCATAACCGGGCACGGAGACATCCCCATGACGGTTCGCGCCATGAAACTCGGCGCGGTGGATTTTCTTGCCAAACCGTTCAGGGATCACGAACTGCTTGCCGCGATCCAAACGGCACTCGAGCGCGATCGCGAGGCACGTCGCGACCGATCCGTACTCAATGAGCTGCAAGGCAGACTGAATCGCCTGTCCGCAAGGGAACGAGACGTCCTTCCCCTCGTTGTGAGTGGACTGATGAATAAACAGGGAGCCGCCGAACTTGGAATCAGCGAGATCACCTTCCAAATCCACCGAGGCAATCTTATGCGCAAGATGCACGCGGACTCGTTGGCCGACCTGGTGCGGATCGCCACCAAGCTCGGCATACCTATCACGCACTCCCGACATGGAAACTAAGGGATGCTAGCGCAGGACAGCCATACTTTCGCGATCGTGGACGACGACAAACGGGTTCTGGACGGACTGCGGGAGCTTCTGGAGTCCGTCGGCTACGTCGTTCGGACGTACCGCTCGCCTCGGTCGTTTCTCTCGACTGAAGACCTCTCCACATGTCACTGCGTGATCACCGACATCAGAATGCCGTCCATGGATGGTTTCGAGCTGGAGCAAGCCGTGAGAAGTCGGGAGCCCGCAATGCCGATGATATTGATGACCGGCCGCAACGACATCGACGACCTCGGCTTCCCAGGAGCCGACGATCGCAGGGTCTTCATGCGAAAACCCCTCAACAGTCAGGTGCTGTTGCAGGCTATCACGCGGCTTCTCGCATTTCGGCGATGACGCCGGCCGCCGAGCCTCCGTACGTGTCGGATACGCGTTTACGGTATTCACTTGGCACTATCCCCATTACCTTCGTGAAGGCCTTGGTAAACGCTGCCTCGGACTGATAACCGATGCTCCGCGCGATGACGGAAAGCCTATCCGCGTTTCTCTCAATCAGTCTTGCAGCCTGGTGAATTCGCCACTCAGTCAGATATGCCAGGGGAGTTTGTCCGACGACAACTTTGAAACGGGCCGCGAAAGCCGAACGGGACATGCCGGCTTTCTTTGCCAGTTCATCCACCGTCCAGGCTATTTGCGCCTTCGCATGCATTGCTTCGATCGCCAAGGCCAGATTCCTGTCGAAGACAGCCGCTAGCCATCCTCGCTTAGGCGTCGACCCTTGTTGCGCGAATGCCCGTATCGCATGAATGAAGAGCAGTTCGAACAGGCGTCGCACGACGGTGTCCGAACCCAATCCCGGAGCATCTGCTTCCGCCGCGAGCAACTCCAGCACCGACTGGAACGCTCGGCTACGGTACTGCTCGGATTTCAGGTGAAGTAGTTTTGGCAGCACATTCCAAAGTCGTGAACTTAGCCTTCCTCATTCGCATCGAAGAGAAGATGTCGGTCAACGGGTCCAACTAAATGTTCCTATGATGGACGATCGAGCCAAAACTTGGGACGATCGTGACTGAAAGCTCTTGCTGTTCGTCGCTATATGGTGGAGCGAAAAGGAGATTCCAATTGCAAAACCATTTCGCGTTAGTCGAAACCGAACGTCGAAGGCTCGCTACTGCCGATACGTGGACACCCAAAATTGGGTGGAGTTCGCTGCGTTGTTCGCTCGTGAACCCACCATCCGCTTCTTCGGCGAAGACGGAATCGCGCTGGCTGAATTCGATTCCTTCGACGAATTCCTTGCCGCCACCAAGGCCTACCTCGCCGGGGCCAGGACCATTCACCAAGTCCACAAGATCGACGTCATCACGGAAGAGGAAGTCCGCGCCATCTGGTCGATGGAAGACTACCTGCTTTTTCCCGACGGCGATGACCTCCGCCCGGCCTCGATGCACGGGTACGGCCACTATCACGAAACCTGGCGGCTCGAAGACGGACAATGGCGCTTGGCGCACCTGGAGCTTCACCGCACGATCCTAGAAATCAAGCCGAAGGAGATCGCGGCATGAATTCCAATCCGATCAAAGTCGGCATCATCGGCGTCCATCCGGAAAAGGGCTGGGCCGCAACCGCCCACATCCCTGCTCTCAAAGCGTTGCCCGAGTTTCGCATCACGGCTGTGAGCCACAACAAGCCGGAGATAGCCCGCGCGGCCGCCCTGAAGTTCGGCGCGGATCACGGCTTCGGAACAACGGATGAACTGGTGAACGATCCGAATGTCGATCTCGTTGTGGTGACGGTCAAGGTCCCACGTCACCTTGAACTCGTAACGAAGGCCTTGGTCGCGGGTAAGGCCGTCTTTTCGGAGTGGCCTCTGGGAATGAACCTGCCTGACGCAGAAACGATGCTCGCGCTCGCCAAGTCGAAGAACGTGTTCACCGCAATCGGCCTTCAAACGCGTTCCGTCCCAGCCGTCAGCTATATGAGGGACCTTATCAAAAACGGGTATGTTGGCGATGTCCTCTCAGTTTCGATCATCGGGTCCGGCATCATCTGGGGCGAGGAGATCAGCGAGAGCTACCAGTATACCCTGGAGATGGCCAACGGAGCCTCCATGCTCCACGTGCCATTCGCCCACACGCTTGACGCTGCCCTCTATGCGCTCGGCTTGCGGCTGAAGTCCGTCAGCGGTGCGCTGTCGAACAGCCGTTCCGCGGTAAGGATAGCGGAGACCGGGAACCAGATCGCGTTTACAGCGCCGGACCAGATTGTAGTTGGCGGCTTGCTTGAGAACGGCGCGGCGCTCAGCGCGCATTTCCGGGGCGGTCTCTCACGCGGGACGAATTTCCATATCGAGATCAACGGGACCAAGGGTGATCTCATACTGACGAGCCCTGTCGGCTACGTCGGTCTTGGGGGCTTCACTCTGAAAGGCGCACAGGGAGACGAGCAGATGCATGAGTTGCCCGTGCCCTCGGACTACGAAACATCCGGTCTCGAAGACGGGTTCAGCCAAAGCGTTGGCGTCGCGTACTCGCGCATAGCGTCCGACATAACAAACCACACCAATCTCAGTCCGACGTTCGAAGACGCCGTAAACCTGCATCGGATTCTAAACGCCATCTGGTCCGGTAAAGCGGAACCGCACGATGTCTGAGAAAATGCAGGCACTCGTGGTAACCAAACCGGGCGGTCCCGAGGTGCTAAAGCTGCGCGAAGTCCGCCGCCCTCGCCTTAGGGACGAGTTGGACGTGCTTATCCGAGTGAAGGCGGCGGGCATCAATCCGGCTGACTGGCAGAACCGGAAGAACGGAGCCGTTTACGACAGCGAAGGAGGCTCCCCGTCTGGGCCAACGATCCTCGGCATTGATGGTGTCGGCGTGGTGGTGGAGGCCGGGCGAGAGGTGACCAACGTCCGAGTAGGCGACGAAGTTTGGTACGTGGACGGCGGTTACGCCGGAAATCCGGGAAGCTACGCCGAATACAAGGTCGTACGCTCCGACTACGTGACAGCGAAGCCCGGAACGCTGGACTTTGCCGAAGCTGCTGCGCTTCCTGTCGTCGCACTGACGGCTTGGGAGGCGGTGTTCGACAAGCGGCGGGTCGGGCAAGGAGATTATGTCCTCGTTCACGGCGGCGCGGGCGGGCTCGGGCACATCGCGATCCAGTACCTTGCTGCTCTTGGTGCAAAGATAGCGACCACCGTTTCGAGCGAGCAAAAGGCCGAGCTAGTGAAGAAACTTGGCGCTGAACTGGTCATCAATTACCGCTCGGCGAAAGTCGAGGAAGCGTTGCACTCCTGGCGGGGTGAACCTGGAGCGAATGTCGTGTTCGACTTCGTGGGTCACAGCAATTTCGCCGAAAGCTTCCGTCACACTGGCTCGTACGGAAGACTCGTCAATACAGTGGTGTCCGATTGGCCCGTCGGCGGAAACGGCTCGGCCGAATGGAAAAACATGGACATCAGCTTCGTGAACATAGGGCTTCCCCAGATCACTCGCGACCATGCACAGCGACTCCGGCAAACCGCTGCACTCAAACGGATTGCGGAACTCGTCGATCGAGGTGGTTTGCGAGCGCACATCGACCGGGTGGTGTCCTTCAGTGGGGTCGGTGAAGCCCAGAGGGCGTTGGAAGCCGGCGAGACGATGGGCAGGCCGGTGCTTTTGATCTGATCCAAGATTGGCAGCGAGACCGAAATCCGGACTGGGGCACCTGAAGTGCAACTCAATTCCATAAAAGAGCCTGGCAATGTCTCAACATATTCCATTTGGGTTCTCCTCGACAGCAGCCGAGGTACTTTCCGGCATCGATTTGACCGGAAAAACGATGATCGTTACAGGCGGAGCCAGCGGCATCGACATCGAAACGGTAAAGAGCCTCGCCGGCGCGAGAGCATCGGTCACCATCGCGGCTCGGCGCGTCGGGGCCGCTGAAGAGGTCGCCGAGGCTCTCAGGAAAAAGACTGGCAATGAGAAGATAGACGTGCGTCCGCTCGATCTTTCTGATCTCAGGTCCGTTCGCACGTTCGTGGCCGAATGGGACAAGCCGCTACACGCGCTCATCAACAATGCGGGTATCATGGCGCTGCCCGAGTTGGAGCGGTCACCCGAAGGCTGGGAGATGCAGTTTGCAACGAACTTTCTCGGGCACTTCGCGCTCACGCTCGGCCTTCGCCCCCACCTCGCGAGGGCCCAGGGCGCGCGTGTGGTGTCTGTAAGCTCGACAGGAAGCCTCTTTGGCCCGGTCTTCTGGGACGACCCGCATTTCCGCTTCATGCCCTACGATCCCCTCCTCGCTTACGCCCAGTCCAAGACTGCTTGTATTCTGCTTTCTATCGGCATCAAAGACCGCTGGGTCTCCGAGGGCATCGTTTCCAACGCGCTCAACCCGGGTGCCATCGAGACCAACCTCCAACGCGATACAGGTGGCCTGAGGACGCCTGAACATCTTCGCAAGACGCCCGAGCAAGGTGCTTCCACCTCCGTGCTGTTGGCCGGCTCGCCGCTGGTGGAAGGGGTGAACGGTCGGTACTTCGACCACTGCCAGGAAGCTCCGCTTGTTGCGCAAAGACCGGCAGGAAAGCTTGAAGGCGTAGCCGCGTATGCTTTGGACAGCGAGAACGCGCATCGGCTTTGGGGCATAGCCGCGGAAATCGTCGGAGAGCGGGCTGGATCCACTGGGCCTCGTCACACCTGATGAACCCGGGCGTAATCATCGAGGCTGGGCGGCGTTACCGGTACTGGGACCGGCTTCCCCTCGGTGACCGGCGCCGCCTTGATCTCCGGCCGTGCCGCTTCGCCCGGAGTGAGTGCCACGAGCGCCGTATGCATCGCAGCGCGGGTTTTCGGTCCGACATCGCCGTCCACGCACTGGTCGGCCTGGAACTGAAGGACATTGTCCGCTCGGTAGCCGAGCAGCACGAGCGAGATCCGCGCCAACCTATCGAAGCGGTCGGCCAAGCCATTCTTGCCGCCGTTGATCTTCTTCGTGATGGTCTCGGCGTCGCCCTCGTCGGCCCAGCGGTTAAGGTCCCGGGTGTCCCAGTAGAACAGAGGCACCAGGCCTTCCCCCGGATCGGCATTGACCGCGTCCGGATCCTTGACGAAATCGGGGCAATCGAGGCCAGCGGCGCGACACCAGTTGCGGAACTGGCGATAGTTGTCCTTGCCAGTGAGCTGCATTCCGGTGCGCCGTGGTAGAGATAACCGTCACCATCCTTCTCCAGCGTGTTGCCGAGATCGGTCCTTGTGTCGTAGCGCTGCTGCGTCGGCGTCGGCCCCCAGATCTCTCGATCGTAGCGGAAGTCTCCGCTTTCATACATCAGCTGGGCGAAATACTGGGCGAGACGGTGCGGCCGATCCATGCCGAAGCGCTCACCGTACCTGTCCAGCGCCACAAGCACGGACGCGAGGTTGCTCTTGTTCACCCTGCCCTTTGCGGCAGAGCGAACCTCCTGAGCGGTGATTGAAGTCTCCTGATTGTCGTTGGGGAATGGCTGGCGGGGGCTAAGCCGCACTGGCGCATGGCGGCCGGCAGTGTT
>Ga0079104_1001549_pt1 | contig 15109 bp, 4 predicted proteins | sample MedtruBG_FD_76829 | JGI IMG/M metagenome (GOLD analysis project Ga0079104, IMG submission 76829) | Root nodule microbial communities of legume samples collected from California, USA - Medicago truncatula BG | ecosystem: Host-associated > Plants > Roots > Nodule | place: USA: California...
CACATTATTGCCAGTGTTGCCGATCATCCTGTTGTCGCACGCATTGCCGACGCCACGGAGATGGGCGCTACCGCCCAGGAGCAGGCGTTCCACTTGTGGGCTCAACGTGAAATCGACCGAGGAAACAATCGTGTCGAATCCGCCGTCCGGTGCCTCGATGACCCTGTCGGTTCGATGACGGACGATGTGGATATTGTCTTCCATGGTGCCGACCAGTCTTCGGATAGCCAGCGCTGCGGCCTGGTCGCTGGATCCATCTTGCAACTGTGCGCAAGCGCTGGTCTGTCCAGCGAGTGGGATCGATGTCCCGGTTGTGGTCTGGTCCTGTTGCTGGTCTTCCATAATGAATCTCTCCATGAAGCAATAGATGGCAATGAAGTGGAAAAACCTGTGGCGTCCCTGCATGATGATCTTGCGCGACCATGCGCGCGTCATTGCCGACGACACGCCACCCGGTGTCGAAACACGATGCGACAGGCATCGCAACGCGAGATACAGGTGGACACCTGATCCCTTGTCTGGCTCATTACCCGATCAGGCGCTGGACGCACAGTGCGCGGTGAGAAATTGCGGTGGTTGCAATGGTATTGCCAGATGTGCGGGCGTTGAAACCGGCGACCGGCGCGGTCACAGCGTCTGGAAAATGCCATCGTCCCCAGCGGTCCCTGCAGGTGGCGGGACACTACGCTATCGACTGGCCGAGATGGCCGAAGGAAGTATTGGCCAGCGTACCGATGCCGGGGGATGCAAGCGAACTCCACTGGCCGCTGTGCGCATAGTGATACGCCAGTTGACCACCCATGGCCATCGTGTCGCTACTGGACAGATGATGACGCGTCAGCGCTCCCGCCAGCGACCAGCGATCGAGCGCGGGGGTCACGATGCGCGCCAGGTCGTATTGGGTCGCCAGGCCATTGAAATCGAACTGGACGATCTTCGACTTGTGCAGTTGTTGCTGGGAATCGGGGAGGTAATCGTCGCAGCTGTCGACGACCACCTGCAGCACGGTGGCAGGTGCTGTGTCCGGGGCCTGGTACCAGTCCTCGAAGGTGATGCTGTCGGTTTGCCGGATCAACAGGACCAGATCCCTGCCAGACTTCCGCAACGCCAATTCGCCGCTGCGCACGCCGCCCAGCGACAGGGTTGCGCGCCGCACGGATCGGGCTGCGGAGTCGACTACGATCGTGTCATGACCATCCCCGCCATTGAAGACGACCACATCGCCCTGATGCCCGAGTACGATCAGATCATCGCCGGTGCCGCCGCATAGCAGGTCGCTGCCGGCACCGTCTTCCAGTCTGTCGTTGCCGGCACCGCCGTCGAGCAGGTCGTTGCCGGCATGGCCCAGCAACCAGTCGTCGCCCGCCAGGCCCCGTAATACGTCGTGGATGTCGGCCGATAACGCATCGCCTTGCCACCAATGCGCGCCGCCCATGCCATGCAACACGTCGTTACCGGCCGTCGCCGGGTGCGCAATCGACCGTCGTTCCAGTTCGGCAAAATCCCAGTGGCCACCAGACCTGAACACCACCGCTTCGATGTAGGGCCGGCCACCGTCGAAAAGGTCCTTTAGGTGCAGCTGATGCTGCATGCCACCGACGCCCATTTTCAAATCATGGCCCACGCGCAAAAATTCGATGTCGTCCGGCTGCACTTCGATAATCGCCTCGATGAGGTTGTCGCCGCGCTCGCTATCGCCATCCCGGCCTTCATCCACCACGTCCCGCCCCATGTCGACGTGCAGATGATAAGTGTCGCGTCCGGGCCCGCCATGCAGGAAATCGCTGCCGGGTCCGCCCCACATCCAATCGTCGCCAGGACCGCCATACAGGATGTCGTCGCCGTGTGCGCCGTAGAGCATGTCGTTACCCAGACCGCCATTGATCACATCGTTGCCATCCCCGCCCGTCACCGTATCGGCGCCATCGCCCCCACTTAGGTAGTCCCGTCCCTCTCCGCCCTGCAGGAAGTCATCGCCCGCGCCGCCATGCATCTGGTCGGCCCCCCTGCCGCCACTCATGTGATCGTTACCTTCACCGCCATACATGTTGTCGTTGCCGTCAAAACCACGCAGGATATCGTTGCCTCGGAAGCCGAACATCCAGTCGTCGCCGGACGTGCCGTTGAGCCTGTCAACGGTGCCGGCACCGTAGATGCCGGCGATTATCGTCTGCAGGACCTCTTGCCGCATGAGGCGGCTGTAGACCGGTTGCGCATGCAGGCGATCGCGTATCGTGGGATTGTCCCATACCAGGCCGTCGGCAAATTCGATCCTGACCCGGTCGGCACCCCCGCGCAGGCGCAGGAATCCGATCTCTTCGCCCTCGGCCAGCAGCACCAGGTCTTCATGGATGCGCATCATTTTGAGGCTTTCCGGCGCAATCCCGGCATCGATCATGACCGTGTCGACATTCTGGGTCCACATCGGCGCCGCGGCGCCCAGATCGAACCACCCGCCTCGCTTCATCGTCAAGGTGTCCTGCGCAGGCCCGCCATAACGGAAGATCGAATTCCGTTGCTGTCCAGGCAAAACCGGCAGCACCGCAGCGCATGCCACTGCCGCCGGCCGCAGCGCATCGCTCCAGCTGCGGCCGAAACGCATCATCACCGACGGCGATGGCTGCAGGCCTGCCTTGAGTTCGATGAGCGCGGCGTTCCATACCACGCCGTCAGGGAAATGTACCTCTTCGATACGATATCTCGGGTCGCTGAACCAGTTGCTGATCCGCATGCCGTCCTCGCTGCCGGCAATGCGCAGCAGCATGTCGTCCTGGTCGCGGAAGACCTCGATGTCCCCCCTGCCCAGGTTGCCGGATATGCGGATGATATCGGTATTGCCCGTAGTGCTGTCTTCGTCGTAGACATAATCCTGCCCCATCCCCCGTTCCATCAAGTAGGTATCGTCGCCGTACCCGCCGATCAGCACGTCGTTGTCGAAACCGCCACTCAGAAAATCGTCGCCGCAGCCTCCGACCAGGCGGTCGTTGCCGGCATCGCCATACAGCACATCGTTGCCATCCCCGCCGGCGAGGCTATCGTCCCCGTTGAATCCCTCCAACGTATTGTCACCGGCATTGCCGATCATCCGGTTGTCGTCGGCGTTGCCACGCCCGTTGAGATTGGCGATGCCGGTAAGGACCAGTCTTTCCACGTGCTGGCTCAACGTGAAATTGACCGAGGACCGGATCGTATCCCAGCCGCCGTCTACGGTCTCGATGACCACATCGCTCGAATCGTTGACGACATGGACCTCACTTCGTGCGGTGCCGATGATCTGCCGCTCGGGGCGCGCGCGCGCCAGGACCACGGTGGCATAGGGTTCCGGCACGTCGGCGGCGCTGCGACTGCTGCCTCCCGGCTGGCTGGTGCCTGGCGTCGCGACCTCGGTTGTGGTCTGGCGTGGTGGTTGGCTAGGTTGCTGACTTTCCATGATGATCGCTCCATGTGGCAATGAGGTTGCAATCCGCCAGAGCTGCAACGCGCGGATCACTCGGTACCGCACGCGGATGATTGCACCGGAATTACCGACATGACATCAATTTATTTCGAAAAAAGATGTCGCGTCTGCCATCGACATGTACCCAACTACCAAGGCCATTGGCGCTGATTGCCGCAAGGCAAAACACCCGGCTCAGCCAAATGAAAAACCATCCTGATACGTTTCGCTGGCGATGAGCCTGGGGATGCGGCCAAAGCCGTTCTGGTGGACGGCATGCATCGCCAGCTGCGGGTCCGCGCCACGCCAGTCGCCCTGCGTCGCGTAGCGATAGGCAAGTTCGCCGCCGTAGGCAAACGTGTCGCTGCTGCGCAGATGAAACTCGCCCAGCGCTGCCGCTATCGACCACTGATCGAGTCCCGGGTCGACTGCCCGGGCCTGGTCGAATTTGTCGACCAGCCCATGAAAATCGAACCACGCGACTTTCTTGCCGTGCATCGGGTCGGCCGATCCCGACTGATAATCGTCCGTGGTCTCGGTGACGAACTGCAGCCGCTGTACGATCTTTCCCTCGGCATTGCGAAACGGCATGTGGCTGTTCCACACCTGGTACCAATCGCCGAAGCGAATACCGTCGTCTTGCCCGAGCTCGAGCAGCAGGTCGTTTCCGCTCCGGGAAAGTGCCAGGTCCTGGTAGCCGATGCCGCCCAGCGACAGGGTGCCGCCGGGATTGTTGGCCTCTTGCGAAAAGCGCTCGAAATGATAGATCGTCTCGATCTTGTCACGCCCGTCACCGCGGTTGAAGGCGATCACGTCAGGTTCCCTGCAGCCGTAGAGGATGTCGTTGCCACGACCGCCGATGAGCAGGTCGCGGCCAGCATCGCCACGCAGCAGATCGTCGCCCTCGCCGCCGTCCAGCAGGTCGTTGCCGCCATACCCATACAGGTCGTCGTTACCGCCCAGGCCGTGCAGAAGATCGGTGCCCAAGCCATGCTGCATGACCTTGCTGCGGTAGCGGCTGAAGCGTTGGAAATGGTCGGTACCGTAAAGAATATCGGCATCCTCGCTTGCCGTCGCGGTGCGGGAACGCCGTTCCAGTTCGCGAAAGTCCCAGCGCGTACCATCGGTGAATTCCATGGCATCGATCGATTCGAAGGGGCGTGAGAACATGCCAGCGATGGTCATCCGATCGTCCGTGCCGGCAATGTCCATGAACAGGTCGCGGGTGTCGCGTGAAAAAATGATTTCATCCGGGCGCACGCCATCCACCACCTTGATGAGGTTGAGGGCATCGTCGTGGCGATTGCTGTCGATGATGCGGTCGCGCCCCATGCCACGGTACATCAGATAGGTATCGCTGCCCTTGTCGCCGGACAGGACATCATTGCCGGCGCCGCCGTCGAGCACGTCATCGTCGTCCCCGCCATGGAGCCAGTCGTCACCGGCACCGCCGATGAGCACGTCATTGGCACCGCCGCCATACAGCCGGTCCCTGCCGTCACCCCCGTCAAGATGGTCTTCGCCATGCAGGCCATACATCACATCATCGTGCCCGCCGCCGTGGAAGACATCGGACGCATCATCGTAGCCGTGCCACTTATTGTGGCTATACGTCGCATCGTCATGCCCGCCGTACCATATGCCGCGCTGCACGCCCGGCTTGAGCTTCTCGCGTACGGTCGCGTTATCCCACAGGGTACCGTCGGCGAAGTCGACGCGAGCCCGGTCATGGCCTTTCACTAGCGTGATCGATACGCTCCCGCCCGTATGCGTGGGCAGCGACAAATACAGATCGGTGTCGGCTTCGCTGCGACCATAACCGCGGTACAGCGACAGGTCCTGCACGGTGTATCCGGCACCGATCTTGACCGTGTCGATGCCGGCGCTGACCTTCTTGTATTGACTGCCTTGGTAGTGGCGCCGGCCCATGTTTTCCAGCAGGGGGAGCGTGTCCTGCACGGGCGCCCCATAGCCGTAGATCGAGTCGCGACCGATGATGTCGTTATCCTTGAACGGATCATTCCTGAAATCCGCTGCCTCGGCGCGCACGGCCATGATGGTTGCGCTCCATGACTTGCCAAAGCGCAGCGCATCGGCGTCGGCCGTGCGCGTCCTGTCGGCAATGGCTGCGCTGTCCCAGATACTGCCGTCGCTGAATTGCACCTGGGCGATGCGGTGTCGCCCATCGGCAAACCAGTTGCCCACGCGCATGCCTTCATCACTGTCGGCGATCAGCAGCAGCAGGTCGTCGCCATCGCGGCGCACGACGATATCCTGCTGCGACAGGCCAGGTCCGACCACCACCCGGTCGGCACGTCCGGTCGCGTCGTCTTCTTCCCACGCATAGTCCTGTCCCATGCCGCGCGCCAGCAGGTAGCTGTCATCGCCGGCTTCGCCGATGAGTACATCGTTGCCCGCGCCGCCGTCGAGCAGATCGTGGCCGGCGCCGCCGACCAGCCGGTCATCTCCGACGCCGCCGAACAGTTGATCGTCACCGGCAGCCCCGTCGATGCTGTCGTTGCCCAGTCCGCCCAGCAGGCGGTTGGCGCCCAGGTTGCCGATGATGCGGTTGTCGAGGTCGTTGCCGCAGCCGTTGATGGCGTCGCGCCCCGTCAGCTCCAGTCGCTCGATATGCGCATCGAGTAAAAAGGAGACCGACGATTTCACCGTATCCCGGCCCTCGTCTTCGTGCTCGACCACCCGGTCGCCGGCATCGTCGACGATATAGCTGTCGTCGCCGCGCCCGCCGGCCATCACGTCGGCGCCGGCCCGACCATCGATGATGTTGTCGCAGACATTGCCGTCGATGGCGTTGTCCAGCGCATTGCCGGTGGCGTGCGCATTGCCATACGAATAGCCTTCCAGGTACCAGGGAACGTCGCCCTCATACCGCGACCGCAGCGTCAGCGCCTCGACATGCTCGGCCAGGGTGTAGCTCACGTTGGAGCGCACATGATCGTAGCCGGCGTTGGGGCGCTCGATGACCAGGTCGTCAATATGGTCGACCGCATAAGTATCGTCGCCGGCACGACCCAGCATGCGGTCCGCGCCGCGACCTCCATCGATGGTGTTGGCGCCGTCGTCGCCGACGATGAAATCGTCATCCGCAGTTCCATGCAACGCAGCCGGCGGTGCCCGCAGTGGCGAGGCGCCATCGTCGCTGAAGATGAAATGGGCGTCGTCAAGCTGCCACGCATCCACTCCGCTGAGGGTGAAATACTGCGTGCCGTCGCTGGCCGGCCCCAGCCAGACGCGCAGATAGCGTTCGCCCCGGTAGCGCAGGATGGAAAAATCCAGGTCGTCGAGGCCGCGCACACCGACGATCTTCGACAGGTCGATCTTCTCGCCAGGATGACCGACGTCGAAATCGGCGATCAGGTTCTTCATCAGGCCGGACGACACCCGCTCGCTGCGGTCGGCAACGATGACGAAACGATCGCCGCCAGCGCCCCCTTCCACCCTGGCGCCGGGGAGCCGGCCGTCTTCGAGGCGAATGCGAGGCGCCATGAACAGTCCATCGCCCTGCACGTGACCCGCGAGCGCATCATCGCCTTCGAGGTACAGGATGTCATTGCCGTCGCCGCCGAACAGCAGATCCTGGCCGGCGCCGCCGTGCAGCGTATCGTGACCGCCAGCGCCGTGGAGCTCGTCGTCGCCGGCATCGCCGAACAGTACATCGTCGCCACCGGTGTCGTCGACCTCATTTTCCGACGACACCGCATCGCCATACAGAACGTCGTTGCCGGCGCCGCCATGCATCACATCGTTATCCCCGGCACCGACGGCCCGGTCGTCGAGATTGCCGAGCCAGAACGTGCCGCTGTCGGTGGCAACGATGTCGTCCGCCGCGTCGGATCCCCAATACCGTTTCCCGCTCCCGACCAGCTCGCGCACCTGTACGCCAGCGGCAACGGTCACGCTGTTCTCATCACCATCGCCGAATATCAGGCCACCCATCCATTCTCTATACATCTGGTCGGGATAGGCATTGACATTCTTGAGCACGATGCGCCTGCTGCCGTTGTAGATGCGCAGCACCGCATCCCGCCCTGCGGTCTCGACATTGAACTGTCTATATATTTCCGCATGCGAAAACCCGGACATCAGCAATTTGTCTTCACCCAGCGTAAAGTCGGTGATGACGTCGTCTGCTGCCGTGCTCTCCCAAGGCTTGCCGGGCCCCAGCTCGATGACGAAGAGATCGCGCCCGGCACCGCCGCTGACCGTACTGCCGCCATCCCGACTGATGACCAGCACATCGTCGCCGTCGCCGCCGTCCAGCCTATCGCCGCCACGGCCGCCGACCAGGACATTGGCGCCATCATTGCCCACCAGCGTGTCGTCTGATTCGCCACCGATGACATTGTCGATATCGCCCGGCTGCTCGATCAGCAGCGTCTGGCCGGCTACCGTGGCCTGGCCTTGCTGCAGATCGACCTGGCTGCTGCTGCCCATGGCGGCGAGGTTGATGGTGTCGACGCCGCCATTGTCGTCCTTCAGGACGTTGCGTCCCGGTTGCGCGGCCAGCTGCGCGAATGCGTCCGTATAGACGTGATGGTCGTCGGCACTGGCGACGCTGCCATAGGCGTTCAGGCTCCATTCATGCAATACGCCGGTCTTGCCGGTGACGGCATCGGTGATGTCCAGGGTCCAGCTGCCGGCTGCATGCTCGCCACGCATGCGCGCACTGGTGAAGACATGCTCCAGTGTCGAGGCGCCGTCGAAGAATGCATCGTCGCCATGGTCATCGGGCAGCGCCTGCGGCTGTCGGCCGGGACGCTCCATCAGCACCGACTCGGTGCCGGCGGGCGAAATCAGCTTTATCGTCAGATCACCAGGGTGAGCATGGCTAAGCCTGATACGCACCTCGACATGTTCGATCAGCAGGTCGGCTGCCGGCAGCGCGGGCTGCATGGACAGCGCCAGCGGCAGGCGATGCAGCAGGCGCGTGCCATCATCGGGAATCGCCAGATCGAGCACGCCCGACTGGGCAGGCCGCGCTGCGCGCGATTCGTTGGCCGTCGTCTGTTGCGTGATCCAGCATTCAGCCAGTCGCACGGCGGCGCGCGCATCGACCTCGCCATAGCCATAGTCGTGACTGACCAGCATGCCGCCGCCGTTCCAGTGGCTTGCGCCATTGACCTGCCAGTCGGACCCGGGATCCTCGACCTTGCGTGCCGACAGCGCCAGGATTTGCTGGACATCGCGATAGCCGAGCGCCGGGTTGGCTTCCAGCATCAGCGCGACGATACCGCTGACGATCGGCGCGGCAAAGCTGGTTCCCGTCACCCGCATGTCCGGCGCACCGACACCGCTGAGCAGTTCCACACCCGGTGCGCTGACCAGCACGTTGGCGCCGGGCGTGGAAAAGCGCTGCACCACGCGCCTGCTCCCGTCGTGCCGCGCCACGGCTCCCACGGTGATATTGCTGCGGCTGTTGCGGATGCTGGCGTAATTGGTGTTATCGCCCTGAATACGCTCATTGCCGGCGGTCGCGACGATCACGGTGCCCAGGCCGTCACGCCCACGCCGCACGGCGTCGGCGAACGGCGGCAGCAGCCCGTTGATGATGGCTGGCTGAGTGATGAGCGAGAAACGGTATCTCGGGCCCCAGCTGTTGTTGGCGATATCGTAATGGCGCATCGCCGCCAGGCTGTCATCGTTATGCATCCAATGCCCGCCGATCGTCGCCCCATGGGCCACGCCGACCCCGGCCTCTTCGTTGTTCGCTGCGCACATGACGGCAGCGACCACGGTGGCGTGCGGGTTGGAATGGTCGCGCTCGGACCCGCTGCGGTAACCTGCCGCAGCGTTGACACGCCAGGCCTGATTGAGCCTGGGCGCCAGTTCCCGATGCCGCAAGTCGAGGATCAGGCGCGTATTGGCGACGTCGCCTCCCGGTTCGAACTGGCCTATCGTCACGCCGCGTCCGGTGTAGTCGCGCCAGACCGGCAGCACATTGGCCTGCGCCAGGTGCCATTGCTGCGCCAGCAATGGGTCCTTTGGCAAGTCTTCGCCTTGCAGGTGGACCTCTGCGGGATCGGCCGTACGATGCCCGTCCAGGTCACGCACCGTGTAGCGGAAAGACATCACGCCGGCGCCACCGGCATCCGGCGTGAACAACACATCGCCTGCTTCGGTAAGGCTAGCGCTGCCGCCGACGACTTCGCTGAGCGTATCGATTTGCAGCCCGCTGCCATGCCAGTCGAGATCATTGGCGAGCAACTGGCGGGCGGCAATCAGGTGCGGTTCGCTGCGCGCGAGCGGCTGGCCTTCGCCGTCGAGCCGGATCACGTCGTCCACCGCGCGCGGCGGCACCGCGCCGGTCGCGGCCGATGGCAGGACGACCTGCACATCGGCAAAAGAGGCCAGCTCCACATTGCTGACAAAATCGATGCCATCCCGCTGCGGCACCAGGTCGGTGATCCAGATCCCGCCACTGGTGGGGGTAAAGCGATATTGCGCCAATCGTCCGGAAAGCTTGAGCACATCGTGGCCCGCTCCGCCATCGATGCGTTCGTCACCGACCTGATTGACCAGGGTGTCGTCCCCTGGACCACCCTGGCTTGTCGAAGACGATGCGTTATCGTGCTGGTTTTTCGTGACCATGCTGTTACTCCTGGTTGGTGTCTGGATGGGCAAAGTGACCGGAACGGCGGGACTTGCGCATCGCGATAGCGCCATGGCGGCATTTCCCCACATCTGTCAGCCCGTCTGTCCAGCTTGACGGAATGTCGACGTTCGATGCCCTGGCGATGCGCAAAGCATGCATCTTGTCGTTCAAATGCTGCGGACAGAATCGCACCGTCTCGAGAACCGGCGCTAACTGCCCGCAAGAAAACGCGAGATTTGATGCCGTCGTCGAACGGCCTGGACCAGCAGTCACGGGGAAGGAACCGACAGCACGGTCGGGGCGTCGTCGCAGGCCATGCGAGAAAAGACCGGGTTGGTCGGGCAACAGTCGCTAGCGCTCGCGACCGTATTCGTGCAGCGTCTTCTGGATCGGCGACAACAGGTATTGCAGGACGGTGCGGCGCCCCAGGTGGATCTCGGCCGTTACCTGCATGCCGGCCAGCAGCGCGTGCCGCTTGCCGCCGGCTACCTCCAGTATCTGCCGGTCGAGCCGGATGCGCGCCTTGTAGGGCGGCAAGGCCGCATCGTCCCCCTTCTGCTGACTGGCATCGGCGCCAAGATGCTGCACCGTGCCGCGCAACATGCCATAGCGCTGGAACGGAAAGGCCGCCAGCTTGACCTGCACCTGCTGCCCTTCGCTGACCAGTCCGACATCCTCGTTGCGCACCCGCACGTCGGCATACAACGGCTCCTCGGCCGGCACCATGGTCAGCAGGATGTCGCCCGGCTGCACCACCGCTCCTACCGTCGTGGTGGCAAGGTCCTTGACCACTCCGCTTTCGGGCGCCCGCAGTTCCATCAGGCCTTCGCGATAGGTGCTCTTTTCGAGGTCCGGCTGCAATTGCGCGATACGCGCCTGCAGTGCCGCCTGTTCTTCTTCGAGTTCACGCCGGTAATGGCTCTGGCTATGTGCCAGGCGCTGCGATTGCGCCTGGACGGCGGCGTCCAGCGCAGCCACCACGGCGCGCTGGGCCTCGAGCTCGCCGCGCTTCTCGGTCGCGTCACGCTGGCGTTCGCTGGCGGCCAGCACACTGGCGAAGCCCTCGCGCCGCAACGCGTCGAAGGCCCGTGCCGATTCCTCATAAGCGGGCAAAGTCTGTTCCAGCTTGCGCTGCTGACGCAGTGCGCTGTCGTGCTCATGTTCGGCGCGGCGCAACAACGATCGCTCCTGCCCGAGATTGTCCAGATGCGCGCTGGATCGCGCAGCGTACTGTTGCTGCACATGCCCGAACAGCTCCGGATCATCACCGGCGCGGCGCTTCATGGGGCGCTGCGCCAACTCGGCGCGCACCCGCCGCAGCTGCATGCGTTGACGCATCAGATCGCGGTCGACACCGGCCCGTTCGGCCCGCGCCACGGTGGTATCGAGCCGCACCAGCGTCTGGCCGGCAACAACCTGGTCGCCTTCGTCGACCAGCAGCTCGCGCACCACGCCGGGTTCGGCCGGCTGCACGATCTTGAGCAGGGTCTGCGGCACCAGCCGTCCTTCGGCACTGGCGACCACATCGAGCTTGCCCACGCAGGCCCAGACCAGCAGCGATGCCAGCAGCAGGCAAACGCTCCATAGCACCACCCGCGAGCCCGGCGTCGGTTCTTCATGTTCGAGAGCGGCCAGCGGATGCAGCCAGCCGGCCCTTAGCTTCGGCGCACCCGCCTTCGCGGTCGTTGTCTTCGCTTCAGTTGCGCCCGATGGCTTTATGCGAACCGATAACAGGCTCATGGCGTGGCATCCTCGTCGGCGGCGACCGGGGCCACGGCCTCGACCCCCTGTGGGGTAATGCGATAGAGCGCATCGACCACCAGGCCGGGCGGCAGACCATGGGTGATGAACAACATCGTCACCTTCCCGCGCAGTTGATTGACGGTGTGCGCGAATGCGGCTGCAGTGTCGTGATCGAGAGCGCTGGTGGCCTCGTCGAAGATCAGGATTTCAGGACGCTTGAGCAATGCCCGGGCAATCGCGATGCGCTGGCGCTGTCCGCCCGACAAGCCGACCCCGCGTTCGCCGATCTCGGTCTGGTAGCCCTGGCCGAGCGCCTCGATGTCGGCATGGATCTCGGCCATGCGGGCAGCCTGGCAAATCTGCTCGAAGCTGGCCGTCGGGTTGGCCAGCAACAGGTTGTCGAGGATGGTGCCGGCAAACAACGTGGTCTCTTGCGGCACCACGCCGAAATGGCGCCGTAGCTCATTGGCACCCAGGTGGCGGATATCGATGTCGTTGACCAGGATACGTCCTTGCTGCGGCACGTAGAAGCCCTGCAACAACTTGGCCAGGGTACTCTTTCCGCAGCCCGATGCGCCCATCACCGCCACTGCCTCGCCGCTACCGATCTCCAGCGACAGGTTCTGGTACAGCCAGGGTTGCTGGCTGTCGTAGCGAAACCCCAATCCGGCGATACTGACCTGGCCGCGCCGCTGGCCTTGCCGCGTGGCCTGCACCACGTACGGTTCGGGCGCGGCATCCATCAAGTCGCCCAGCCTGGATATCGCCAGGCGCGCCTGCTGGAACTGCTGCCACAGGCCGACCAGCCGCATCATCGGCTGCGACAGGCGGGCGGCGAACATCTGGAACGCGATCAGCATGCCGATCGTGAATTCTGGCGACTCCATCACGGTATAGGCACCGATCCCGAGGATCAGCAGGCTCATGACCTGCTCCAGCAGCCCGGCCACGGTGTCGTAGGAATTGCCAAGCTGGCGGGTCGAGAAACCGGCCTGCAGGTAGGCCGTCAGAAAACCCCGGTAGCGGCTGCGCAGTTGCGGCTCCAGCTGCAACGACTTGACGGTCTCGATGGCCGCCACATATTCGGTCACGAAGGCCTGGTTGCGCGCGCCCATCATGAACTGGCGCTGCAAGCGGGCCTGGAACAACGGCGCCACCGCCAGGCTGAGGCCCATCACCATGGTCAGCACGGCCAGTACGATCAGCGCCAGCGAAGTGCTGTAGTAGAACATGATGCCGACGAAAATCAGCAGGAAGGGCAAGTCCAGCACCAGCGTGACGGCGGCCCCGGCAAGAAATTCGCGGATCGTCTCGACGCCTTGCAGCCGCGCCGTCACCACGCCGGTCGGCCGATACTGGAAGTACAGCGGCGGCAGGCGCAGCAGATGTTCGAAGACCGCCGCCCCAAGGCTGGCGTCGATGCGATTGCCGGTATGCAGGATCAGGTATTGGCGCAACCACGAGAGCAGTGCCGAGAACAGTGCGAAGCAGGCCATGCCGATCACCAGCACCACCAGCGTGCTGCGGGTGTGATGCACGATGACCTTGTCGATGATGGTTTGCGTGAGCAACGGCATGCCCAGCGCCATCAGCTGTATCGCCAGCGAGGCCAGCAATACCTCTTGCCACAGGCGACGGTACTTCAGCAGTTCGGGACCGAACCAGCCGAAACCGAAGGGGCGACGCAGCGCCTGCCCGACGGGATCGCCATCGGTGGGCTCGGGTACCCGCAGGCTCACCAGCAGCATGTCGCCCGTATGGCGCTGCATCAATTCGGCGATGGCCATCTCGTGTGGTCCGGCCTGGCCGGGCAGCACGACCAGCGCGTGGGTGTCATTGCGTCCCAGCAGCAGGCAAGGCTCGCACCGTGCGTCGCCGTCCTCGGTGAGCGCATGCAGCCACAGCAGCATCGGCGCGGCCAGGGTGCGCAACCGCTTCAGGCCACGTCGTGCTGGCTGCACATCGAAACCGATCCGTTCCAGCGCTTGCGCCAATAGGCGCGTGCAATAGGGCGCGCAGAACTGCTCTGCCAGCAATGCGGAAGAAAATGGCGTGCGATGCAATGCACAAAGGCTTTGCACGATCCAGAAGAAATTTTCGCGCGTCAGCTCGCGCGAATCGGCGGAACTGCGCCGGAAGAAATGGCTGAACAAATGGTTGAACATGAAAACATTCTCATGTTCAGCGCCATGCTGTCTGCGAAACTACGTCCCGTATAGAAAGCAATTTCGAATTAGTTGCATCGCAACATGCAAAAGGCCGGCTGCGTGGCCGCCTCTTGCATGCTGGCGTCGGGCCGGGTCAGCTCAGGTGCGATTGAGCTTGAACACGCTGACCACCTGCGTCAGCTTGCCCGCCTGGTCCTGCAACGACTGGGCTGCTGCTGCGGCCTCTTCGACCAGTGCCGCGTTTTGCTGGGTCACCTCGTCCATCTGGGTGATGGCGCGATTGATTTCATCCAGCCCGGTGCTCTGCTCGTGGCTGGCGGAAGTGATCTCGCCCACGATATCGGTCACGCGCCGCACGCTGGCGACCACTTCCGACATCGTGGCGCCGGCGCGTTCGACCAGCTCGCTGCCGACGCCGACCTTTTCGACCGAGTCGTCGATCAGGCCTTTGATCTCCTTGGCGGCCGACGCCGAGCGCTGCGCCAGCGAGCGCACTTCGGACGCGACTACCGCAAACCCGCGTCCCTGTTCGCCGGCGCGTGCCGCTTCCACCGCGGCATTGAGCGCCAGGATATTGGTCTGGAACGCAATCCCGTCGATCACGCTGATGATGTCGACGATCTTCTTGGACGACTCGTTGATCGAGCCCATGGTCTGCACCACCTGGCCCACCACCTCGCCACCCTGGGTCGCGATCTCGGACGCCGAGACCGCCAGCTGGTTGGCCTGGCGGGCATTGTCGGCATTCTGCTTGACGGTCGCGGTCAGCTCTTCCATGGCCGACGCGGTTTCTTCCAGCGAGCCGGCCTGCTGCTCGGTGCGCGACGACAGGTCGAGGTTGCCGGTGGCGATCTCCTGCGACGCCGTGGAGATGGTATCGGTGCCCAAACGCACTTCGCCGACGATGCGTTGCAGGCTGTCGTTCATGGCCTGCAGCGAATGCATCAGCATGCCGGTCTCGTCGGTGCTGGTGGCGCGGATGCTCACGGTCAGGTCGCCCTGGGCCACGCGTTGCGCAACCTCCACGGCATCATTGAGTGGACGCGACACGATGCGCGCCACCGCCATGGCCAGGCCGAAGGCGATCACCACGATGGCTGCCAGCAGGCCGATGATCCAGGCGCGCGACGAGAGATAGATCTCGTCGGC
>Ga0079104_1001559_pt1 | contig 15039 bp, 10 predicted proteins | sample MedtruBG_FD_76829 | JGI IMG/M metagenome (GOLD analysis project Ga0079104, IMG submission 76829) | Root nodule microbial communities of legume samples collected from California, USA - Medicago truncatula BG | ecosystem: Host-associated > Plants > Roots > Nodule | place: USA: California...
TTATGGAAAATATGACGATAAGTTTGTAGCAGGTAAAGATGGAAATGATAACTATATCGTAGATTTATCAACTGGAAAGATATCAGATGATGATACTGCACCAGACTTATACGATACTGCAAGAACTAAATTAAATACTAAATTAAAAAAGACAGATAGATATGGAAATACAGATATAAAAGATTTATATCTTAACAAAATCAAACAAAATAGATTTGGTGATGTATGGTATGAATATACTGCAACTACTTCAAGCTCAGCTACTGCTTTAGCTGAAAATACAGTGCCTACTTACACAACTACAGCAGACGCTGCAGAAGTTTATAGTGGTTACACAAATCAATCAGGAGCTTACATTGATTGTTCTAAAGATGCAAACATCTATGCATTTAATGGAACTAAGATGGTTAAATTAGAATCAGTTGGAGATAAAGATGACAGTGATGGAGTTAAATTAACATTAAAGAGCATCACTCCAATTAAAACTTTAGCTCAAGATGATAAATATATATATAGATTAGTTAAAGTATTTGTTGAAAATGCTAGAGAAGTTGGATCAGCTTCTACAGTAAATGAAACTTCATATTATCTTCAAAAGATTTCAAAAGCTCAAGGTCAACAAGAAAAAGATGCTTGGTTACCAAAGACTACTGAATCTTACCAATTAGGATCAAAAGCTATTATGGGAGATGGAGACGTTAATGACGCTTATGACGCTATTTTCGGACTTTCTGCTGGAGATGGAAGTAATGAATCAGGATATGCTAATGCAGATGCAATATACTATGTTGTAGATGGTTCATTATTTACTACATTTAAATCTGGTAGTGATAAAGTTAAAACAATCAAAATGAACTTAAAGACTAGCCAAAAGCTAAAGAAAGACAATGCAAATACTACTAAAATTGATGGACATGTAGTTGTTAAAGATACAGATAAAGATCAAAAGATCGAAGATAAGACAAATAAGAGCTACGGCGTAGACGTTAATGGAAACGTATGGGCACTTAAAGATGGTACAATATTAGAATCATCAAAATGTGGAGATTTTAAAACAATGTACACTGTTGATAGATCATTCGACTCAATGGATGTATATGATGAAAATAATATAGTTGTTTGGGAAGATGGCGGAGACGCTTATACAACAGTTAATGAAGGAAAGAAACAAGCTGAAGATGATGCATCTCAAATAGTTCAACCTACTCCAGCTAAAGTTGGTTGGGACAAGTTAGCTGATGGAAGTTGGAACTTCTACGATGCAACAGGTACTAAGGTTGTTAATAACTGGGCTAACGTTGGTGGAGCTTGGTACTTCTTAAAAGCTGACGGTGTTATGGCTACTGGATGGCAACAAGTTGGTGGTGTTTGGTACTACTTAAATGCATCAGGAGCTATGGCTACTGGTTGGATAAATGACGGTGGAAACTGGTATTACTTAAATGCATCAGGTGCTATGTTAGCTAACACAACAACTCCTGATGGATACTATGTAGGACCATCTGGAGCTTGGGTTAAATAGTATTTAATATTTTAAACTAATACTTTATCCAAGTTAAAGGGTGAGGCTCTTGCCTCATCCTTTTTTTATATATTAATTTACCTTTTATTTTAAATAATTGACCATGAATAGTTGAAATGCTAAAATTATTAATATATGGAAAGGAATGAGATATTATGAATAGGGGGATTAAGTATATAATTTCACTCTCTATGGTAGTGAGTATTTTTTCAGCAGTTGAATTTTCAAATACACTAAATATTATTGACAAACCAGTTTATGCATCCAGTTATGAATTAACTGACTTGAAGTTGGAGACACCTGGTGGTGGAGATATAAATCTTTATGAAAATGATAATTACACTAAAGAACTAAACAGTAATAAGGATTTGCAAAAAATCTATTATGCTAAGATATCATCTGATAGATCAAAAGTGGTTTTCGACACAAGTGGTTTCGATGGCACTGTTAAAATTTTTAAGAGTAATAGTAAAAAGGTGTACGACAGTGGAGAGGAAATACCAGTTTTGACTGGAAAGACAACGTTTTATGTGAGGCTGTATGATACATATGATGATGGAAATCCAAGTAATTGCAGGAAAGAATACAAAGTTATTGTGAAAAGATACACAAGCGAAGAGGAAAATGAAATTAAAAATGATGATCAAGATAATATTTATTTAAAATATCTTCAATTAGATTATGGGGACATCCCAATAAGTTTTGATAAGGAAAAGTCTACCTATAGTGTAAAAGTTGATAAAGATGTTAAATCTATACCTATTAAAGCTGAACCTGAAGATGGTTCAATAGAGGTGAGAATTAATAATATAATTGTAGATGAAAATGATGATTATAAGAAAACAGTTAACTTAGATAATGGTAATAACAAGATAGAGATAACTCTTTCTCAATATGATGAAGAAAAGAGAGCTTATATAGTAAACATAGATAGAGAAGATCTATCGAATGCAACTGACCAGAATAATATTAATAACGGAAATAATGGAGCTCAAATAACAATACCTAATGGAAATGGCTCAAATAATTCTAATGATAACGAAAATAATATTACCAATGCTTCTGCTCGTAATAAATGGGAGAAAGTAATGGGTAAGTGGAGATATAACGATAGCTATGGTAATCCTATAAAAAGTTCTTGGTATTATGATAATACATATGGAAAAAAGTATTACTTTGATAATGATGGAAATATGATTACAGGATGGTTGAAACTAAACAATATCTGGTATTATTTGGATAATGGTGGAGCAATGGAAACAGGTTGGAAGCAAGTAGGAGAGAGTTGGTATTACTTGGATTATGATGGAAAAATGAAGACAGGCTGGTTTAAGGATAGTGATGGAAGATACTATTATTTAAATGAGTATGATGGATATATGATGCATGATACGACAATTGGTGGGTATAAGTTAGGCAGTAATGGAGCTTGGATAAAATAGAATAATAATATAAATGTTATGTATTTAAGGAGGATGAAAAATGAATAGTAATATTAAACGCATAATTGCAACAGTAATTGCTATAAATGCATTTTCAGCACTAGAGCCCGGGAAATACACTCATATAATGACTACAAGGGTTTATGCAGATGACGATATTTATCTAAAAGGTATAAATGTTACTGATGGAGATGATATAGTTCTAAATAGTTCGAAAAATACGTATAAAACTAATGTGCCAAATACTGATACAGAAGTGGTTATAAGGGTTACAACTAAGAAAAAAACAGATAAAGTTACGATTGATGGAGATAGTAATCCAGATAAACAAGGTGATACAAAATATAAAAAGACTGTAAGCTTGGATAAAGGTATTAATACATTTGATATAAAAGTGGAAGACGAAGATGGAGAAAAGGAAAGAGAATATACATTGAAAATAGATAGAGGTGGAAAACAATCTCAAGATTCAGATTCAGTATGTTTAGATAATATAAATGTAGATTATGGCAATGTAGATTTTGATAAGAAAACTACTTCTTATGATTTGAATGTACCTGATGATTTAAGTCAATTAAGAGTACAAGCCAAGCCGGAAAATGATAAGTATATAGTTAAGATTGATGGCATAAAAGTGGATGAAGATGATAAATTTAGAAGAGAAGTCAATCTTTCTAAAGGAGAAAATTCCATATCAATAGATGTGGAAGATGATGAAGATGATGATAATACAAAAACATATACTTTAAATGTATATAGAGGAAAAGATCCATCTAAAACAAGTGACAATGATTCTAATGCTAAATTTGATAATGATCAAGATCCAATTTATCTAGATGATATAGTTTTAGACGATGGAGATGTTAAATTTACTCCAAATTTTAATAAGAAGATAACTTCTTATAGTGCGGATGTTCCAGAATCATCAGAAGATGTTATAGTTAAGGCAGAACCAGAGGAAGGGTCAAGTATAGTAAAAATTAATGGTACGACAGCTGATTCTAAAAATAGAAAAAGGGTATCTCTAGTAAAAGGTAAAAATGTGATTGAGATACAGGTTAATACAGATGCAGACAAAGATGATGATGATGATTATGAAAAGAGAGTTTATACTTTAACGGTGTATAGAGGAACCAGTGAAGGGAGTAGTACAACAGTAAATAATGATACTACTAATAACCAAGATAATAAAACAGACACAGGTAATAGTAATAGTGGGCAGAATACTACAATATCAAAGAAAGCGAATCAATGGATAAATGTAAATGGGAATTGGCAATATAACGATTCTACAGGAAATCCAATAAAAAATACTTGGTACCTTGATAGAAATTATGGAAAATACTATTTTCTTAACCAAGATGGCAATATGGTTACAGGATGGTTAGCGAGTAATGGAAATTGGTATTACTTGGATCAAAGTGGTGCCATGGTAACGGGTTGGAAGCAACTTGGCGCTAATTGGTATTACTTAGATTCTCAAGGAAAAATGAAAACAGGCTGGTTTAAAGATACAAGTGGGAAATGGTATTATCTAGACGAATCTGGAGCCATGGCTGCAAGTACTATGATTGGAAACTACAAAATCGGAGCTGATGGAGTTTGGATAAGATAGAAATTTAGCTCAGTTAATCATATTGTTTATTGAAGTGATTCATAGGAAACAAATAAGGGACTATCAATTTAGATAGCCCCTTTAATTTATTGTCTTTATTTATTTAATCTTTTATTAAGTTCTTTCCTGTTCATATAGTTAAGAGCAACACCAACGCCTAAAACTATCCAAAATACAGGGGCTACACTTACAACTGAATCATTGAAGATTCCCGCAAACAAGTATCCTATAACACCTAAACATGTTGCAGCACCAAGTTTTTGAGATTTGGTAAAATCTTTTTTCAAAGCATAAAGCTTCATACTATCAATAATGTAAATAACCATAACAGCTAAGAATGCCAATAGTGCAATGATTCCATCACTTAATGCAATTTGTAGGTAAAGATTGTGTGGTTTATCTATAATTGTATTAGGCGAACCATATGTATAGTACAAACCTATTAAATCATTTTGAGGAAATCTAAAAACAAATGTATCAGGGCCACTACCTAGTATTAGGTTATCTTTAAGCATGGGAAGTGATCGTGACCAAATATAACCTCTAGCAGAGCCGAGTTTTTCTTTTCCCTTAAATCCAACAGTTGGAGGGAACTCCACATCAATATCTTTTTTACTATTTAAGTTTATTAGATGAATACTATTATCACTTTTTAAGTTAAACATAAACATTGGTTGGTTATCTAGATTTAAAAGTAAAGCATCATCTCTATTTGAATTAGGATAGAATTTTCCATATTTAAAAGAGATATTTTTAAATTTTTCATCATTAGTTGTATAAAGTTTATTTCCATTAACATTCCCTTTGACATAGCTAATGATTTCATTTTTTGAATTTTTGAATACATAATCATTATTCTCATAAGAAATATTTAAAGTATCGTTTTGTAATATAACTTGTACATCTTTATCTACGTGCTTTACATCTCTAATAGGCACGTGGTCTCTGTAATCAAAATCACTAGTATCATTAAATACGCTGAGGGAATCACTGATTAAACTGGGGATTCTTTCAAAAAAAGATCCTTTGACAGCGAAATTAAGCCCAACAGCTATAATTAATATAGAAGAAAAAACTATTAAAAGAGGCTTCCATTTTTCTAAAACTAATTTCCCAAAAATGATTACTGCAAAAATAGCTGCAACTGCAATGCCAATAATTCCGGCACGGGAAGTACTTCCAAATAACAACCAGATAGAAAGTAATGAAAAGAATCCAAGATTTAACTTATGAAAAATATCTTCATCTTCAAGCAAAGTCAAGCAGAATAATATAGGTAAAACGATAGCAACAAAACTGCCGACATAATCATAATGGAATAAGGTTCCATATAACTTTCCTTTTTCATAGAGTAAGTTTATTCCTTGATTTTGACTTTGATATTCACTAGGAATAGCGATAGCCAATCCTAACTTACTGTTTAGCAGATCTTGTCCAACGTATTGGAAAAGACCTAAGAATGAGTTGATAGCAACCAATATAAAAATAGGAGTAATTATATATTTATAATCATTGGTGGTTTTAAATGTATAGATAGAATACACAAAGAGAATAAAATAGCAAGCAATTGTAATAAAACCCTCAGCTCTGTCGTATATGCCATAAAAAGATACTTGTTTATAATTTGAAAATATTGCAGAAAGCAAAGTGAAAACTAGAAATATACTGCCTGCAAATGTAATTAAGGTTACAGTTTTATCTTTCTTTTTAAATATTTTCTTAAAAAAGACAATGCTAATAATAACCAATATTATGCAGAAAATCATTAGAAGAAAGGCTTTATCTTGAGAGAATAATTCTCTTTGAGCTTTTTCGCCAAAAATAGTCAATGTATTTTTATCTGCATTAGTCATTGCCATACGGACAATTATAGGTACTATTGTCAGTATAAATGCAATGGGAAAGAAAAAATCAATGTTTTTTTTCTTGAAAAAAGTTTTAATGTTCTCCAATTTCCACACATCCTAATATATTTATTTTTGTAATTTATTGATACAAATTATTTAAATTATAACACTCTACATAAGTCATTGCAATTAAGTGAAAGGCAACCTTTTATAAACTAAGATTTTTTTACTAAAACTGAAGCAAGAAAATCTTAGTCTATTTGAATAAATTCTTAAATATTTCTATTATATATTTCGTCTTTATACCAAAATATACTAGCAATGTAACAATAAAACCATACTTTTTCCTATAATGTTTTTTATAAAAAATCCACATTGCCTCATGGAAGTCGTATATAACTTTAGATCTTTTCTTTTTAGAACTGCCGCCTTTATAATGTACAATTTGTGCTTCGGGATAATAAAGTATTTTATATCCGCGGTCTTTGATTTTATAGCATAAATCTATATCTTCACCATACATAAAAAAGTCCTCATCAAGGCCACCAACTTCCTCGAAAACAAGTTTTGGCATAAGCATAAATGCTCCAGTAAGACAATCAATTTCTCCAATCTCATTCTCATCTAGGTGAAGCGCATTATATTGTCCATACTTTAATGCATTTTTTTTATGTAATTTCAAAAAATAATATAATGATGCTTTGGGCGTGGGGAAACCACGTTTGCAAGCATGATCTAGTTCGCCATTGGCTAAAATTACTTTGCAACCTAATGCACCAATGTTTTTGTCTTTTTCCATCTGTGTTATACATTTTTCTAAACAATTCTCTTTAAGCACAGTGTCAGAATTTAATAATAGTATGTATTTTCCTTTGGCAAGCTTAATTCCTATATTATTTGCTTTTGCAAAGCCTAAGTTATCTTTATTTATGGTTATGCGAAGCTTTTGAGTTACTAGAATATTTCTGAATTTATATTGTAATTTATAGATACTGCCATCGCTAGAAGCATTATCTATAAGTATAATTTCATAATTAAAGTTGTGATGTTCTTTAATTATAGACTCTATTGCTTGTTTCGTAAGATTATAAGTATTGTAGTTTACAATAATAATAGATAATTTCACGTTTTCTCTCCCTTGATAGTTTTTATTTATGTACAAAAAATATTAATAATAATTGACATAGTGTTATAAATTAACTTCATTATTTGCTGAGTTCGGATTATTTGTCATAATTTTTTCGTTATTTTTAAATCCTTTGAAGGCGGTTTTGAACAATATACTTATATCCATTAAGACATTCCAATTCTCTATGTAATTAATGTCAAATTCAATTCTTTTTTTTATAGAGGTGTCACCTCTATACCCATTTATCTGGGCTAGTCCGGTTATGCCAGGCTTTACTTGATGTTTTACCATGTAAAGAGGAATTTCATTTTTAAAATTTTCAACAAAATGTGGGAGCTCAGGTCTAGGACCGACTAAACTCATATCACCTTTCAATACATTAAAGAATTGTGGTAGTTCGTCTATGGAAAATTTGCGAATAAAAGAACCGAATTTAGTTTTTCTAGGATCATTGTTTGTACTCCAACCTGTTTCCTCTTGTGAATTAATTTTCATTGATCTAAATTTATACATAACAAATAAAGTTTTATTTAATCCTACGCGTTTCTGCCTAAATATTATAGGGCCTTTCGAAGTAAGTTTAATGATTATAGCTGTTACAATCATTACAGGGCTTGTACATAATATTAAAAAAAGTGAACCTAGTATATCTATGGTTCTTTTTATAAAGGCATTGCCTAGATTGTCTAAAGGAATCCTTCGTATATTAATTAGAGGAATGTTTCCGATTTGATCTATGTATGGTTGACTTGGAATGTATTTGTAGCAAAAAGGTATTATGGAAATTTTTGTACCGCTTTTTTCACAATCCGAAACTATGTTTTCTAAATACTCTGCATCTGACAGATCAAGAGCGCAGACAACTTCATCAGGTTTAAATTCATTTAGAACATCATATAAATCAGAATAATTTCCAAGCTTTTTACCATGAAAATTAGAAGTATCCGATACATATCCAGAATAACTATAACCAAAGCTTTTATTGCTATTAAGAACTTCTAAGTATTCATTTGCAACCTCACCAGCACCAACAATTATTATATGCTTTAAGTTTAAACCTTTAGTTCTCATTCTCGATAATATTTTTCTTAGAATAAATCTTTTTGCCATTACTAATACAATATTTACAAAATAAAAAATGACTATTACTAACCTTGAAATGTGTACTAATTTTAGAACAAAAAGCAATGATAAAATAATAGCAGTAAGAATTGTGTTAGATTTAATTATTGCGCCACATTCCTTGACAAATGATCTCGTTCTAAATGAATGATATAAGTTGAAAAAATTAAACAAAATAAGATTTATTGGTACTATTATAATGGAAAATTTAATGTATGTAGCTAAAGTTATGTAATAAGTATCTGGAGAAAAAATATAAAAACGGATTAAATATGCTAATGTCATTGAAATAAATAAAATTATAATATCTGAAATAGCATTAAATTTATTTAGTAGTTTTTGATTTTCTTTTATCATCCATATCATCCTTTATAGTTCAAATTTAAACTGTTTCATTATTGTACCATAAGTGTTTAAATAGTTACTAAAATAACAAAAGTTATATAAATATTTTAGTTGTATAATATCATTTTACATAAAAATTCGTAATAAATAAAGGGTTTCAATAAATTGGACTAACTACCAGTGCATAATTACAGTAGTAGTTATTTATTTATTCCTCATAATATGGTAAGATTTAATGTAGAATGTGAATAAAATGTATATATTTCAAATTTAAAGTCTTTTCTATAGATAAAGAGTTATTATATATTTGAGTATATTTAGCTAGTTGGGCTAAATGATATTTTGGATGACAAAAGTTTTATGGAATAGTAATTAATAAAATTTTAATAAGTAAAAATATGTAGGAAGAAGTGATTATTTTGACAAAAGGTATAATACTTGCAGGTGGAAGTGGGACAAGACTTTATCCGCTAACTATGGTAACTTCGAAACAATTATTGCCGGTATATGACAAGCCAATGATTTATTATCCATTATCAACTTTAATGTTAGCAGGAATTAAGGATATATTAATAATTTCAACACCACAGGATTTACCTAACTTTGAAAAGCTATTAGGCGATGGAGCTAGATATGGAATAAATTTATCATATAAAGTTCAACCATCTCCAGATTGGTTAGCTCAGGCTTTTATATTAGGAGAAGAATTTATAGGAAATGATAATTGTGCAATGATTCTTGGAGATAATATATTTCATGGAAATGGACTTAAGAATCATTTGAAAAAAGCAGTAGAAAATGAAGGCCGTGCAACGGTTTTTGGATATTATGTGGATGACCCAGAGCGTTTTGGAGTAGTAGAATTTGATGTTAATGGAAAAGCTGTATCTTTAGAAGAGAAACCAGAGAATCCAAAATCTAATTATGCTGTAACAGGGCTTTATTTTTATGATAATAAAGTATGTGAATACGCAAAAAAATTACAACCATCAACAAGAGGCGAACTAGAAATAACTGATTTAAATAAAATTTACCTTGAACAAGGTAACCTAGATGTGATAACTCTTGGAAGAGGATATGGATGGCTTGATACTGGGACTGTTGATAGCTTAACAGAAGCTTCAGAATATGTAAAAGTAATTGAAACTAGACAAGGACTTAAGATAGCCTGCTTAGAAGAGATTTCTTATAAAAATGGTTGGATAGATAAGAAAACATTACTTGAAAGTGCAGAGCAATATGGGAAGAGTCCTTATGGGCAACATTTAAAAAATGTTGCAGAGAATAAGGTAATGTATTAGTTGATAAAATGCATTAGAAAAGAGGTTTAAATAATGAATTTAATAAAAACAAAATTAGAAGGTGTTTACATAGTAGAACCAAAAGTTTTTGGAGATGAAAGAGGATGGTTTATGGAAACTTATTCTAGAATAAAAACTCCAGAGATTGCTTGTGACTTTTGTCAAGATAATCAATCATATTCCAAGGGGAAAGGAATACTTAGAGGAATTCACTTTCAAAATGGAGAACATGCTCAAGCAAAATTAGTAAGATGTGTTAAAGGAGCAGTACTAGATGTGGCTGTAGATTTAAGAAAAGGATCACCCACATACAAAGAATGGATAGCAGTAGAGCTTTCAGCAGAAAACAAAAAGCAATTATTCATACCTAGAGGATTTGGACATGGATTTTTAACATTGACTGATGATGTTGAGTTTGTTTATAAAACTGATAATTATTATAATTACGAAAGTGATAGAAGTATAAAATTTGATGATCCTGAAATTGGTGTTGAATGGGGAATAGAAAATCCTATTCTTTCTGAAAAGGATAAAAAAGCACCATTACTTAAAGATAGTGATTGTACTTTTATATATGAAAGATAATAAACGATTAATAATATATAATTGACAATCGTTTAGTGGAGATTGAAAAGGAGTGTTGAAGATGAAAATTGTTGTGACAGGTGGTGCAGGGTTTATTGGTGGAAACTTTGTTCACTATATGCTTAATAAATATAATGATTATAAAATAATTTGTGTTGATGCTTTAACTTATGCTGGGAATATGGAAACATTGGCATCAGTTAGGGAGAATTCGAATTTTAGTTTGTATAAAATAGATATAGCTGATAGAAAAGCAGTTTATGAAATGTTTGAAAAGGAAAATCCGGATGTTGTAGTAAACTTTGCAGCAGAAAGTCATGTGGATAGATCTATTGAAAATCCGGAAATATTTTTGAGAACTAATATTATGGGAACACAAGTCCTTATGGATGCTTGTAGAAAATATGGAATAAAGAGATACCATCAGGTATCTACAGATGAGGTTTATGGAGACTTACCTTTAGATAGGCCAGATTTATTCTTTACCGAAGAAACTCCGCTTCACACATCAAGTCCATATTCAGCAAGTAAAGCATCAGCAGATCTTTTAGTTGGAGCATATTATAGAACATATAATTTGCCAGTAACTATTTCAAGATGCTCTAATAATTATGGACCATATCACTTTCCAGAAAAACTAATTCCGCTTATGATAGCAAATGCATTAAATGATAAGAATTTGCCTGTATATGGAACAGGGGAAAATGTACGTGATTGGTTATATGTTGAAGATCACTGCAGAGCGATTGATTTAATAATTCATAAAGGAAAAGTTGGAGAAGTATATAACATTGGTGGACATAATGAACGTACTAATTTAGAAGTAGTTAAAACTATACTTCATGAACTTGGTAAATCAGAAGTGCTTATTAAATACGTTGGGGATCGTAAGGGCCACGATATGCGTTATGCTATAGATCCTACAAAAATTCATAGTGAGTTAGGCTGGCTTCCTACAACGACTTTCGATGAAGGAATAAAAAAGACTATTAAATGGTATTTAAATAATAAAGATTGGTGGGAAAATATTATTAGTGGAGAATATCAAAACTATTATACTAAGATGTATGAAGGGAGATAGATAATCCACAATTGTCAATTGTGGATTATTAATTAATTATGGAATCTTATCAAGGTTTAAATGGAAATATAAATTGTAATAGGCTGCCATTAGTTTCTATACTTCTGGCAGTTTATAAACCAGATGAAAAATGGTTTGAAGAACAACTTTTTTCATTAAATGAGCAAACGTATAATAATTTAGAGTTATTTGTTTATGATGATTGTCCTGATTATCCAGTAAGTGAAGAGTTTTTTAAGAAGTGTATTACAAATTTTAATTATACAATTATAAGAGGAAAAACTAATCAAGGGTCAAATAAAGCATTTGAAGAACTTACGAAAATTGCAAGTGGAGAGTTTTTTGCATATTGCGATCAAGATGATATTTGGGAAAAAGATAAGATATCTATAATGATAGATGAATTTAACAAAAATGATGTAACCTTGGTATGCAGTGATCTTTCAATAATTGATGAAAATGGAAAAAGGATAGCGAATAGTATAACCGAAATGAGAAAAAGAATCGTGTACAAGTCAGGAAATAATTTGGCAAGAGAATTATTAATGACTAATTTTGTTACGGGATGTGCAACGATGGTAAAAAAGGATATAGCAAAGAAAGCTGCACCTTTTGAGAAAACATTAGTTCATGATCAATGGATTGCTATTATAGCAGCTTTAAATGGAAAAATAGAGTTTATAAATAAACCTTTAGTTAGATATAGACAGCATAATTATAATCAAACTGGGATTTTGAAAGACGTGTTTGATAAGAAAACATATTATATTAAAAGAATAGAGGACTTTATATGTCGATATAAATCTTTAGAAAAAAGATTAAGTTATGACCATCAGATAAGAGAGCCAATAAGTAATTGTTTATTGTGGCTAAATGCTAGAAAAAATTATTTCCTAAGACCAAATATAAAGGATTTAAAGACTATGATAAAGTATAGAAACTTTCATAAGGTTTCTATTCTAATAGAATTTATATTGCCTTTTATACCAGAATCAATATTTGAATTTATTATAAAGTTAGCAAAAAAAGGGGTTTTATAAAGGAGAATGAATATGATATTAGTTACAGGATTAAATGGACAGTTAGGATTTGATGTAGTAAAAGAATTAACTAAAAGAAACATCGAATGTTTAGGAATTGACAGAGCAGAATTAGATATAACAGACAAAGATGCTGTAGATAAATATATTTCAAGCTTAAAACCTAAATGTGTTATACATTGTGCAGCATACACAGCAGTGGATAGAGCAGAAGATGAAGAAGAAAATTGTTCAAAAGTAAATGTGTATGGTACAGAAAATATAGCAAATGCTTGTAAAAATATAGATGCTAAGATGATTTACATATCTACGGATTATGTATTTGATGGGCAAGGAGATACTCCTTTTGAGGTGAATGGAGTTATTAAACCACATTCAATTTATGGAAAGACTAAATATGAAGGCGAATTAAAAGTAAAGGAGGTTTTAGATAAATACTTTATAGTTAGAATCTCTTGGGTATTTGGAGTAAATGGAAATAACTTCATTAAAACAATGATTAGATTAGGCAAAGAAAAAGAAAGCCTAACTGTAGTATGCGATCAAATAGGTAGTCCTACATATACAGCAGATTTAGCGCCGCTTTTATGTGATATGGCATTAAGTGAAAAATATGGAACATATCATGCCACAAATGAGGGATATTGCTCTTGGGCGGAATTTGCTAATAAAATTATGAAAAAGGCAAATTTAAAGTGCGAAATAAAGCCTATTCCTACAAGTGAATATCCAGCAAAAGCGGAAAGGCCTTTTAATTCAAGACTTTCAAAAAAGAGTTTAGTAGACAATGGATTTAATTTATTGCCAAGTTGGGAAGATGCATTAGATAGATATTTAATAGAATTGAAATAAGAGGAAATATATAATAAGAGGAAATATATAATATGAATAAGAGAAAGTTTATTAAATTAATAATACTAGTATTATTAATTTGTATATCAAATATATTAATATTTAAATTTTGTAATTTAGATGATAAAAATATAACATTAAGTTATAAAATAGTAGCAAATGAACAAGATAGCTATCAAGTATTTTATGGAACTGACATGCTATGGAGTGAAGAACAGTCGCAAAGAAATAGTTATACAAATATAAATAGACAAGAAACACTCAAATTTTCAATTCCAAAAGATATAACAAATTTAAGATTTGATTTTGGTGAACACCCAGCAAATATAAATGTATCAGAGATTAAGTTGTCATACTGGGGAAAAAGTATAAACATAGATTTAAATGAAATATTAAATAAGAACAGCGAAAATCAAATTGGGGAAGTGCAAGAAATAAATAATTCTTTAAATATAGAGACTATAGGTAATGATCCATATATAGTATATAAAATGGATTCAACTTTAATATCTGGTCTTATTGAATATGAAGATTCTATAAATAATGCAATTAAATTAGGAAGTTGTATTTTAATAGATATATTAGTAGCGATTGTCTTAAGAAAATCAAGAAGTGTTTTGATATTAATCCAAGAATTAAAAAATAACAAGACATTAATATGGAGTTTATCAAAAAATGATTTTAAAACTAAGTATGCGGGATCATACTTAGGAATAATTTGGGCATTTATTCAGCCAATAGTAACTATATTAGTTTATTGGTTCGTTTTCGAATATGGATTGAAATCAGGTTCTCCTATTAAAGGAGTACCATTTATAGTATGGTTTATGTCAGGTCTCGTACCATGGTTCTTCTTTCAGGAAGCGCTTTTAAATGCTACAAATTGTATGTTAGAGTACACTTATTTGGTTAAGAAGGTTGTTTTTAAGATTAGTATACTGCCGATAGTAAAAATATTATCAGCACTATTTGTACATTTAGTTTTTATAGTATTCTTGTTTTTTGTTGCGGCAATGTATGGATTTTACCCATCTCTATATACAATACAATTGATATATTACTCATTTTGCACATTTTGTATTGTACTTGGAATATCATATGCAACATCAGCAATAGTAATATTTTTTAAAGATCTTGGACAAATAATAAATATATTCT
>Ga0079104_1001560_pt1 | contig 15033 bp, 18 predicted proteins | sample MedtruBG_FD_76829 | JGI IMG/M metagenome (GOLD analysis project Ga0079104, IMG submission 76829) | Root nodule microbial communities of legume samples collected from California, USA - Medicago truncatula BG | ecosystem: Host-associated > Plants > Roots > Nodule | place: USA: California...
ATGAGAATTATAACAAGGTAAGTGGTGAATTTGGTGAAAGATTAAGATCAAATTTAACACTATATGAAGATGGCGAACCTGGTTTTATATTACAAAATAATAACTGCCCATTTTTAAATAAAAATAACCTGTGTGATATATATACTGAACTTGGAGAAAAAAGCTTATGTTATACATGCAAGACATACCCAAGATTAATAGAGGAATATAGTAATTTACGTGAAATGGGCGTATCTCTATCCTGTCCTGAGGCTGCAAGATTAATTCTTAAAGATTCCAAAACAATTACTTTTGAAGTTTCAGACGATCACGAAGAAGAAAATCCATATGATGATATAAATTTTGATATTTCCGTGCAGCTAATATCAGCGAGGAAAATGGCCTTAGATATTCTACAAGATAGTTCTCTAGATTTAAATCATAGGATTGCATTAGTAATTAATTTTGCTCATGATATTCAAGAAGAAATAAATAAAAATGAGCTATCCAAAATTAAAAATATAATAAATAGATATTCTAACGAATCCTATAAGAAAGAACTCCTTAATAAATTTGATGAGAATAAAACAAAGCAATCTGATAAATATGAAAATATGCTTAAATGTATGAATGTGTACAAAAACCTCACCCCTATTAATGATAACTGGCCACTAATACTAGATCATGCTATTGACTGTTTTTATAAAATAGATGATGTTGCTTTTTATAAAAAACAATATGATGGTTTTAATGAATATTATAAAACAAGAACCTATGAATATGAACATTTAATGGTATATTTTATATTTCAATATTTTATGAAAGCTACTTTTGATGAAGAATTATACTCTAAAGTTACACTAGCTGTTATGAGTTATCTCATTATTAAAGAGTTAAATGTAGTACGTTGGATTGATAATAATTATAACTTTGATATAAATGATCAAATAGACATAATGCATATGTATTCTAAGGAGGTTGAAAATTCAGAAAAAACCCTTTATGATCTTGAGAAAATGTTTAATACGAGCAGAATATTTGATTTAGAACAATTACTTATTTTAACAATGAATTAAAAATAGACTGGATTGAAAATCACTTTATCATCCAACTATTTATATTACTCAGAAGCGGATACAAGGAATTAAATGCTTAGCTCAAAACTTTTGGCTAAACTCTCAATCTCCTTTGAAAAATCCACTAATAGCAACATTATAGCTAAATATAAAGAAGTTCTAGTATTACTTAGTTTAAATTTAATGCTATAGCTTCTTTATTTCTACCATGCAAGTTGGATAATTCTCCATATTTTCTTTATATATCTCCTATTAAATATAATTTTTATACGACTACTTTAATACTGTTATTCTATATCCAATTCAAGTGAACCACATATCATTATACTTTCCCCAACATTTATATTAATATTATTTTCAAATTCAACTATAATATCATCACCTAATTTATTGATACTACATATCAACGCATCGCTATCTATTATTGCTTTGACCTTTACAATTGCAATAATATTTGAAGAATTATCAATAGATTGAACAAACTCATTTTTAGAATCATTTACTACTCTATATTTTGTTACTAAATCTATTTTTATAGTTCCCTTTATAATATCTCCTTTTTTTCTTTTACTTGTAGTATCTCCATTTTCTAAATATTCATCATACTCTAAAAAATGTACTAAACTTTCAACGTTCGAACTACACTCTATTATCTTAGCCCATCTTTCATATTCATTTCCATGTATCCACTGTATTCTAAAACTATTCATATCTAATTCTCCTTATTTCGATTCACTAAATAATACTGAAGCACTTACACTTCCTATTAAAATCTTCTATCGAATTTGAAAAATATTCTCTTAATATTTTTATACTTAATCAAAAATTCCAAATCCATGCAGTTGTTAAGAATACCTATAGATAATAACTTCATAGGATACTTAAATTTAAGAGCCTTAGCAGGCGCTCCAAATACATATAAATGGTATATTAGATTTAGTTCATTCAAATAATCTTTTCCTACATCCTTTAATTTAGTATGTTTTTGTAACATTGTTATTCCAGTCCAAAAAATAGATAAATCTTCTTCATCATAGTTATCCTTTATAAATTCAATCAACTTTTCAGCCTTATTATCTGCACACATATAATCCCTCCACTTAGTATGTCATAACATTTTTACTTTATTTTATCAAATTTAAATCACATGAGAATTTATCTTTTAAGGCAAAGTAAACATAACATCAAGAGGATTTCTATTATCAAAAAATTCATAATATAGTTCTCTAATTTTATCTGAGTCTAATTTAATATCCTTAAAATTCCTATCCAACAAGTGACCCAATCTCTCTAAAATTTCAGTTTCCTTCACTGTAAGTATTCCTTTTTTCAGCAAGATGCCTAGCACGCCCTGACTCTTTCCATGCCCAATCAAAAACTGCTGCCTCAACGGAAGGATATCCAAAAGAAATTTTCCCAATCTTTGCATATTTTAAGCATAAAGGATGAACAATTGATAAAAATGTAGAAACAACCCCTGCTCAATACCTTATTTTCTCTGTTATATTAAGCTTTTCAGAAAATTCTTTAGGAATACTTGATATTTCATTCCAGTAATTTTCTCTATCCATTTTTACAAGTATTTCCATGGTATCCTTTGGATCTAGATATTTGACTAATTTATTACATATTTCATCTTCATTAGCACCTAAACATGCAAAATCGTCCAAACACTGTGTAGCTTTATCATTAGTAGTAGCTTTTTGTAATAAAAGATGTATATATTCATCTAGAAGCTTTTGGTTATTATTGAAATCAAAGTCTTGAATTTCAACAATATTTTCAATTATAGCTGCTTTATGAGATTTCCTTTTAACATAATTTAACATATCCATAAAATAAGATAAAAATTCACTATTCAATTCTTCCCAATTAGCATGTTGCCTTAAATACAATATACCATCACAAAAGCTAGAATCCTCTTCCTCACAATAATTATCTTTTATAAATTTAATTAATTTTATAGCTCTATTTTCTTTAATCATATAATCTCTCCATTATCTGTGCATTCTTACTACTTTCTAATCTATTCCTTTATTTACTTCTCTATAAATAAGCTTATATTTATTATATATGAATTTTTCTCATTATTTTTTTCCTAGCCATTTGCGCGTATATTATTTAATCACGAAACGTAATTATACAGAAGTTTGATTGTTATTAGAGTTGCTGTATAAAATTTTATCCAAACAATAAATAAAGTTTCTACACAAACAATAGACATGCTATTTGTTAAAATGTAAAAACTTTATTAGAACCTATATATTTTCTGTACTTATCAAATTATTTATTCTTATAATAACTTCCTCATTTTTTTCTCTAACCCATCCCAGTCTTCACATATTTCTTTAATAATCGGATTTTCCCAATCACAATCCTTAATTAAAAAAATTATAAATTTCTTTATACCAACATACCATCCCGCATCTATTAAATAATTATTAGGGTATTCTACTCGAAGCATATCCTGCAAATCATTATTATTAGTTAATTCAGTATTGCTAATATCTTCAAAACTATTATTTATAATTACTCCTGGATTAAAATCAAACTTTTCTAACATACTATTTTTTAATCTAAAGTCTACTTAATAATATAATTCTTCCATATTTAGTTTTTTAAGAATCTCTTTATTGTTTATTTTATTCCCGTCTATCCATAGTACTTTCAATTTAGATAAATTTTCAATGCTACTTATATCAGTAATTTTATTATGATCTAAATATAATTTCTCCAAATTCACTAGATATTTCAATGCTGAAATATCTTTTATTCCACATTCCATTAAGCTTAACTCTTTTAAATTTTTAAGATTTTCTAAAGAACTAATGTCTTTCACCAAATTTGAATCTAATGATAACTTTTGAAGTTTTTCCAACTCACTAATACAGGAAATATCACTAATTTTATTTATACTTAGATCAAGTTCAACTAAATTTGTTAAATATTTTAGTCCTGTAATATCCGCAATACTATTTGCTGATAGGTCTAATGTTTTTAAGTTTACAAACCCTTCTAAAGAACTTAAAGTTTTTATTTTACTATTATATAAATATATTCTTTCTATTCTATCAATCTTTTTAATACACTTTTTGATAATATTAAAGTCTTCTATCCACTTTGGGAAAAAAATCTCTTTAACATTTTCATACTCGACGAGAAATTCTAAATCCATACAATTATTAGAAATCCCTATAGATAATATCTCTGTAGGATACATTAATTCTGGAAATTTCACAGGTGTTTCAAATAAATTTAGATATTTTATATTTGGTAACTTTTCAATTTCATCTACATTTTCAAGAGGGTTATATGATAGATTTAAATATTCTATTAAATCAAGATTACTAATGTCATTAACACCTTTTATATAATTATTGCTTAAGTCAAGATACTCTAATTTATTGAGATTTTTTAATAACGAAATATCGCTTATACCAATTTCTATTAGCTCTAGTTTTTTCAAATTCTCACAGTATTGTATCCCTTCTAAACTTCTAATACATAGCTCATCACTATAATGTCCAATATTTAATTCAGTAAGATTAATTAAATTTTCTTTAGTGATATCTCCTTCCAACTTATTTATATTTTTTCTTACATCATTCTCAAATTGTTTATCTTCAAATAATACCTTCATATCTATTACTTCCTAATTCGAGGATTATTTCTTTCTAAACTAAAATTTAATTTTTGAATTTAAAACCAAAATCATAAATAGGGAAATATTAAATTTTTCTTATTATAATTCTATTGTTGAATGCTTAATTTATTTAGATATCTCTTTCTATTTTAAATAGAAGTAGAATCAATTTTCTGCTTTCCTTGAACTACATATATGGTTTTTATGACTTTATTTTATGGATGTTATTCATATAGAACGCTTCCACTTCCATTACATGTAAATATTCTTCTTTTTTTGCTGTTTACATCATTTAGTTAATCCTTGGGTCTTTTGTACCCCATCTTTCCATATCTATTTATAAGACAAATATCACACTAAAACGACTTGAAAAATTCAATAATTGTTAAGATTTTAACATAATGCACCTAGTTTCAATTAGTTTTCTAATTAATCTACGTATTGTATTGCCACTATTTGTTATTCAAGTTCTACAGTAATTCCATGCTCAGCAAAAATTTCTATAATAACATCAAAAAATGACTGTTCTGGCTTACTATGATAATAATCATTTACAAAAACTTTAGCTAAATTTTCTTTGTCTCTTTTTATCTTATTTTCCCATTCAACTTTACTTAAATTATTTGATGCAACTTTAGAGTTTTTCCATATCAATTTAAATGGAGCGCATACTCTAAATCCACCAGTTAAACAATCTAAAATATTTAATTCATCAGTTCCATAGTATCCACCAGCTCCATTCATTGCTTCACCGAGTGCGCAGAAGAAAGACTGATAATTTTTAATATTACTACCATCTAAATAGTAAGTTCCTCCGCTAATATTATCATATGGATCGTAATAGGATCTTTTATAACTAAAATGATACTTCAAAACAATATTTAACCACGCCTCTTGATTTTCATTACTCAAAGTTATCCACACATTTTTTTGTTCTGGTTTTGAGTTTCTCCATTTATCCCAAAGTTGTATTTCATCCCCAATAGCAATACTGTTTAATAAAACAATTAAAGTTAGATTAAAATGTTTTTCCATTTCATTTTGTTCTATTGATTCTATACTTTCATATACATTGAAATTATATTCACCTATTGAAACTCCTTCATAATCTAATACATCAATAGTGCACGGCCCTGTAATGCCAGATTTATTTTTGTTTAGATACTTTAAATATTCTTCACATATCTGAAAGTTGACCAATTCTAACCTATGATATTTTTCTTCATTTTTAATTACTATTTTATCCCCATTTAAACCAACTATATCTTCGCAATAACCTACTAATTCATCATCACAACTTAACGAAAACTTATGTTTCATACTGTCACCTCAATTACTTATATATTTATATTTATAATCCACATCCAACTATTCTTTAGTTGGGAAAATCTTTATTTGTCCATAGTTATGACCCTCTACATATCCAATTTTAATAATATTTCCTGAGCTATCCCGTTTAACTAAAATTCTATTATTAGTTTCAATTGGATTTCCTTTAGAATCATATACTAAAGTACCATCTTTATTTCTTTTTAAAACATCATATTCTCCTGCACCCGTCCAACTCTTATTTTCTCTTCCTTGATATATCTTTTGATTACCATTTGAGTCTAGATTAGTGGTTCCATTACCTGATATTATCTCATTATATTCCATTTTAATTTGGCGATTTATATTGTTAAAACTCGATGAATTACCATTACTCGTCCCATTACTTCCAACATTCCACAATATAGTATCACCCAACTCCTTAGGCCTTTCAGCTGGGAATGGATTTATACTTGGTATATCTGGTTTTGTATCTGGAAATACAGATATTTGAGGCGCTTCTTTTGGTGTTGCTGGAAATGACTCTATCTGTAGTGCTGTATTTTCCGGCGCTGGATACGTTTCCACCATGCTTCTTGTTCATGAGCTGGAATGGTCTCTATCCATGTTCCATCCTGCTCTGCTGCCTGAAAGTTTGATGCATCTATATCATTGATTCCAGTTGAAATTGTACCATTTATTGAATCAAAAACGCTAAAATCCTTTAATTCTTGAATAACATCTTGTGCATAATTTATTGCTATGGACGTTGTTAAACCTTCTAAATCACTAGATATAGATTCTATAATTTCTTGATGCTCCTGCTTTTGCTTAGCTTCATTACTACTAATCATAGATGCTATTGTAACTATGCCTAATAGTAACAATCCTTTGAAAGTTTTCTCTATTTTCTTTCCTTCTTCTCCAATATACTCAAAAGGGTCGCTTATAGCAGGTGCATCACTACTACTTGATTCGGACTTATATGCTAAACCCCCACTAGAAAAACGACTTCATAACGCTTTATCAAAAGCGCGTCGGAGAGTTGGAACTAGTTTCTCTCAATTAGCTGGACAATTTAATATTACGAGAGTTCTAGCTAAATCAAAGTGGGGATTAATGCTGAGAATCACTCTAAAAATACTTACTCATAATCTATCATTTGTACTAAATACAATTACAGGAAATACTATTCATATAGCTCAAATTAAACATCTTGCATTTGGTTAAAATTCATTAAATTTTACTCAAGGATATTTTGCCATTTTTATATCACAAGAATTTATGATATAAAAACTAGCACAACGCGTTAATATAAAAACAACTTATTAGCAAATACTCTTTATAATTCCAATTAATTATGTTGAAATTATTAAAGAGTATAATTTTATTATCTGTATAATTGCTTAGCAAAAGTATTTATTAATTACTGTTCAACTTATATATATCATTTTTATGACTCTACTTTATGGATATTATTTGCTATTTCTGGATTCTTAGCTTTTATTTTATTAAGTACTACGTTTTTAAAGTCCTTCTCATTTTTTTCAAAAATCATTAAGTCGTAATCTTCAGCAGTTTCATAATAGGTTAAGGCATATGAATATTCTTCAAAATTTGAACCACTTTTCAATGCTACACATCCATAGAAAATTTCCTGCTTCATTGCATGTAAATATTCTTCTTTATTTTGTGGTTTATACCATCTAGTTGATTCTTTTGTTGTTTGGACTGCGTCTTCCCATATCCATGAGTTATTAGAGAATATTTCTCTTTTACATACGAATTCTTCTTCCACTTTATCATAATTATTGTTATAACTTTCTATAAATATTGTATTTTTAATTTTTTCTAATACTTCATCATCTATGTCTAAATTATCATCTTTTAAATCCTTAAATAGCTTTTCTTCTATTACATTTTGCTTCTCTAAATTACAAATATTATTTTTACCACATATACTCTCGAACAATATTTTCTTCACCTTTTTTTCTATTTCTTCTTTAACAGTTTCATCATAATAAAAAAATAACCCTTGACAATATTCATCAAAAAAATCATCTCTTTCTTCTATTATATATTCGGATGTCATATCCTCTTCTTTTATTTTATTTCTCACATTATGTTGAAATAATAACACTTCTCCATCCTCTATAAAACACTCTAAAATTTCTAATTGACTTTCTTGATCTAACAGTCCAAAGTGTCTAATGTTATACATAATATATACCTCTTTCTATTTTTTCTTCTTTTTATTCTTCATTGGTTTGTCATTAAACCAATGATGTACATTTCCCACATCCGTATTTAAATGTGCGTGGTCAACAACAACATTTCCATTAACCCTATAACCTCTATCTACTCTACCTATTATATTTCCATTACTATCTTTTAAGGGGCAACTCTTTTTGTGTTCATTTTCACCTGTTTTAAGCGTATTTGCACCTGTTGTATATCCATGTTCTGCTTTCCATTCCGCCTCAGTTTTACCTACTGGCACCCACGTTCCTGTCTTAGGTATTATTTTTGCCTCAAGTATGCTATCCTCTAACTTCTTAGGCCTTTCAGCTGGGAATGGATTTATACTTGGTATATCTGGTTTTGTATCTGGAAATACAGATATTTGAGACGCTTCTTTTTGTATTGCCGGAAAAGATTCTATCTGTGGTGCTGTATTTTCATGAGCCGGATACGTTTCTACCCATGGCTCTTGTTCATAAGCTGGAACAGTTTCTATCCATGTCCCTTCCCGTTGTGCTGCTTGAAATTTTTCAACATCTGCGGTCACATCATTAACATCTTCTGTAATTGTGCCACTTACTGAATCATAAACACTTCCATCATTTAATCCCGCTATAATATCTTGTGCTACATTCATTGCCATGGAAGTTGCTGTGCTCTCTAATCCACTTGTTATATCATCTATTATTTCAACATTTTCACTTGCTTTTTGAGAACTTAGTATAGTGGAGACAGTCGTTACTATTCCATGCATCAAACTCCAAATTGATTGCTTAACTTTTTTTGCATCTTCTTCCACTTTCATTTCTGCTATCTCACCTTGAGGAGAATCTTCATATGACTTAACTCCTTCATATATTAATACAGCAGCCCCTATAGCTAATGCAACTTGTCCTATAATAGGTATCATCGCTAACAATGGCATAATATCTCATCTCTTTTCTATATTATCATATTTGATATTTAAAATCCTCTTCTTTAATTATAATTTTTACTTTTTTACCATTAATTAAATATACCTTATTGAACTGTGAATTTTGAAAATCTGTATTTCGTAAAATACAATTTTCAAAAACTACATCTTCTAAATAGCTTTCAGAAAAATCACTTGCTCCTAAATCACAGTTTCTAAAGTAGCATTTTCTTAAATCTGCTTTTTTAAAATTTAATCCCACTGCCATTGAAGATGAGAAAAACGTGTTTTTTAATTTGCATTCTTTTAAGTTCATGCAGCTTATATCTTTATTTTCAATTCTAAGTTTATCTGCTTTTAAGCCTGCCCACATTGAAAAAACCATTTCTTCTTTCTTACATTTTTTTATTTTTTCCTTAAATACTTCCTCTGTTTTTATATTGCTATCATAATAAAAAACTTTTTGTGAATAATTCTTATATTCTCCCCAAATCACCTGTAAAGTTTCACCTTTTGGCATCTCTTTAAAACTTACCTCTTCATCCCACTGTTTTAACCATTTTATTAAGAAATAAGAAAAATAAATATTATATATAGGAAGCTGCTTTAAAATATATTGATCAATACATGAAGCTCTTATATTTCCAACATACTTTTTTATATCTCTATATAATTTTTCTTTAATAACTTTTAATTCATCAAAAATGTAATCTACACTCGAAACTTCCCATATGCCTTCTTCAGCATACCAATTATCATCATAGGCTATAACACTCAATTCATAAGATTCCCTTAGGAATTCTACTTGAAGTAGTGAGAAATCGATGTATTTAACTTTATAATCTTCTATTTCTTTTGCTTTCTTCGCTAAATTTTCTAGGACTTTTAAGATTTGATTTTTTAGCTTTTCTTCATTTTTTAAAATCTTTAACATAACGGCTTTTCTATACTCATTAAAAATAGGCTCTGCATTTTCTTTTAAAAACTTTTCTTCATGCTCATTCATTATTTTTAATATCTCCTATATTTATTTCCATAAGCTCTGAAACTCCTACCATTATTTTTTTCCATTGTTTTTTATTTTCTTCTAAGCAAGTGGATACTAAACTAATAATTTCATCTTTATATTTAACACATGTCATATGCTCATATATGTAATCTAAAGCTGTTGGCATTCTTAAAGTAATAATATATTTGCTATAATTCTCATTTATTTCTTCCTCTGCACTCAGAAATTCCATGTAAATATCATTTTCTTTGAAGAAGCTTTTGAATTTTTCTAGCAAATCATTAACATTATTTATTTCTTCTTTTAACTTAGATTTTGATAGCAAAGCACTAAATATATCTTTCTTAATCCAACAATATGTAGATTCATTTTCTACATGTTCATCGAAAAAATCTTTAAGTATTGGAATACTTATATTTCCCTCAAAAAATATTTGTTTTTCGAAAGTTAATTCTTCCTTATTTTGTTTAAGTAATCCAGTTTTAATTGCTTCTGTTACTTCTTCTTGTGTTAATTCTCTTATGCTTTCAGTTTCTATTTTTGTATTTTCTTTCACTTGCATTTCTTTCCTTGAAGCATTATATTTTTTTGCAATAAGAGCTTGCTTTTGAAGCTGAGCAATCTTTTCATCTAAAAATGCCATAGTTATTCTTCCACCACCATTTCATCAAAGTTTATTCCCCATAAGCCTCTTCTTAATGCACTTTCTACAATATCTAAATGCACAAAAATATGCGGTCTCGAGAACTTTGTTGGCACAAGTTCTTTTAATCCAAACACTTTATAATTCTGTAATTTTTTATGGCTTAGTACTCTTTCCTTTACTGTATTATCTTTATTGTAAGTCGTACTTTCCCCTAAGCCTTCAACTAATGGCGGTTCTACACTGTAATATTCCTTTTGAGCTTTAGTCTCTATATTATTAAATGTTATTAAATTAAACTTAACATCGTCTGTATACATTTCTAGAACAGCTTTTAATTCTAATGAAACTAAAAATTCCTTTTTATAATTTATAAAATCAGGCATATTATCTTCATTTCCCTTAAAATAACCTGTACCAATAATTTCTCCTTCTATTTGTTGCCATTCTAAATCTTCAATTTTATATTTATAAAGGATTCTTGAATCCTCTAATATCTCAAAATATTTCACTTCTATCTCCCTTTAACTCTCTAACCTTTCAGTAAAGCTTCTAAACACACCCCTATTAAGACATTTTAATAATACCTTTCAAATGATTTTCTTCTGCAAGCTGAATGCTGTGTGATGTGTTTACTCCTTTACTTGCTCTTGTAATTGTTACTTGGTTCTTGGCTGAAATTTTTATAGTATCCGGCTTGGATATATATTTACTAGCATTTGATGATTCAATATTTCCAATTTCTATATTTGAGCTAGATTTAAGGCTTATACTGTCTGCCGTAATGCTGACGCTTCCATTTTGATTTAACGATATTTGAATACTTTTACCGCTATCTGCTGAAATTTGAAGCATTTCTGGTGTCATTAATAGTTCCTGTCCATTCTCTGTAGAATAATCTTTGTTACTTGGAACTAATGTACTTTTATCCCCATTTCTTATTCCGTTTGTTACAATAGTATCTTTTTCATCTCCACTTAGAAATGTTATATGCACCTTGTCCTCAATTAAAGGCATGCAATAAAAATTTGAAACTTCCCTTCCATAATGAAACCACTTGTTTCCTTCAGCATTTTCATATTCATCATTAATGCAAAGGTGTAACTGCATTTCATTATTTTTTCGATTTTTTACTATACCTTCAAGGCTTACTCCTTTGAGCTTCGAATTTACTTTGTAGACGGTCTTTATTCCTTTTAAAAACTTTAGCTCATATTTATAAATAAATTCACCTTTTATCTGCTGAATTTCCATCCTAGAGACTATTACCTTTTGTCCTTTATAAGTAAGCTGACTTCCTAGAGAGATATATTCCGTTCCTTCTACTTGCCATCCTATAAAGTTTTGTTCCATCAAATTATCCTTTGAACCGCATAATATATTAGTAAAATCCTCAAGCTTTATCTTAACTTCCTTAAAGTCATTTTCTAACTGAGCTTCACAATCAATAACTTCTATTCCAAAATGTAGCCTGCTCATATTAGAAGCTGAATCTACTACTATCACAGTCTCAAAATGGGTTGCTAAACGCTTTATAAATTCAAAATCTGTTTCTTCATATTGTACAAGTAAGTCTTTTATGAAATTTCCATAAGTTATGTTATCTTTAAAATCTGAATGTGTATATTTACTTAATACGTTTCTAATAACATCTTGATAAGTGCTTTCCATATTAAGAAATGCTTTTTTATGTTTTTTTACGTCTAAGTCATAAGAATAAGAAATGGTCTTAAGCTTCAAATATGAAACTTGTCCTTTATAACGAATTTCTAGTTTTATAATTTTCCCAACATAAATTACCTTTCCATCTATAAACAGTCTTATATCTTTACCTTCAACACTTTCTTCTAAATATTCTTCTGCATTTTCTTCACTTATAAGAGCCTCTAAGCTTAAAATATGATGTTCATTTACTTCCGCAATTAAATGCATAGCTTTAATACTCAGTACTTCATAAGGTAGTTCTATTTGTATATTTTCATAATTAATAGTCATTTCTTACTACCTCCATTATTATTTTCTCTGACCATCATCTATAATTTTTATTATGCCGCCATACATGCAAGTTAAAATGCATTCACTATTTAGCGCTAATTCTCCCTTTAAATAAACATCAGTCTTTCCTTTTGCCCACTTTTTAGTTATAACAGGCTTACATGGTGCCTGATTATTTCCTGATTCTTTCACTTTAGGATTTTTTGAGCTTGTACACTTCTTAAAAGGTACAATATTTTCATCAGGCTTATTATCTGCAACAGTCAGCATCTTTTTATCATGAAGCTCTAAATTCCACTCCTCTGGTTTGTTTAATGTACTTTTTCCTATTCCCTTAGAACATATTATCTTTGCTCCTTCTACTACATATGACATTGCCATGACCTGTCCCTCCTCTTAATTAATCTTAACCTTTGTTCCTTTAAGTTCTATATTTCCACCGCCATCTAAAATTGTTTTACCACCTTTATCACAGCTTATTTCAACATTACTCTTTCCTGATATAACAATACTGTCTTCAGCTCTAATATTAATAGCTTCACTTGCATTTAAGTTTATACTTCCACCACTGATACTAATTCCTCCACCTTTTCCAAGCACAATAGTTGCATTATTATCAGCTGTTATTGTTACACTATCACTGCTAAATATAACTTTATTTCCATAAATAGTTGATATATATTTTACATCTGGATCTCCATTTATCTGCTGTATACAACTTATTGCAAAAGCATCTTTTTCATCATTAGTTGGGAAATATACTCTAACTCTATCATTTATCTCAGGCATAAAGTACCAACCACTTCCATCACCTGATGCAGCTATAGTTGAATAGGTGAACCAATAAGCGTTACTACTATCTTGTTTCTCATCTATATCTAGCTGTACTTTTATTTGATCTCCTGCAACTTCAAGAACACTTCCTTTTAAAGAAATTCCTGATAGATTCTCTCCATATATTCTTTTTTGCTTTTGTCCACCTTTAGGTTTCAATACATAAGTATTTTCTAAGATGCTATCATTATCTTTTATTTCATAAGTTAGTTCAGACACATAAAAGAATTGATTCTTAAAATTAACATTATCTCCAAGTTCCAAAAGTGAATAGCTTTTTACTTTGTATAATATATAATCCATTTCACTTGCATTTTCTATATCATTTTCCTTTATAAGTTCATAGTCTTGAATTAATTTAGTCGCTACATACTCGTTTATTTCTATGCTCTTAGTGCTAAGCTCTGGTGTATCTACAAAATAATGAACTCCTTCAATTGTGTTATTAGGAAAAAGTCCAGAATTATAATAAGATGCGATACGCTTTAAAAACTCCCAATCTGTTTCATTGTACTGAACCCATAACCTATTTACAGCTTCATTAGTAAGATAAGAATTGCAAACTCCATTGTAATAATGGCTTGTTATTGTGTTAATAAGTTCATTAATATTCATATTGGTATTTTGAAATGAACGACTTTTTCTTCTAATATCCATTAAATAAGTATAACTTTTAGCTTTAATATGTAATTCATAACAATCTGATTCTTTTTTAACTTTTATTTCGGTAATTATTCCTATATAGATTATTTTTTTCTCATTATCTTTCATAGAATATATTTCAATTGGAGTATTATAACTTGTATGAATATCAGCGTCTTTTCTACCTTCGGGTAGTATCCCTATCAAATCTAAAGTACTATGATTATTAATGCTAGCTGTAACTTTAAAGCTTTTAATATATTGCAAATCAAAAGTAGATATTTTTATCTGCCTATAATCTATAGACTCCATTTTTTCTGCTTTGTTTTTATTGTCCATATTTTCCTCCCTATAATCCAAATTCTATATAATTGTGATAAATGTATTTATAAAACTATAATTCCTATTTATTGTAAATAACCCATTAATTATAACGCATTATCTTTTGTTGTACAAATTCATAAAAAAATAATTGCATAAACCATGTCTCTAATACTCTAATTTTTAGTATATTTTTAGCTTTGCATCCTGTTTTTCAAAAGCAATACACGAAATTTATATGTAGATACATTAGACATTTGAATATTTACAATTAAAGGTATATAATTAAACAAATATAAAATTAACTATTTGTATATAAATATAAGGAGATGTATTTCTAGTGAATAAAGATGATGACCCTAGGCATTGGAAACTTGGAATCCTCTACTATAATCCAGATAATCCATCTGAATCTGTTGATAAGAGGAA
>Ga0079104_1001562_pt1 | contig 15011 bp, 14 predicted proteins | sample MedtruBG_FD_76829 | JGI IMG/M metagenome (GOLD analysis project Ga0079104, IMG submission 76829) | Root nodule microbial communities of legume samples collected from California, USA - Medicago truncatula BG | ecosystem: Host-associated > Plants > Roots > Nodule | place: USA: California...
CAAACTGTTCAGCCAGTCGCCGCCAGTGGCATTGGATCAGCGTTTCTTCGGCGACTTTATTCTTGAAGCCAGCGCCAAGTTTGCCGACGTGGCGATGGTTTACGGTCTCGACGTTGAAGAAGAGTTCCGCGATAACCAGCAGTCGCTGGGCGAGATTGTGCAGCACCTGTTAGGCGCGGCACCGGTCGTCGGTGACCAGGTGGAGTTTGCCGGGATGATCTGGACCGTGGCGGAGAAAGAGGACAACGCGGTGCTGAAAGTCGGTGTTCGCGTGGCGGAAGAAGAAGTGGAATAGTTTCACGTTCATACAGTGGTGCTGCCTGATGCCCTCTCCCCGACCCTCTCCCACAGGGAGAGGGAGAAAACTCTCGGCTTATGCGAGAGAGGGAAAATACACGTTACCCTGTCACAACCGGCACTCGCATCGCTAAAGCACACATCAACTCGTAGCCCACGGTGCCGCAACGGCTCGCCACGTCGTCGATTTTAATCTCTTTACCCCATAGCTCGACCGGCGTGCCAATCCCGGCCTGCGGGCACGGCGTTAAATCCACCGCCAGCATATCCATCGATACACGCCCTACCGTGCCGGTGCGAACCCCATCCACCAGCACCGGCGTGCCGTCCGGGGCATTGCGCGGATAACCATCGGCATAGCCACAGGCCACAATCCCGATGCGCTGCTCCTGTTGGGCCTTGTACAAACGTCCGTAGCCCACGGTATCGCCCGCTTTAAGATTCTGCACCGCAATGATCTCGCTGTTCAAGGTCATCACCGGTTTCAGCCCGCTGTTGGCAATATCCTGCCATTTGCCCGACGGCGACGCGCCGTAAAGCACAATGCCCGGACGGACCCAGTCGAAATGCGCTTCCGGGTGCCACAGCGTCGCCGCTGAGTTGGCGAGCGAACGCGGACAATCGAGCCCTTCCGCCGCCTGCTCTATCTTTTCCATCGCCTCGGTGATGCCGTCAGGATTTTCCGCGTCGGCAAAATGGGACATTAACGTCATGTCGCTGATATTGCTCATCGCACGCAGCTGTTGCCAGACAGTGTGCACTTTATCAGGCGTAAACCCGAGGCGATTCATCCCGCTGTTCACTTTGACGTAGACATCAAGGGGCGCTTTCAGTCTGGCGTTTTGCAGCGCTTTTAACTGCCAGTTGCTGTGCACGGTTGTGGTGAGTCGGTACTGGTCATACAGCGGTAAATCGTCAGCGTGGAAAAAGCCTTCCAGCATCAGAATCGGCCCTTTCCAGCCGCGTTCACGCAGCAGGACAGCCTCTTCCAGATTGAGCAGCGCAAAACCATCCGTATCGTTCAGCGCACTCCAGATTCGTTCGATTCCATGACCATAGCCGTTCGCTTTAACCACCGACCAGACGCGGGAATCCGGTGCCGCAGATCGCACCACGACAAGGTTCTGCCGCAGCGCCTTTAAATCGAGGCTGGCTACAACGGGACGTGACATAACGGCTCCTTAATTGTGCGCGCCGTGCAAATGCTGAGGGCGCGAAGGCGTATAACCTGACTGATAACGGGCCACGCCCAAATCCTCGTACGGAATCGCCGGCGTGCGCCCAGAAAGCAAATCGCTAAGTAGCTGTCCGGAGCCGCAGGCCATGGTCCAGCCCAGCGTGCCGTGCCCGGTGTTCAGCCATAAATTTTTATACGGTGTGCGTCCCACAATCGGCGTGCCGTCCGGCGTCATTGGCCGCAGCCCGGTCCAGAAAGTGGCCTGTTCAACGTGACCCCCACGCGGGAACAGGTCGCGGACAACCATTTCCAGCGTCTCGCGGCGCGCGCGCAGCAGTTCGGTGTTGAAGCCGACAATCTCTGCCATGCCACCGACGCGGATCCGGTTATCAAATCGTGTTATCGCAATTTTGTAGGTTTCATCAAGAATAGTCGATACCGGCGCGCCATTGTCCTCTTTAACTGGGATAGTCAACGAGTAGCCTTTCAGCGGATAGACCGGGATATCCACGATGCCTTTCAGCATCGAGGTGGAATATGAGCCAAACGCCATGACGTAGGCATCGGCTTTGATGATTTCATCGCCGCACTTCACGCCGTAAATCTGGCCCCCTTCCGACAGCAATTTGTCCACCGGCGTGTTGTAGCGGAACACCACACCCGCCTCTTCCGCCATTTTCGCCAGACGCTGGGTAAAGAGCTGGCAGTCGCCGGTTTCGTCATTAGGCAAGCGCAGGCCGCCAGTGAGCTTGTGCGCCACTTCTGCCAGCGCAGGCTCTACTTCCGCCAGACGGCTGGCTTCCAGCAGCTGATACGGCACGCCAGCGTCCTGTAGTACCGCGATGTCGCGGGTGGCGTTTTCATACTGCTGTTCGGTGCGGAAAAGTTGCAGCGTGCCGCCCTGACGGCCTTCGTATTCGATGCCCGTGCTGTCGCGCAGCGCCATCAGGCAGTCGCGGCTGTATTCCGCCAGCCGCACCATGCGGCCTTTGTTTTCCATGTAGTGGCGGGTGTCGCAGTTGCGCAGCATCTGCCACATCCATCTCAGCTGGGTCGACGTGCCGTCGAGGCTGATGGCCAGCGGCGCGTGGCGCTGGAACATCCATTTAATCGCCTTCAGCGGCACGCCCGGTGCGGCCCACGGCGCAGCGTAGCCGGGAGAAATTTGTCCGGCGTTGGCGGCACTGGTTTCCAGCGCCGGGCCCGGCTCCCGGTCGATGACCGTCACATCATGTCCAGCCTGACGCAAATACCAGGCGCTGGCCACGCCCACTACCCCACTTCCGAGGATAACCACTCGCATAGCGACTCCAGATTCGTAAAAGAACAATCTTCTGATTACATATTGATAACCTAGCTGAAAATATTATTCAACATACGCTTTTTTTATGGTGACTTACCTCACACATGCCCATATCACAAAGGTATGCGCGGTTTTGAAATCTCCTGCTGCGGCGTTATTTTCGTCAGCACAATATTCTGGTTATTGTGAATTTTGTCGCCGTTGGCGCAGGTAAATCGCGAAGAAAAATATTTGCTGTTCGCACGTTAACGTGGGGGTGTTCTATTCTTTATCTGAGGCTCTCCACACAGAGAGGGCCGCCAACAATGAGGGCGCGCTAATGGCTACGATTGACTCCATGAATAAGGACACCACACGTCTGAGCGATGGACCCGACTGGACCTTCGAGCTGCTGGATACCTATCTGGCGGAAATCGACCGCGTGGCGAAGCTCTACCGCCTCGACACCTATCCCCATCAAATCGAAGTCATTACCTCCGAGCAGATGATGGATGCCTATTCCAGCGTCGGGATGCCTATCAACTATACCCACTGGTCGTTTGGCAAAAAGTTCATCGAAACCGAGCGGCTCTACAAACACGGCCAACAGGGGCTGGCGTATGAAATCGTCATTAACTCCAATCCGTGTATCGCCTATCTGATGGAAGAGAACACCATGACCATGCAGGCGCTGGTCATGGCGCATGCGTGCTATGGGCACAACTCTTTCTTCAAAAATAACTACCTGTTCCGCAGCTGGACCGACGCCAGTTCGATCGTCGATTACCTGATTTTCGCGCGTAAATACATCACCGAGTGCGAAGAGCGCTACGGCGTGGATGAGGTAGAAAAACTGCTCGACTCCTGTCATGCGCTGATGAACTACGGCGTTGACCGCTACAAACGCCCGCAGAAAATTTCGCTACAGGAAGAGAAAGCGCGACAGAAAAGCCGCGAAGAATATCTGCAAAGCCAGGTGAATACCCTGTGGCGTACGCTGCCGAAGAAAGAAGAAGAAAAAACCGTGGCTGAGGCCCGGCGCTACCCGTCCGAAGCGCAGGAAAATCTGCTCTACTTTATGGAAAAAAATGCCCCGCTGCTCGAATCCTGGCAGCGTGAGATCCTGCGCATTGTGCGTAAGGTCAGCCAGTATTTTTATCCGCAGAAACAGACTCAGGTGATGAACGAAGGCTGGGCGACATTCTGGCACTACACCATCCTGAATCATCTGTATGACGAAGGGAAAGTGACCGAGCGGTTTATGCTGGAGTTTTTGCACAGCCACACCAACGTGGTGTTCCAGCCGCCGTACAACAGCCCGTGGTACAGCGGCATCAACCCGTACGCGCTCGGTTTTGCGATGTTCCAGGACATCAAACGCATCTGCCAGTCGCCGACGGAAGAGGATAAATATTGGTTCCCGGACATCGCGGGCTCCGACTGGCTTGAGACGCTGCACTTTGCGATGCGCGACTTTAAAGATGAGAGCTTCATCAGCCAGTTCCTGTCGCCAAAAGTGATGCGTGATTTCCGCCTGTTTACCGTGCTCGATGACGATCACAATAACTTTCTGGAAATTGCCGCGATCCACAATGAGGAAGGCTATCGGGAGATTCGTAACCGGCTGTCATCCCAGTACAACCTGAGTAATCTGGAGCCGAATATTCAGGTCTGGAATGTGGATCTGCGCGGGGATCGCTCTCTGACGCTGCGCTACGTGCCGCATAACCGCGCGCCGCTGGATATAGGCCGTCGCGAAGTGCTCAAGCACGTGCACCGCCTGTGGGGCTTTGATGTGATGCTGGAACAGCAGAATGCCGATGGCAGCGTTGAACTGCTGGAACGCTGCCCGCCTCGACAAAATCTTCTGTGACAGAAACGCAAAAGCCGGGTTTTCACCCGGCTTTTTACTGACTGCGTTGTGATTAACGGCCGTGAATGGCCAAATCACCCGGCAGAGTTTTCTGCATTTTATGCCACACCAGGCCGGACTCGTGGCCATAACGACGCACGGTTTCATACACCTGCTCGTGATCGCCCTGCTCACACACTTTGGTCAGCTGGTGATAGAAGCCCAGCGCCAGGCTGCGCGCTTCCGGATTGGCAAAATAGTGGCGACCAATGCGGGTGTACAGCCCTTTCATGCCGTTGAGGATCAGGCCGTAAATCGGGTTGCCGGAGGCAAACGCCAGACCGCGGAAAATGCTGTAATCGAGCTCAGCAAACGCGTCGGCGTGGTCTTCCACTTCACGTGCGGTAGCCAGCACTTTCAGCGCATCTTCCGGATGCTGACGGAACGCGGTGCGGATAAAGATGGTCGCGATGTTGGTACGCACAGAGAGCAGATTGTCGATCAGCTGCGGCACGCGGTCGTGATCGAGGCGCGCCAGCGTTTCGAGAATATTTAAGCCCGAAGTTTCCCAGAAATTGTTCACTTTGGTCGGTTTACCATGCTGAATGGTCAACCAGCCGTCGCGTGCCAGACGCTGTAATACTTCGCGAAGGGTTGTACGTGTGACGCCGATCAGTTCAGAAAGCTCACGCTCTGCGGGGAGAATAGTGCCTGGGGCAAAACGGTTATTCCAGATACTTTCAATGATGTACTCTTCCGCGAAACCCGCCGGGCTCTGCGCCTTAATGACCATAGTGAGATTTCCATTACACAGCGTTGCTAATATTGAACTCATCATACCAGAGCCGATAAGGGGCAGATAGCGCATCGCTGCAATTAAAAGGGGATCGCTGTTTTATTTTAAAAAATTAGTTCTCCCCGGCTTTGCTTGCTTGCAGCGGCTTCAGGGCGGATACTTCATGGTTCACTTCCAGTAATTTGCTTACTTTTGACGGGATCGGAAATCTGTCGTGGATATATCAACCTCTCGTGCGCTGTGGCGCAATTTTCTCGGTCAGTCACCGGACTGGTACAAACTGACACTCCTGCTGTTTTTGGTTATCAACCCTGTTGTCTTCTTCATTGATCCGTTTGTCGCGGGTTGGTTACTGGTGGCGGAGTTTATCTTTACGCTGGCCATGGCGCTGAAATGCTATCCCCTGCTACCCGGCGGCCTGCTGGCGATTGAAGGCGTAATGGTTGGCATGACCAGCGCTGAACACGTGCGTGAAGAAATTGCCAGTAACCTCGAAGTGCTGCTTTTGCTGATCTTCATGGTCGCGGGCATCTATTTTATGAAGCAGCTGTTGCTGTTCATTTTCACCCGCCTGTTGCTGACCATTCAAAGCAAGATGCTGCTGTCGGTAGCCTTCTGCCTCGCCTCCGCATTTTTATCGGCGTTCCTTGATGCGTTGACCGTGGTGGCGGTGATCATCAGCGTCGCGGTCGGGTTTTACGGCATCTATCATCGGGTGGCGTCAGCGCGTCCGACCGATAGCGACATGCTCGATGACAGCCATATCGACATCCACAATAAAGAGGTGCTCGAGCAGTTCCGCAGTTTCCTGCGCAGCCTGATGATGCACGCCGGTGTGGGTACAGCGCTTGGTGGCGTGATGACAATGGTGGGCGAACCGCAAAACCTGATTATCGCCAAAGCCGTGGGCTGGCATTTTGGCGAGTTCTTCCTGCGGATGCTGCCGGTCACGCTGCCGGTGTTCTTCTGCGGCCTGTTGACCTGCCTGCTGGTCGAAAAATTCAAACTGTTTGGCTACGGCGAACAGCTTCCGACCAGCGTACGCGCCGTACTGAAAGATTTTGACGTGAAAAGCAGTCAGGAGCGTACGCGTCAGGAAACGCTCAAACTGGTGATTCAGGGCATTATCGGCGTCTGGCTGGTTATCGCTCTGGCGCTGCACCTGGCGGAAGTGGGCTTGATTGGCCTGACGGTGATTATCTTTGCGACCTCGCTGACCGGCGTGACCGATGAACATGCCATCGGCAAAGCGTTCACCGAAGCCCTGCCGTTTACCGCGCTGCTGACCGTGTTCTTTGCCGTGGTGGCGGTGATTATCGACCAGCATTTGTTTGAGCCGATCATCAGCTACGTTTTGCAGGCGTCACCGCACGCGCAGCTGTCGCTGTTTTATCTGTTCAATGGCCTGCTCTCGTCAATTTCCGATAACGTGTTTGTCGGCACGGTGTATATCAACGAGGCGAAATCTGCGCTGGAGCACGGGGCGATTTCTCTGCCGCAGTTTGAAATGCTGGCGGTGGCGATTAACACTGGCACCAATCTGCCCTCGGTGGCGACACCAAACGGTCAGGCGGCCTTCCTGTTCCTGCTGACGTCGGCCCTCGCGCCGCTGATTCGCCTCTCGTATGGTCGGATGGTATGGATGGCGCTGCCGTACACCATCGTGCTGACGATTGTCGGCCTGCTGTGCGTACAGATGACGCTGATACCTTACACCGAGTGGATGACGGCTCACGGCTGGATTTCGAGCGCCTCTCTGCCTGTCCATTAAACGCCCTCTGAATAACGCCCGGAACCTTTTCCGGGCAATTCATTTCCTTTTACGTAATTATTCACACCAGCATAGTGGCGCAGTAAATGTTTTCGTTTACACTGCGGTGTCTTAGCATGTTCCAGGGAAATGATTATGTTGCGATTTTTAAACCAGTGCTCACGCGGTCGCGGAGCGTGGTTATTACTGGCCTTGACCGCGTTTGCGCTGGAAATGGTCGCGCTGTGGTTCCAACACGTGATGCTGCTGAAGCCTTGCGTACTGTGTATCTACGAGCGCTGCGCATTGTTCGGCATCATGGGCGCAGGGATTGTCGGTGCCATCGCCCCGAAATCACCGCTGCGTTATGCCGGTATTCTGATTTGGATTTACAGCGCCTGGCGTGGCGTTCAGCTGGCGTGGGAACACACCATGATCCAGCTGCATCCATCCCCGTTCCAGACCTGCGACTTTGCCGCACGCTTCCCGAGCTGGCTGCCGCTGGATAAGTGGTTGCCGCAGGTGTTTGTGGCGTCTGGTGATTGCTCAGAGCGTCAGTGGTCATTCCTGACCCTGGAAATGCCACAGTGGCTGGTGGGGATTTTTGTTGTCTTCCTGGTCATCGGCCTGCTGGTGTTGATTGCTCAAGCGTTCAAACCGAAAAAGCGCGACCTCTTCGGAAGGTAAAAGCAAAACGGCAACTAAGGTTGCCGTTTTTAGTGTCTGCTCCCTCTCCCCGTGGGAGAGGGCCGGGGAGAGGGCATCAGGCCGCACAAGGTAAACGCAAAACGGCAACCAAGGTTGCCGTTTTTAATGTCTGCTCCCTCTCCCGTGGGAGAGGGCCGGGGAGAGGGCATCAGGCCGCAGGAAACTTTTTATGCCCGGCGGCGCTCCGCTTGCCAGGCCTACAATGTCTCGTCATGCCCTTCCCTGCGCCCAGTACGCCATAAAGCTCGCACACTCCCGGTTGAGTTGCTGTTTCTCAATCAGGCTGCGACGCAGGTTTTTCACCAGCGTTGATTCCGCCGCTACCCATGCCTGAAAACCCGCGGCCTCACTCGCCCTTTCCCACAACAGTGATCCATCCAGACTGTGCTCTTCCGTCGACTGCTCGCCCGCCAGCGCATACGCCGGGAGCGTCACTTCGCGTTCAACCGTACTCAGCAAATCATCCTGCCTGTCGCGCGCCAGCCAGCGTACGTCAGCGAATGGGAACGCCTGCGGCTGAAAATCCGCCTCATGCGGCACCGTGAAAAAGGCCTGCACGTGCGGCGGATTCGGTTTTTTCGCCAGCTCCTCCAGAATCCCCATCGCTGCAGGCAGCGCCGTCTCATCAGCAATCAACAGCGCCTGCCGCACGCTGTCGTTATCCAGCCATTCATATCCACCGCTGTCCTCGTCAGAGGCACCATTCGGGGCCACCATTTGCAGCGCATCACCCGGCGTGGCGTGCGTTGCCCAACGTGAAGCTGGCCCGCCGTCACCGTGTAGCACAAATTCCACGTCCACTTCCTGCGCATCCACCCGCAGTTCGCGCAGCGTGTAGGTACGCATCACCGGGCGTTTCGCTTTCGGCAACGCCAGATAATCCTGATACCAGCTGTCGCTCACCGACATCGTCGCCGTTTCTTCCCCCTCGGTGGCGAAGAGCAGTTTGATGCGTTGGTCGGGCGATTCATGTTTCATCTGCGCCACATCAGGCCCGGTAAACACGCAGCGTAAAAGTGAAGGCGAAACCTGAATCCGTCGCGCTAAGACGACGTTAAAAATACGATAGCCCGCGGCCATATTACGGCTCCTGTCGAGGGAAACGGCGTTCCGGCGCTGTCTGACGATGCGTGGAATACCGCCACAAAGTGTGGGTAAATCATAGAGATAATGAAAACAAATATGACAAAATGAGTTGCCAGTGTAAACAGAATGAATATCATAACGATAATTATTATCAATATTGACACATTCTTACCTTCTGTTACGACTATCGGGAAATGGATAACGATGAAGCGCAGCACTCTTTGGATGTTGAACCCTTGTTTACTGGCCATGCTTTCCGCCTCGGCCTGGGCTGAAACGCAAAAGGAAGACACGCTGGTGGTGTCCGCCAGCCGGGCCAATCACACCGTTGCCGATATGGCACAAACCACGTGGGTCATTGAACAAGCGGACATTGAGCAGCAGGTTCAGGGTGGCAAAGAGTTAAAAGAAGTGCTGGCGCAGCTGATCCCGGGCATGGACGTCAGTAGCCAGGGGCGCACCAACTACGGCATGAATATGCGCGGACGCTCGATGATGGTGATGGTGGACGGCGTGCGCCTGAACTCCTCTCGCAGCGACAGCCGTCAGCTGGATTCCATCGATCCGTTCAACATTTCACGCATAGAAGTCATTTCCGGGGCCACTTCGCTGTACGGCGGCGGCAGCACCGGCGGGTTGATTAATATCGTCACTAAAAAAGGTCAGCCGGAAACTGAAGTGGAATTCCAGACCGGCGGGAAAAGCGGTTTTAACAGCCATAACGATCATGATGAAAATATCGCGGCGGCGGTAAGCGGCGGCAACGATAACGCGTCCGGTCGTCTGTCCGTGGCGTATCAGCGTTACGGCGGCGGGTATGACGGCAATGGCGATGAGGTGATTATCGATAACACCCAAACCGGCCTGCAGTATTCCGACCGTCTGGACATCATGGGCACCGGCACAATTAACATTGATGACCACCAACAGCTCCAGCTGACGACGCAGTATTACAAGAGCCAGTCAGACGGCAAACACGGCCTGTTCCTCGGGGAAAACTTCTCGGCGGTGACCGGTGACGCCGACGCATATAACAAGGGCAACCTTGATTCCGATCGCCTGCCGGGCACAGAACGTCATCTGATTAACCTCCAGTACTCCAATACCGACGTCTGGGGTCAGGATCTGGTGGCGCAAATTTACTATCGCGACGAAAGCCTGACGTTCTATCCCTTCCCGACACTGAGTAAAGGCGCCGTTACCAGCATTGGCGCGTCCCAGCAAAAAACCGATTTTTACGGCGGGAAACTGACGCTGAACAGTAAGCCGGTGGACGACCTGAATCTGACCTGGGGCGTCGATGTCGATCATGAATCGTTCAACGCCAACCAGCAGTTCTTCGATCTCGACAAAGCCGCAGCCAGCGGTGGGATGAAGCTCGACAACGCCTATAACGTCGGCCGTTATCCCGGCTACAGCATCACTAACCTCGCCCCGTTCCTGCAGGCGAGCTATGACATTAGCGCCATCACCTTAACCGGCGGGGTGCGTTATCAGTACACCGAAAACAAGGTCGACGACTTTATTGGCTACACGCAGCAACAGGCGATCGCCAACGGGAAAGCGACCTCCGCTGATGCGGTGCCGGGCGGTAAAACCGATTACAACAATCTGCTGTTCAACGCCGGGATCCTCGGCCACCTCACCGACCGTCAACAGCTGTGGTTTAACTTCTCGCAGGGCTTTGAAATCCCTGACCTGGCGAAGTATTACGGCTCAGGGAATTACACCCTGGTTGATGGCCATTACCGCTTGAACAACAGCGTGAACGTCACTGATTCCAGACTCGACGGGATTAAAGTCAACGCGTACGAGCTGGGCTGGCGTCTAACCGGCGACAACCTGCGCACTCAGGTCGCGGCGTATTATTCGCTGTCCGATAAAACCATCAACATCAATAAATCCGATATGACCATCTCGTTGGAAGACGATAAGCGTCGTATTTACGGGGTCGAAGGTCAGGTGGATTATTTCTTCACCGCCAGCGACTGGAGTCTTGGTTCGAACTTTAACGCCATCAAGTCGGAAACCCGCGAGAACGGCAAATGGGAGAAACTGACGGTAGACAGTGCCAGTCCGTCGAAGGTGAGCGCGTGGGTAAACTGGGCGCCGGGAGACTGGGGTCTACGCGTGCAGAGCACCCAGACGTTTGACGTATCGGACAACGACGGCAATAAAATTGACGGCTATAACACCGTCGATTTCCTCGGGAACTATATCCTGCCAGTCGGTAAAGTCAGCTTCAGCGTGGAAAACCTGCTGGATGAAGAGTACACCACCGTGTGGGGCCAGCGCGCTCCGGGACTGTACAGCCCAACTTACGGCGCTCCGGGTTTGTACACTTACAAAGGCCGTGGTCGTACTTTTGGTCTAAATTACTCCGTACTTTTCTGATACCCACAAAAAACGCCACCGGGATGACTGCGGGTGGCGTTTTCTTGTTCTGATTATCAGCCGCGATTCGGGTGATTCAGAATATGATCTTCCCAGTCGCGCACTTCCGATTCTGGCACCGCAATGTGACGCACCGAAATACGTTCGCCGTGCATCGCCGCTTTTGAACCCGTCAACAGCGGATGCCACGTTGGCAGCGGTTTGCCTTCCGCCAGCAGGCGGTACGCACAAGTGTGCGGCAACCATTCAAAGGTCGGCAGATTATCGCGGGTCAATTTGATGCAGTCCGCTTCATATTCGAAACGACGCTCGTAGTTGCGGCACTGGCAGGTTTTGATGTTTAGCTGGCGACAGGCGACGTTGGTGAAGTAAATTTCATCACTGTCTTCATCCATCAGCTTATGCAGACAGCATTGACCGCAGCCATCGCACAAAGACTCCCACTCGACGTCGGTCATTTGTTCGAGAGTTTTGCTTTGCCAGAAGGGTGTGTCGCTCATAGGAATGTCCGCCATTGAAAACCAGGGTGCACCTTATAACCAGTCTGGCAGACGGATGCAAGTTTTGCCGCCCGAGAGGGGCGGCAATTGATGCTTACAGCACGCGGGTCGTGAGGGAATTACCGTTGAAGGAGACTTCCAGCTCATCGCCACTGCTCAGCGGGCCAACGCCTTCCGGCGTACCGGTCAGGATAACGTCCCCGCTTTTCAGGGTGAAGAAGCGGCTCATGTAGGCAATCAGCGGCACAATTTTGTGGATCATGTCAGCCGTGGAACCCTGCTGGCGCACTTCACCGTTGATTTTCAGGCCCAGCGGCGTGTTTTGTGGGTCACTGTGGAATTCGCTTGCCGGAATAAACCCGGAGATGGGGCAGGAATTATCAAACCCTTTTGCTTTTTCCCACGGCTGCCCTGCTTTCTTCATCTTGCCCTGAAGGTCACGCAGCGTGAGATCCAGCGCTACGCCATAGCCGGCAATCGCTTTCAATACGTGTTCTTCAGTCGCCTGACGCAGCGTGCCGCCAATCAGCACAGCCAGTTCAACTTCATGATGCACAGAACCCAGCCCTTCCGGTAACACCAGCGGCTGGCGAATATCACACAGCGCGGTTTCGGGCTTAATAAACAGTACCGGCTCTTCCGGCGTGGCACTGCCCATTTCCTGAATGTGTTTCGCGTAATTACTGCCTACACAAACCACTTTACTGACCGGGTAATCCAGTAGCGCGCCCTGCCAGTTATGATGTTGATACATGCCTGCTCCTGTCGTTGCGTTATTGTTTCCCGCTCGCCTGGAGATGTTGCTTGAGTAAATTTTCCGGCGGAGGGGGGATTTGCAGATAATAGCCTTGGTCGACTAAGGCCTGTTTGACCTTTTCCAGGTCGGCATTGACCAGTTTTTTACGCCCATCTAGGGGGAGAATCATTGCAAGTTTTGGCTGACCAAATCCCTTCATTAATTCTTCCGGAACGCGGGAGAAATCGTCCTTTTTTTCGACATATAAGTAAGTTTGATCGCGCTTGGTACTTTTATAGACAACACAAAACATGACTTTTACTCTGAATTAGACTGCGGCGACTTGCCTCTCTATATTAGTGACTATAACATGCCCTGTAGTCTTCGGAATATCACCGCAGCTGTGCGGCCGATAAATTGAAAATTGAGTAAGGCCAGGATGTCAAACACGCCAATCGAACTTAAAGGCAGTAGCTTCACGTTATCAGTGGTTCATTTGCACGAGGCAAAACCCGAGGTTATTCGTCAGGCGTTAGAAGACAAAATCGCCCAGGCTCCTGCTTTTTTGCGACACGCTCCGGTTGTGGTGAATATCAGCAGTCTGGCTGAGGTCACCCAATGGAAACCGCTGCAACAGGCAATTGCCTCCACCGGCTTACGCATCATGGGCGTGAGCGGCTGTAAAAATGCGGAATTAAAAGCGGAGATAGACCGCGCGGGCATTCCCTTACTGACTGAAGGGAAAGAGAAAGTCACCCGTGTTGCGCCTGTTGAAGCCCCTGCTCCCTCTCCAATTGTTAGCCCTGTCACAAAAACGCGATTGATTGATACACCGGTTCGTTCCGGTCAGCGCATTTATGCACCAAACTGTGATCTGATTGTCACAAGTCATGTGAGTGCGGGCGCTGAACTCATCGCCGACGGGAACATTCATATCTATGGCATGATGCGTGGACGTGCGCTGGCGGGTGCCAGTGGCGACAGAGAAGCACAAATATTTTGTACCCATCTTGCGGCAGAACTGGTTTCTATCGCAGGTGAATACTGGCTGAGTGAGAACATCACCGCCGAATATTATGGCAAAGCGGTGCGTCTGAGACTGGACGACGCGGCTTTGACAATTGAACCGTTAAACTAATCCCTTTTAACAAGGAATTTTTATGGCACGCATTATTGTTGTGACTTCGGGTAAAGGGGGCGTTGGCAAGACCACCTCCAGCGCGGCCATCGCTACTGGTTTGGCCCAGAAGGGAAAGAAAACTGTCGTTATCGATTTTGACATCGGCCTGCGTAACCTTGACTTAATCATGGGCTGCGAACGCCGTGTGGTTTACGATTTCGTCAACGTGATTCAGGGTGATGCCACGCTGAATCAGGCGCTGATTAAAGATAAGCGTACCGAAAATCTCTATATTCTTCCGGCCTCACAGACTCGCGACAAAGACGCCCTGACCTACGAAGGCGTTGAAAAAGTGCTGGATGAGCTGAAGAAGATGGACTTCGACTTCATCGTCTGCGATTCCCCGGCAGGTATTGAAACTGGTGCGCTGATGGCACTGTACTTCGCTGACGAAGCGGTTATCACCACCAACCCGGAAGTCTCGTCCGTGCGTGACTCCGACCGTATTCTCGGCATTCTGGCGTCGAAATCCCGCCGTGCTGAGAAAGGTGAAGACCCCATTAAAGAACATCTTCTGTTGACCCGTTACAATCCGGGCCGCGTCAGCAGAGGCGACATGCTTAGCATGGAAGATGTGCTGGAAATTCTGCGCATTAAACTGGTTGGCGTGATCCCGGAGGATCAGTCAGTACTTCGCGCCTCAAACCAGGGGGAACCGGTTATTCTGGATGCCGAAGCCGACGCGGGCAAAGCCTACGCCGACACGGTAGATCGTCTGCTGGGAGAAGAACGTCCTTTCCGCTTCATCGAAGAAGAGAAGAAAGGTTTCCTCAAACGCCTGTTCGGAGGATAAGTTATGGCATTACTCGACTTTTTTCTCTCACGAAAAAAGAACACCGCCAACATCGCGAAAGAACGTTTACAGATTATTGTTGCGGAGCGCCGTCGCAGTGACGCTGAACCGCATTATTTGCCGCAGCTCAGGAAAGACATTCTTGATGTTATCTGCAAATACATTCAGATCGATCCCGAAATGGTGACGGTACAGCTTGAGCAAAAAGACGGGGATATCTCGATACTTGAGCTCAACGTGACGCTGCCAGAAGCGGAAGAATCGAAATCGTAAGCTGGTGCGCTAAAGCAGAAAACCCCGGAAATCCGGGGTTTTTTATTTTGCAACGGTACCAATAACCCTCACCCCGGCCCTCTCCCTAAAAGGGAGAGGGAGAAAGATGTTATCCCCTCTCCCACCGGGAGAGGATGCAACCCTAAAAGCCTTCTCCACTGAGAAGGCTTTGCTGTTTATACGCGCG
>Ga0079104_1001565_pt1 | contig 14992 bp, 19 predicted proteins | sample MedtruBG_FD_76829 | JGI IMG/M metagenome (GOLD analysis project Ga0079104, IMG submission 76829) | Root nodule microbial communities of legume samples collected from California, USA - Medicago truncatula BG | ecosystem: Host-associated > Plants > Roots > Nodule | place: USA: California...
GTTTTTTTACCTAAATATATGGAAGACTTTAAATGTATAAACTCGAGTTGCATTGATACGTGTTGCGCAGGATGGGATATAAATATAGACGAAGATACTTATAGTAATTACACGAATAGTACTGGAGAGCTTAAAAAATTACTGGAAGGAAAGTTTTTTGAAAATGAGGCTGAACATGATTTTTTTAATAATGGTTTTATGACACTAAAAGATGGTAACAAATGTCCATTTCTAAATTGCAATATGCTTTGTGATATACATGGAGGTTTTGGAGAAAAGAATCTTTGTATAACTTGCAAAAGTTATCCTAGGGTATTTAATATCGTTGATAATATTTATGAAAAAAGTGGATTACCTTCTTGTATTGAAATATGTACAAAAGCACTCTTGAATAAAGATAAAATGGAGTTTGTAGAGAGTCAAGAGGAAATAGACGAAGATAATGTTGAGATAAGAAGAATTATAGATAGCGAGGCATTTGAGGGAACAGAAAGTCTTTTTCAATATTTTTGGGATATAAGAGTAGTATCTATAAATATTATTCAGCTAAGAGATTATTCAATAGAGGAAAGATTAAATATTCTTAAGAATTTTTATGGGAAAATTCAGATTTTACATAAATTAAATGATTTTGACGGAATAGAGAAGCTGTTAGATGATTTTAATAATGAACACATAGATTATGAGTCTTTAAAAGGAATTAATTTTACGGAAAGCAATGATTTTTATATGGATATTGCTGGAGCTGATCTGTTGCATAATATAAGGGGGATGAGACTTAGGCAATGTGTTAATGAATACAAAGATGGGATTTTAGATAAAAATGACTTACGCAGATATTTAGAAGAGAATCCTAGATATTTTAATGAGATAGATGAGTATTCATATATTCTAGAGAACTACTTAGTAAATCAGATTTTTAAAGATTTAATTCCTTTTAACAAAGGAGAAGACCTTATGGAAAGTATTAAAATTCTTATTAATAGTTATAAAATAATAAAAGCCTATATTATAGGAATTGCTATGAATTCCAAAGATAAGATAGATGAACAGCAGATTATAAGAGTTATTCAATCTCTAAGCAAAGATATAGAACACAATAAGGTATTTAAAGAATTATTAGAAAAATAGAATTAAAGAACCAATTTAGAGAAATATAGCAAAATAGAGATAGTATTATTGATTAAATAATACTATCTCTATTTTTAAGTGTGGTTGAGTAATAATGCTTTCCTTTGAAATTATTGACAGAGTGGTATGAAAATATACATTATTTTTTAAAAATTTATATAAAAAGAATCTTATATATCAAATATTAGTTTACTACTATGAATTTAAAATAAAAAATAGAGATAATATTTAGTGCATTCTAAAGTATTATCTCTATTTCAAAATTTAGGTCGGGTTATTATGTTTTCAATAGTATTATTGACTAAGTACAGAAAAATATACAATTTCTAAATAAATTTTATTATTTTAACTGTTAGAAATCAAATTAGTATAAATTGTAATATTTCTACTATAATTGATAACAAATATTATAATTCAGCATAATATAATACTAAGTGATTGTTAACTTTAATAAAGTTCTATTAAAAAAAGCTTATCAAATTTTATAATAGCAATTAATAAATTTAAAACTATGAAAAATAGAACTTTTCTAAATCAACCAATTTTATGGAAATTACAAAGGAGAGAAAAAAATGGATTACAAAGATAATAAAGAAGAATACGGTTATTATTTTGAAAACGAGCTTGACTTTGATTTTGATGACCTAGAAGATGAGTTTGATTTCTTTGGAAAAGAAGAATATGAATTTAGCGAAAAAGAAGACTGCGAATATGACAAAAAAGAAGAATATGACTTCTGTGAAAAAGAAGAGTGGGACTTAGGCAAAAGAGAAGAGTGTGACTTTGATAAAGATGAAGATTATATTCCAAAAATGATGGAAAAAGTTTTTAAAGAAGGTTTTGAAAAAGGACAATATCAAGGGTATAAAAAAGGCAGCAAAGAAGGTTATGAAAGAGCAAAACGCGAGCTTATAGAGTATATGAAGAAAAATAAATGTTGCTTTAAATGTCGCAAATCTCACCATAAACAACATTGTTGTAAAAAACACTAACATCAAGCCAAGAGTTATTATATAAAATAATAGTTTGTTTATTAAGGGGAGTTCTACAATGAACTCCTCTTTGCATATTGATAAGGATGTTTTTATTTCCATTATAAAATACATAAGTTATGTTGGTATTGTATAAGTGTGATTGTTAGACCAGTAAGAATGGTTAAATGATTACACTTATTTTAACTTATAATTAGGAAAGTAATTGCTCTGACGATAGGTTGTTTTAGTTGATATGGATTAAATGTATATGCTTACTTTAATTGAAATTAAGTGTTATAATAAAAATTATTTACTATTACTTTACAATAAATATTAGTCTAGGATAGTAAGGTGTTTTGAAAGGAATTAATTAAGATGGAAAATGGTTTTAATATATTATCTAATATAATGAAAAAAAGTAGGCCTGAAGATTTATGCTTTTTGATATTTAAAGGGAACCTATTAGTTAAGAAAAATGGGGAATTATTAAGTATTCCTATTTTTGATGAAATTATGAGATTGGGAGTTAAATATGAGAAAGAATTCCTCTTAGGAGAGATTGAAGATAAATTTTGCTTCGCAATAGAGGCTTGCTCAGAAATTGAATTGGAAAATAATTTTGAGTTAGTATCACTACATGAAATAGGGCCATTATTAGAGGAAGAATTGTTTTTAGCAGCAGGAAGGGCTAATCAAATATTAAATTGGGATAAGACACATAGATTTTGTGGAAAATGTGGATCTAGAACAGAAAATAAAAAAGATGAAATGGCTAAAATTTGTCCGAGCTGCAATAATGTAATGTATCCTGTAATATGCCCTGCTATAATAGTTGCTGTCATGAAAGGAGATCAAATACTTCTTGCCCATAATGGAGGTTTTAAGAACAATATGTATAGTTTAATTGCAGGTTTTGTAGAGGCTGGAGAAGATCTAGAAAGTACAGTTAAAAGAGAAGTTTTTGAAGAAGTTGGAATAAAGGTTAAGAATATTAAGTATTATAAAAGTTCTCCTTGGTCATTTCCTAATTCATTAATGGTTGGATTTTTTGCAGAATATGAATCTGGAGAAATAAAGGTAGATGAAAAAGAGATAGTTGATGCGCAGTGGTTTTCAAAAGACAATTTTCCGAACATACCTAAAAAGTTTACTCTTGCGAGAAAATTAATAGATGAATTTATCGAAAATAATTAATATAGTTAGAACATAAATGAAGAGAGATGTCGTTTTACATGTTTCATAAAATACCAGCATTTACGTCTTACTATGGGATATATTATATAAAAGAGCGTCTGATATTTATAAATATTGGATGCTTTTGTTATTATATTTAGATACTGCATATTTACAAGTGATAAGTTTTACTAATTGAAAATTATATAATTTTAAAATTTTTATTAAGAATAGTAGAATTATTTTTTGAAACAATAACTATATGGAGAGGATATTGTTTTTATGTAAATTTAAAATTTTTAAATAAAATATACTATAGAAAGAAGATGATTTAATGATACATGAGCTGAAAATAACACCTAAGAATTATAAAGTGATAAGAGAGGGAAGTAAGACCTTTGAATTAGTAAAGGATAATGGAGATTTTAATGTTAGAGATATACTAATATTTCAAGAATATGAAGATTCAATTGGATATACAGGAAGAAAAATAATTAAAGAAATTTCATATGTTTCTAGTAAAGGCGAATGTGGATTAGATGAAGATTTTTGTGTACTTGGATTAAAAAATACATTGTGCGTGGAACTCAAAAATATAGATTCTGATGAAATAACACTAATGAATCAATTGAGAAAAGTTGAAAAGGAAAATGATGAATTTGAGACTGCTGTAGTGAAAAATCATGTTAATAGAGCTATAGAAGAATTCTGGGATAAAGTGCAATCTTCATTGGGAGCATTAGAGAAAATTGGAATAAAAGCTGATATTGTAATTCAAGATTATCCAAAGCATCTAGAGAAAATTAGAAATGAATTATCAAGTAAAGTATAAAAATTTATAAGTGAATATAATTAATTACAGCAGATGTAGTTCTATAGAAAACTTATTAAATTGCTTTTCATAATTAATATTTAGTAGATTATTTTTTAGAATATTAAAAATAATCTTAATTTTTATGTGCGAGTTTACACGTATAGAGTTTATTGGGCTTATTAAAAATAAAATTTAGAAAATAGTGATTTTAATATTATAGAGGATTCGGAAAATGTGGTTCTGAGTCCTTTTTGTTTTTACTTTATATATATATATGATATTCAATATAATATGTTCAAATTCTATAATGATGATTCTAATATTTTAGCATAAAATTAAAAAACTTTTGGAGGAGTTATGAAAAGTTATCAAGTATCAGATAAAAGATATAAACAGATTATAGATATTGTACGTAATGTGACTGATAAGCTAAAAAATCCAAATGAAGTGAAAAGAATTTGTAGAGAAGAATCAAATTATTTAATTATAGAAGGAAAAAAGGTAGATCCATGGGATGACTTGGGACTAATTAATGGATATCCTGCAGTAAGTGTTTTCTTTGGAGAATTGATGAATGCATTTCCAGATGAAGATTGGGAGGTAATTTTAATTTTGGAATGTCCAATGGAATAACAGGACCATTATCATTGATGGCTATAGCTCTTATATATAATGTAGAAATAGAAGGTCAACGAGAAGCTATACAAAAAATAGTTTCAACTATAGATAGTTTTAGATATACTTTAGGACAAACTATCTATTGGCCAGAAAGAATTAAGTTCGAAGAATTTATAAATGGAGAATGTATGCATAATGGTGAAAGAGCAAGCTGGTGTTATGGTTCACCAGGAATTGCAAGAGCTATATATTTAGCAGGAAAGGCCATTAACAATGAACAGTATAAAAAAACTGCTGTTGAGGCATTAGATAGTTTATGTTCATTATCAGAAGATCTTTGGGTACTGAAATCTCCTACTTTTTGTCATGGATATGCAGGATCACTTCGAATAACACATTGCATGTATTTAGATACTGGCTTGGAAAAGTTTAATTGCTATAGTGATAAGATTTTAAATAAAATCTTAAGTTTCTATGATGAAAATTCTCCTTTTGGTTTTTCTAATATTGATATTATTGATATACAAAAAGATATTCAATATAAAAAATTTAATTCTTGCGGATTGTTAAAGGGATCTGTTGTGGAGTGCTTCTTACCATATTAGGTGTTATAGAAACAAATAAAACTAATTGGGATAGTATTTTTATGATAAATTAATATTGCATCAAGGAGATTAATGAATGAAGAAAATTTTTGTTTATGCTGGAAGTCGTCTAAATATAAAATCAAACACAATAAATTTTATTAAATTAACTTTAGATAAGTTATGTTTAAATAATATGAATAATATTGAGTATGAGATTTATACTCCCAATAATGTAAAAATTAATAATTGTTTAGGCTGTAGTACATGTTTTAGAACAGGTGAATGCGTCCAAGAATTTTAAAAGATAAGATGATTAAAGCAGATTTTATTATTTTTGTGACTCCCATGTATGCAATTTCTGTAAGTGGAGATATGAAATGTTTTATTGATAGAATAACTTCATATTTAGAATTAGAAACATTTAAGGATTTATTAAATAAAAAGAAGAAAATAAAAAGTGTGTGAATACCAATTCAACTGATTATAGGGTTGATATAAACTAAGTATTACATTTAATAATAGTTTATATCGGCTTTATTTGAATATATTATGTAATTAAAAACTGTTTTCCTTATAAAATCCTTATAATTAGGACTTATACTTATCTTATTAAGATGAAACTATCCAATAAAAAGGAGAAGACTAAGATGAATTCAAGTCAATTAAAAATTATAGCAATTATAGGAATGGTATTAGATCATATTGCATGTATACTGTTTCCAAGCATTGAGATATTTCATTTAGTAGGAAGAATATCATTCCCTATATTTTGCTATATGATATCAGAAGGATATTTTAATACAAGAAATAAAAAGAAATATCTATTAAGATTATTAGGTATAGCAATAATATCACAGATCCCATTCGTAATTACTTTTAGAATAGCTTTTGGACAATATTATAATAGTTTTAATACTATTTTTGATTTGGTATTAGGACTTATAGCTATATGGATGTATGATAAAAGTAAAATTAAATCAAGGATTATCATAATAATAGTAATAGGAATATTAGCATTATTATTCAATGTAGATGGAGATATTTATGGAGTTCTTATAATTTTTATTTTTTATAAGTATCATGATAATTTTAAGAAAATAACAAAAGGATATGTAACAATAACTTTGATTTATCTTTTGGCATTTTTCATATATTCAGTAATAGGATTGCCTATTAGTCAAGTTATCACATTTGCTATTTTGGAACCAATTATACTACAACTATTAGGATTATTAATTTCAATTATAATATTAAAATTTTATAATGGTGAGAAGGGGAAGAGTCTAAAACTCTTATTCTATTCTTTTTATCCGTTACATTTAATGATTATTTATGCTACAAAAATTTATTTATTTGATTGAAACTTATAATTGCTAATATATTAATATTCTACGTAAATAAATGGTTAATGCTTAAATTATAGTTAAAGCACATGAAAAATAGGACAGATCAAATGGACTTGTTATTTTTTGAATGTGCCTAAATAAAGAAAGGTTTGATGAAATAATGAGTGAAGAAATAGTATCTGTAAAAAATGTAACTAAAGTGTTAAAAAAAAGAAAAGCAATAAATAGTATGACTTTTCAAGTTAATGAAGGAGATATTTGTGGATTTATAGGTCCTAACGGTGCAGGAAAGACTACTTTGATTAGACTATTAACTGGTCTTATTTCTCCAAGTTCAGGAACGTTATATTTAAATAAAATTGATGTTACTAAAAATAGAGAGGAAGCCTTAAAAAACTTAGGTGCAATAGTAGAAAGTCCAATATTTTTTGAGTACTTAACTGGAGAAAAAGCTCTTTTAAATTTAGCAATGTTAAATAATGATATGAACAAAGAAGAAAGAAAAGAAAAAGTTAAAGAGGTAATTAAAATTGTTGGACTTGAAGGAAGAGAAAAAGATAAAGTGAAAATCTATTCATTAGGAATGAAGCAAAGGCTTGGTATAGCACAAGCCTTACTCAATAACCCTAAAATAATTATATTAGATGAGCCAGCTAATGGATTGGATCCACTAGGAATGATTGAGCTTAGAAAACTTATTTTAAAGTTAAATAAAGAGAATAATATAACATTTTTTATATCAAGCCATATTTTAGATGAAATCCAAAAAATTTGTAATAAACTTATAATAATAAAAGAAGGAAGTTTAGTGTGGAGTGGAAATACAGATGAATTACTAAGTAAAGTTAGTGAAACAAATAAGCTTGAGGATATATTTGTAAAGCTTATGACTTCTAACTAAAAGTATAAGTTTTGATATTAAAGAATATAAGGGTGTGTAAATATGTTAACTCTTTTTAAATGTGAATGGCAAAAGTTATATAGCAAAAAATCTACTGTATCATGTTTTTTGTTAATACCATTTATTTTAATAGCTTCCGGAAGATACTGTTCAAAAGTAAATTTATTAGTTGATCCAAATAGCCCACAATTTACTCAATTTTATAATTTTCCAATAGCAGCGCTACAAAAACAATTGATGTTTACAATTAATATAATAGTAGTTTTATTTATCGTATTATCTGTAACTGAGGAATATGCAAATGGTTCCATACGAATGGTTCTAATAAGACCAATTACAAAGATACATTTATTCGGTGCTAAGTTTTTGGTTATAATTTCAACAATGTTTTTATTTTTAATAACTTATCTTTTATTTGCATATATAATAGGATTTTTTATGTTTTCCAAATCACCCTGCATTAAAGCGTTTTTTTGGAATGATTCATTTAATCCATTGCAAATGTTTATTTATACATTAAAGTATTATTTAATTTCATTTTTTACATTAGTGGCTATGTCCTCAGTAGCATTTTTCGTAGCGACAATCAGTAAATCTGTTACCGTAGGAATGGGAATCAATATTGGAATAATCTTATTTTCATTAATGTATCCAACAATAGTCGAAATTTTGGTGAATGAACAAAATACTATAATGTATGAACTACAATTACTTTCAATTGTTCAAATACAATATCAAGGTATAGCAGTTATGCTTAGCCAGAGCAGTGATCAAGTTGTGTATATATTACGTATTCTTGCTGCATATACTGTACTATTTTTAACTCTAAGTTATTATATTTACAATAAAAATGATATCTTAGTTTAATTTTATGAAATTTAATTTAAGAAATAGGAGTGATTTAAAAAATGAAAAATATAATTCTTAGTGAATTGAATAGAATGCTAAGTCATAAAAAGAATATAATATTATTTATAATATCAATAATAATATTTATTATTAATGCTATATATATAAAAAGTATGAATGTTGGATTTTATGATACAATTGTTCATATTCCTTTAGATTCATTAAATTTTCCACCATTTATATTAAGAGAAAATCACTTATATCTAATATTTATTTTTTGTCCCATATTATTTATTGAAAGTTTTAATCAGGAAAGTATTGATGGAGCTTATAGATTAGTTATGATAAGAGGATATAGTAAGTGGAAATTCATACTAGGTAAGGTGATATCATGTGCAATAGTTAGTGGAGTTTTTATTATGTTATTATTTTTTATTGGAACAATATTAGGCTACTTATTGGGTGATAAAGCATCATCAACTACTTATTTTAGCAATGATAATAATTTTTTACTTACAGGTGCATTTTTATATAATATTAAGTTTTACTTCTTAGAGTATTTAATATTATTATGTATACTAGGGATAAGTTCAATTACAGGAAGTTTAATGCCTAATTCGGCACTAGCTTATATATTAAATATTGTAGTATGTATTGGGTTAATGTATGTAAATAATACCTTTAGATTCTTTTTAGTTGATTCAAAAACATTATTTGACGTATTAGATCATAAAAACAATACATTTTTATTAAGTTCAACATTAATTACAATTATAACATTACTTTTCTCAATATTAATATTTAAAAAAAGAGATTATGTGAACTAAAGCATATTGAAAAATAGTAATTTAGCATACTTATTCGTTGTTTTTTATGTGCTTAAAAATAAGAGAGGTACAAATTAGTGCATAAATCAAAAAATGATATATCGCATTAGCGGATTAAAATCCGTTAGCGATATATCATTTTTTAGTTTTTCGGATAAAGTATTTTCTAGATGATATATTTTTCTAATTACCTAAGTTTTGTACAAATGAAACTATAGTATTTTCTATATTATGGTTTCCCAAAATTAAGAATAAAATGTATTATCTTTCATACTGACGTTGGATTTCAATATACTAGCAATTTATATGAAAGAATCTGTGAAGAACGAAAACGGATTATTTTCACCATCGTTTTGTCATGGATATTCTGGATTAGCATATATCTCATATAAATTTTATTGTAAAACAAAAGATAAATTATTTTTAAATGAAAGTGACAGACTTTTGGAAAAGATATTAAGTTATTATACTGATGATGCTCCTTTTGGATTTTATAATATTGAGAATAGTAGTTCGAATATAAAAAATTTAAATTCAATAGCATTATTAGATGGAGCATCAGGAACCTTATTAACAATATTAGAGTTAATTTCAAAAACTAATAGTGTAGATTGGGATTCAGCTTTCTTATTAGATAATTAATTTGAAAACAGTCATTGTTTATATTTAGCAATGACTATTTTTATATATAAATTTATTGAAGTACTATCTTAATTGTTAGAAATCAAATAAATTAATTTGAAAATATTTGTTATATCCTTATAAAATCCTTAAAATTATCATTTAAAATTAACTTATATAGTGAAAGAAAGAGGGAAAAACAATATGAATTATATTTTAGAAACTAAAAATCTTAGTAAAAAGTTTAAAAATCAAAAAGCTGTTAATGAAATTAGCCTTTCTATTCCTGAAAATTGTGTTTATGGATTATTGGGGCCTAATGGAGCAGGAAAATCAACCACATTAAAAATGATAGCTGGTATCTTTAGACCAACTTCTGGGGAAATTTACTTTTTGGGAAGTAAATGGAGGAGAGAAGATCTCAGCGATATCGGTGCATTAATTGAAAATCCTCCATTATATGAAAATTTAACAGCAAGAGAAAATCTTAAGGTAAGAACTACAGTTTTAGGGCTTCCAGACTCTAGAATTCAGGAAGTGCTAGAGAGTGTTGATTTAACCAAGACAGATAATAAACTTGCAGGGCAATTTTCTCTAGGTATGAAGCAGAGATTAGGCATTGCAATTGCCTTACTAAATAAACCTAAACTCCTTATATTAGATGAACCAACAAATGGCTTAGATCCAATAGGAAATGAGGAGCTTAGAAATTTAATTCGTTCATTTCCAAAGCAAGGAATAACGGTAATCCTTTCTAGTCATATTTTAGCTGAAGTTCAGCAAGTAGTGGATGAAGTAGGAATAATATCTGGTGGAGTGTTGGGATATGAAGGAAAAGTTACTGAAAATGATAATTTAGAAGAGTTATTTATGAATGTTGTTTTAAATAATAGAAAGGAGGCATAAACAGTATGATTAAATGTATTATATCTGAAATGCAAAAACTTAAAAGAACATTTAGTAAAAAACTAATTTTTATTGCACCACTAGCCACTTTATTTATTTGTGGGATTTTAGGAGCAGGAGAAACTTTTCAAAATGGTGCTTATAATTGGTGGTATACAATGTTTTTACCCGGTGCTTTAAGTATTATTTGTGGAACAATGGTAGATAAAGATAAAAAGTTAAAGTACAATGAACTTTTTACATTGCCTTTCAGTAAAAATACAGTATGGATTGGTAAAATAATAGCATGTAGCTTTATGTATTTAATTTCTTCTATTGTTTTTGTTATTGGTATAATCTTAGGGGGATTTATATTTGGAGAAATAATGTCTTTTTTTCAGATTATAGAGGGTATGATAGTATTGTTTATAACATTTTTGTGGCAAATTCCATTGTGTATGATTTTATGTGGAAAGTTTGGAATGATTGCAACAGTTTTAATAAACATGATAGCAAATGTAATAGGCGTTGCGGGTTTTTCGGATGGTGCAAATTGGTACTTATATCCTTTTTCTATTCCTTCTAGATTAATGTGTGCTATTTTGAATATACTGCCAAATGGATTTCCTGTAGAAAAAGGAAGTTTTCTTTTAAACACTAATGTAATTATTCCTGGAATAATTATATCTTTAGTTTGTTTCATTGGAATTACAGCATTAACCGGTATGTGGTTTAATACTCAGGAGGGAATATAATGACATATTTTTTTAGAGTCCTCCATTCAGATATGTTAAAAATGAAGAAATCCATGCTAAAAAGAATTCATTTTATGATACCTTTATTTGGAATCGTTACGTTTTTAAGCTATTACTCATTTTCACCACATAGTCATATTGGGGAAATAACAGGATATTTACAAGTTATTGGAGTTTCTTTCCCATTACTTATTAGTATTGTTACTTCCATATGCATAGATCAGGAATCTGCAGCAGGAAATTTTATAGAGATGCTAATAGGTTCAAAAATCAAGAATATGACCTTTTTAAGCAAGATGATGCTACTTATAATCATGGGATTTTTAGCAATTATGGCAGCATGTGTTGGTTTTTATTTTGGTTTTTCGTATCTACTTCATAGAAATAATTTTGATATTGGTTTTTATATTATGGCAGCATTAATTCTTATATTAAGTAATATCTTTGAATATATTTTTCATTTATTTTTATCTATGAGATATGGAAAAAGTGTATCCATGGGAGTTGGAATTACAGAAACTATGCTAAGTGCAATATTAATAACTGATTTAGGATATAAAATCTGGCCTTATATTCCATGTGCCTGGGGAACCAGATTTGTGAATTACTGGATTATATCAAATTCAAGCTCATTTTTTATAAATACTGATTCTAAAGAAATTTACTATGCTATATACTCATGTACAATATTAACAATTCTAGCATTTATAATTTCATGTGTGTGGTTTTATCATTGGGAAGGAATAAGAACGGAAAGTTAATGGTTATTAATTTATTCTCCATTAAAAGTGAAATATACTTTAGTTAAATATTTTTATACGAATAGATGATTAATTACCTAATTAATTTTAATTTGTTATTTTGTTTCATGTGCGTAATGTAAATAATAGAGGGGGCAAAAATATGGCAAGAATATTAACTGTTGATGATGATACAAATATATTAGCTCTAATAAAAAAAGCATTAGAAAAGGATAACCATATAGTTAGTACTTTATCTGAACCAAGTCAAATTTTTGATTTGCAGCTTGGGATGTATGATCTTATTTTGCTTGATGTAATGATGCCTAATATAGATGGATTTACATTATGTAATAAAATACGCTGTAAAACAGATTGTCCTATATTATTTCTTAGTGCAAAGACGATGGAAAATGATATTATGCAAGGTTTAGATGTTGGTGGCGATGATTATATTTTAAAGCCATTTGGAATAGGTGAATTACGTGCACGTGTAAATGCTCATTTAAGAAGAGAAGGAAGAGAGCGACGTAATATATTTAATATTGGAGATGTGTGCATTGATATTTCAGGTAAAAAGTTAGCTGTTCATAATGAAGAGCTAACTTTAACAAAAAGTGAATATGAAATATGTGAATTTCTTGCATGTAATCATGGGCAAGTATTTTCTAAAGAAAAAATATATGAAGAGGTTTTTGGCACTTATGGTGAAGGTGAGAGTTCAGCTATAGCTGAACATATTAAAAATATACGTGGAAAATTTATGAAATTTAATATATCTCCAATAGAAACTATATGGGGGCTAGGATATAAATGGAAATGAATAAAAAATCAAAACATCTAAGAGGAATTTTTGTTAAATATTTATCTATATTTTGTATAGGTACTTTATTATTACTGTTAATTCTTGGAGTCTCATATGGAATGCTCCTATCTAATGGTGAAATTCTTTCCTCAAATTATAATGAAAAGAGGATTCAAGAAATACAGGATACTATGATTGAGCAAAGAAAAATAACACCAGATTTAATTAATGGAGAATACAGCTATGCTTTATTTACAACTAATGGAGAAATTATTTCAGGAAACTTAAAAGAATCAACTGCTAAAAAGGCTTATAAACTTTTAGAAGAAAATGAAGTTGTAGAAGATTTTTTTTATTACTATGTTAAAGTTTCTATAGAAGATAAGGTCTGTATTTTTAGATACTCTATCTCTTCAGAATTTAAATCTCCTTTATTAAGGAAGTTTTTACCTACGCCTGGTATTTTAACTGTTATTTTATTTGTTGTATTTTTTATTTTAGAAGTAATAATTTTAGCATTATTGTTTTCAAAACAAATTGTACACAAAATGAGATGTTTACATGAGGTAACAGAAAAAATAAAAAATCAGGATTTAGATTTTGTTGTTGATGAGAGTGGTATTTATGAAATAGACAATGTTTTACAATCAATGATAAAAATGAGGAATGCATTAAAAAAATCTTTAGAAGAGCAGTGGCAGTTAGAAGAAATGCGTAATGAACAAATGTCTTCATTAGCACATGATATTAAATCTCCAGTTACGGTTATTCGTGGTAATACAGAATTGTTATTTGAAACAGAACTAACTAATGAACAAAAAGAATATTTAAACTTTATAATCCAAAGCTCATCACAGATACAAGAATATATTAAAACATTAATTGAAATATCAAGAGATGAAATGAAATCAAATCTTAAAACAGAAAAAATTAATGCTGAAGAGTTTATTGAGGAGATTCATGATTCTATTAGTGCGTTAACTGGAATAAAAAAATTACAATTAGAATTCAATAAAGGAAAACTCCCGAAGGATTTTTATGGAAACTCATCTTTATTAAAACGAGCTATTATAAATGTAGTTTCCAATGCAGTAGAACATTCGAAAGAAAATGAAAAAGTGATTTTTAATTGTAATAGCGATCAGAAAAATATTATAATTACAATTATTGATTATGGAATAGGATTTTCAAAAGAAGATTTGGTTAAAGGAATGCAAAAGTTTTATATGGGAGATAGCAGTAGAAGCAATAAAACTCATTATGGAATGGGACTATATATAGCTCATACTATAGCTATAAAACATAATGGAAATTTAATATTACGTAATTCAAAAACTACTAATGGCGCAGAAGTAGAAATTCAGATTCCACTGTAAAATTAATTGAAGAATACATTTTTTAGTTACTTGTATTTCTTTTTTTCAATAAACAAAATTTCATTACGTTTTAGAGAGCTGAATCATGTGTCGAATAAGAATGAAGAAGTAAATTTAAAAGAATTGCCTGAATATAAACAAATAGAAATACAAAGTATAACTGATAAAAAGAATGTAACTATATTTACACGAATGTTGACGATGATCAGGTGAGAAATTCAATTAAATCAAATCCACTAAATGAAACAAAAGGATCGATATGATGATTGAAAAAACTTTAAATGTAGCAATAACTAAATGCTATGGAAATGCTGGTGCTGAAAATACAAGAGGGAAGCTTAATATTCCTAAAAAGATGCTTAAGGCCATGGGAATTACAAAAGATGATAGAATTGTTATTATTAGATATGATGAGGGAAAAAAAGAATTAATTATAAAGAAAGCATAGGTAAATGAATGATTTTCACTAAAAGAATAGTCTGAGTTAATAAAGAGTCATGATGATTTGTAATTATTATGGTTCTTTAATTTTTTTATTTAATTACATAAGAATATATGCATATAATAATTAGCATTGTGACATATGGGTG
>Ga0079104_1001568_pt1 | contig 14981 bp, 9 predicted proteins | sample MedtruBG_FD_76829 | JGI IMG/M metagenome (GOLD analysis project Ga0079104, IMG submission 76829) | Root nodule microbial communities of legume samples collected from California, USA - Medicago truncatula BG | ecosystem: Host-associated > Plants > Roots > Nodule | place: USA: California...
GACGACGCAACCTCTTTCTCCATCCAAGCGCTCAGGACCAGACTCGATTGGGCCGATGCTTTTCCCGACGACGACGGCGTCGCTGCGCCTCGGGTCGCGATCAGCACCATCCACCACGCAAAGGGAATGGAATTCGACGGGATCGTTTTGCTTCAGAAAAAAAAGGTCGAGCAGGACGAGGCAGTGGAAGTAGACGCGGAGGAAATATCTGCGGAGCCGGATGCCGATCCGGCCGAGGAAGCAAGCGTGCTGTTCGTGGCAGTCACAAGGGCGGCAAAGCATCTCGGCACCTTGCCGCACGATTCCATCTATCGGCCTTATCATACGAGGCGATTCGCCAATGGCACGCGTCAACGCCTGATGACCCGCGGATTCGGTTGGGTGAACATCGAGATCGGCATTCCGGGCGACATTGCCATTTGCAGCCATGTCGATGCCGCACTACATGGCAGCCCGGAGCAGGTGAACGCCTCTCAGGAGATGCTGTGGTCCACTTCAGCAGCTCTTTCGGGTCGCAAAGTCGTGCTGTGCAAAGCGTTCGAGGAGAAACCGGACGGCAAACGCCACGTTCATTACAACATTCATTTGCAGAACGGCACTGTGCCCGGCGAATTTCTCGGTCGGACTGGACCCAATCTCACCTTTGACCTTCTCGATCTTCTCGGGTCGAAGTACACATTGCCCCCCTCGATTTTCAATCTGCGCATTGGCAGCGTCATCAGCATTGCGGGTCCGACGGAAGTCCCGGCCACGGTTGCCGATCCGTTCCGGACCAGCGGACTCTGGCTCGGTATATCGCTGACGGGAACCGGGGATTTCAAGCCGTTCAAATCGAAGGGAACAAAAAAATGAATCGCAAGGAGACCCGCGCCGAATTGATAGGCATGACAAAGGTTCTGCTGGCAGGGCCAATGAGCGATGCCGAGGTACTGGATTCATCGCCTGCGGATACCTATCTCACCGGAATACTCTGGCCACGCGGGACCGTCATCGATGCGGTCGACGACGACAGTCGGGAGGACGCAGCCAACGCAGACGGCGACGAGGTCGAAGCCGGCATTCCCGGCTATCGCGTCAACCGCCCATGCTCGGTCGGCCTGACATTTGCCGTCGATCCAGGCATCCCGCTGAATGTCGATCTTGGCCGGACGGCGCGTTATTTGCGCTCGGGAAGTGCGAACGAAGCGGAACCGAACGAGGTGTCGTCCGGAGTGGTCGCGTTTGCCGGTGTGCGCTGGACGCGCAAAAAGCTCGGCTACAGATTCGTGCTCGATCCGTCGATCATGCCCGCCGAATCTTCAATCTGCGATTTCATCGATTCCCGCGGAGCACCCTTTCGCGACGACACTGTGTCGGTACACGTCAGGCGGCGGGACGTCGGCGATCAGGTCGTCTGGACGCTGACCCTCATAAACGAAACGCCCGACGTCCGGAAGGACGAAAGTGCCGAACATCCTTGCCTCTTTCAGACCGAACTCGTCGTGTCGGCGCACCTGAACGGCAGAGGTTTTATTCGTCCTCGTCGCGTGGCGGCAACGCGGCGTGGCGATCAGGATGCCCGTACCAATGCGCTTCTGTATCGCGACGTTCGCGAATTCGCGATCGGCCACGGGATTGCGACAGTCTGGAGTACTCCTGCCGACGGCACAGTCTCCGAGGTGCGGACCGACTGGTTGCCGGCGGTGGAAGTGAAGGGGACGAGCGCTCGCGGCAGCGACATGCTGCTGCCGGTCGTGGCAGCGCATTCCGGACTGCTTCGGGCGAGCTTTTTGGGCGACGAGAGCAGGCGAGTCGAAATAATAGCCGCCCTGCGAGCATTCGCGGAGTGCTACGGACAATGGATCGCTCTCGAGTTGCGGTCCCAACTCCCGAACTTCGAGGGCGCCGACCACGACACGGCGCTTGCAAACATGGAAAGGTGCGGGGACACGCTTGCAAGAATGAGTGCAGGCATCGATGCTTTGGAATCGAACGCCGCCGCCTTTGCGGCATTCGCGCTCTCGAATCGTGCCATGGATCTACAATCCGGGTTTCCTTCCAAGGGTGAAAAAGCGGGTGCGCTGATCTGGCGCCCGTTTCAGCTGGCCTTTTTCCTTCTCGTCGTTCGTGGGCTTGTCGATCCAGCCACTGAGGATCGTTCGTGCATGGACCTGCTCTGGTTCCCGACCGGCGGAGGCAAGACGGAAGCGTACCTAGCGTTGACGGCATTTCAGATTTTTCATCGACGTCTCGTCGAGGAAGACCGCCGCAAATTCGGCGGGGTCGACGTACTCATGCGCTACACCCTTCGTTTGCTGACGGTACAACAGTTCCAGCGTGCCGCAGCCCTGATCGTGGCATGCGATCTGATGCGCCAAAAGGACGAACGTCTCGGCAGCGTTCCGATCACGCTGGGATTGTACGTAGGCGGCGATGCGACGCCGAACCGCATGGACGCGGCACGTGGCGCACTGCAGGAAGAAAAACTCGGCAATGCACCGAAATCGACGCCGCGGCAATTGCTCCGTTGCCCCGTATGCGGAGGCGATTTGCAATCCAGTAATTACCATGCGCACGAGACTGCGCCGCAGATCGATATCGTGTGCGTGAACGCGGCTTGCGAGGTCCGCAACATGTTGCTGCCTGTGATGACAGTCGACGATGTGCTGTATGCGTCGCCTCCATCGCTACTGATCGGCACCGTCGACAAATTCGCGCAACTTCCACGCAACACCGCCTTAAGAAGTCTGTTCGGACTGGATTCGTCGCTGCGTCCAGGCCTCATCATCCAGGACGAACTGCATCTCATTTCGGGGCCGCTCGGATCGATGGCGGGCCTGTACGAGACAGTGATCGACCTGCTTTGCACGAAAGATGGCATACGGCCTAAGATCATCGGTTCGACGGCAACAATCGGTCGCGCCGAGCAGCAGGTGAAGGCGCTGTTCGACCGTTCGGTACTGCAGTTCCCTCCACCGGGGTTCGACGCCGCCGATTCGTTCTTCGCGGTGCGCGACGACAGCGAGGACCGGACATACGTCGGCCTGTCCAGCGCCGGTCGCAGCCCGAAGTTCGCGCTTCAGGCGCTCGTCGCAGCCTTGCTGCAGGGCGCTTCCACCATCCGCGCCGGCGGCGCGGCCTCCGACGACGCCATCGATCCCTACTGGACGTGCGTTGCCTATTTCAATAGTCTGCGCGAGCTTGGCGGCGCCTGGGTTCTGATGCAGGACGACGTCCCGCGTCAGATGAGGTTTCTTGCCTCGCGGCTCGGCGCTGTGCAACGCAAGCTGGAGCTCGAACCCGAAGAGCTCAGCAGTCGAGTGTCTTCTCGCGAACTGCCGCAGGTTCTGCAGGGCCTCGAGGTGAAGCTCGGCGGTGGATCGGTATACGACGAACCGCGCGACACCGTTCTCGCCTCCAACATGATTTCGGTCGGCGTGGACGTTCCTCGCCTTGGCCTGATGGTCGTGAACGGTCAGCCGAAATCGACGGCGGAATACATCCAGGCCAGCAGTCGTATCGGCCGGGGACTTCCCGGTCTCGTGTTCACGCTTTATAACGTCGGACGGCCGCGCGACCTGTCTCACCTGGAACACTTCTGCTCCTATCACGGTGCGTTGTACCGCAACGTGGAGGCTTCGAGCGTCACCCCATGGGCTCCGCGGGCGCGCGACAAGGCGCTGCATGCGGTCGTCGTCGCCGCGATGCGCCACCTGATCCCGGGCCTGGCGGACGACGATGCGGCGATTCGCTTCGACCCCGCGATGCCTGGAGTGGCGGAGATTGTCGCGGCCATTTCGGCCAGGGCGACGGCCACTGCGATCGGTGTCGACCGCACGGAAGCCGGCGAGGACGTCGCTGAAATAGTTGCGCGCTGGGCGCGTCGCGCCATGGACGGACGCGACGCGAATTCGAAACTCGGCTACTGGGAACGCCCCGCTCCGTTCGGAAAGACCGCTCCCCATCTGATGAGTGCTGCGGAAGCCGGTGCGGAAGTCGGTTCCCTTTCATGGCCAACTCCCAATTCGATGCGCGAAGTCGAACCATCCACCGCATTTCTGCTGAAACGCATTCCCCCGAAAGGAGATCGCTGACATGGCCACACGTCGTTTTGGAGGGCATGCAAAAGGGCCGGGTTCGAGCGCCCCCTCGGGCGTCGAACCGCTGGGGACTGTACGCCGCTCACAGCTGATATCGACTTACGGCATAGGCGCAATTGTGGACCTTGAAAAGGGATCGTTCATGCCGATGGGACTGGACGACTGGGAAGGTGCCACCGGGCAGCCCTTTCTGACTATTCACGAACCCCGCCTCGAAGCGCAACTCGGCGTGGATCACTTCCGGCTGGCGCCGGCCGTCCGTACGGTCAAGGGATCCGCACTGGTTGAGCCGCGAGCCACTCTGCCTGCGGTCCGCTTTCCCGCCTGGCACGAATGTCCCAAGTGCCATCGCATCGGTACCGAACACGACCCCTTCGAGCTGGCGCCGGATCTGAGCAGATTGAAATGCGGGCCCTGCAAAACGTTTGCCACGCCGGTTCGATTCGTCGTTGCCTGTCGTGCCGGACATATCGACGAATTCCCCTGGGTCGAATGGGCGCATCGAAACCATCCCGAGTCGATATGCGAACGCCCCTCGCTCAAGCTGCTGTCTTCGGGGCGTTCAGCTGCGCTGGGCGACTTGTATCTGCAGTGCAAATGCGGAGCCCGCAATTCCCTTGGGGAAGCGTTTCAGCCGAAAGCGCTCAACCGATCCTGTACCGGCTTTCAGCCCTGGCTCCATTCTCGCCAAGGCGGTTGCAAGGCGGAGCCGCGAGTTCTGCAACGCGGCGCATCGAACGTGCATTTTTCCGTAGGCGCTTCGGCGCTGTCGATTCCGCCGGTTTCGGATGCCGCGTTTCAGATCATCGATCAGCAGTGGATTACCTTGGGGGCCTTGCCTCCCGAGGCGGTCGAGACGGTCGTTCGTCACGTCGCCACGCAATACGCCGTACCTTACGAGGCGTTGCTGGCAGCTTACAAGGAACGAAAGCGTGTTTCGTCGCCTTCGGAAACTGTCACCGAAGGGAACTCCCGAGCCGAGGAATATGCGGCACTTTCGGTCGACCGCGACGACGAGGACATGGGAGGGTTCAAGCCGCAGTTCTGCAATGCGGTCGGCGACCCGCCCGACGTGCTGAGGCCATGGTTCGACCTCGTCGGGGCAGTCTCGCGATTGCGGGAACTCCGCGCCGTGGCCGGATTTTCGCGCATCGAACCATACCCCGTGAGCGCCGAGCGTATCGGTGCAGCGATTCTGGAAGGGCAGGTATCCAGGCTGTCGAAGTCGCCAAGAAACTGGCTTCCCGCGAGCGAACTGCGCGGCGAGGGCATTTTTCTTCGTTTCGACGGCGAGGCGCTGGATCAGTGGATTGTCGACAACCCTGCCGTGACCGAACGTGCCGCAGCACTGGAAAGAGTGGCTGCCGCCATCGCCGTCCAGCGTGGATACGTGCGCGACTACGAAATCACGCCGCGGCTTCTGCTCGTGCACACGTTTTCTCATGCGCTCATTCGCCAGATATCGCTCGATTGCGGTTACTCGTCGTCTGCGCTGCGCGAACGTCTCTACGTTTCCGAGGCAACTGCAGATGCAAAAGCGATGCACGGAGTCCTGATCTACACGGGCTCTCCGGACTCCGAAGGCAGCCTTGGCGGTCTGGTACGCCTGGCTGATCCGGAACTGCTGTCGGAAATCGTGCTCGAAGCAGTGCGAAGCGCGCAGTGGTGCGGGAGCGATCCGGTATGTCTTGAGACGGATCCGCGCCAGTCGGGCGAGCGGATCGGCGGTGCCGCGTGTCACTGCTGTGTGCTGGTGCCTGAAACGGCATGCGAAAAATTCAACCGCGAACTCGACAGGTCTCTGCTGGTAGGTGCTGCGGATGGCAAGTGGAGCGGTTATTTCGAAGGCATTGAGAACTGATGGCAATACTGATACCGGATTCCCCGAAGGATTGTCCCTACGGAGAACGCGTCGTCTACGACAAGCTGGGTCGCGATCTCGATCCCGAATGGATCGTGCTGCATTCGCTGGGTCTGCCTGGCCACGCCACGAAGATATGGGGCGAGGCGGACATTGTCGTTCTTTCGACAAAAGGATTTTTTGCGCTGGAAGTGAAGGGCGGTCAGGTGTCCTGCCAGGACGGTGTCTGGCATTTCGGCGCTCCCGACGGCAAGTCGTACTCCAAGAAGGAAGATCCGTGGACGCAGGCAAAAGGCACGCTGTTCGCAATTCTCGAAAGACTGAAGAAAGTCGATCCGGCATTCGGCGAGCTGCTGTGCGGTTTCGGCGTCGTCATGCCGATGGTGTCGTTCGATCAGACCGGTGCGGAGATCGAGCTGGAGGTGCTGCTCGACCGGAAGGAATTCCGCAAGGATCTGAGCTTCTACATTGGACGGCTGCAAAGACATTGGGTAGATGCATTCCATAGCAAACACGATGCCGCGAAGCGAATGCCGACCAAAGCGGACATCCGTCGCGCGCGCCAGATTCTTCGTCCCGACGTGGATGCGGCATTCAGTCTCGGTGGATGGCTGACAGGTTTGGACAGCCAGCTCATCCAGCTATCGAACGATCAGGTCAGAGCTTCGCGCCGGATGGCAGCGAACCCTCGAACGATCGTGAGCGGCAAGGCTGGCACGGGCAAGACGATCATCGCCATCGAACGAGCCAAGAAACTTTCCGCAGAAGGAAAGAGCGTTCTGTTCCTGTGCTTCAATCGGCTACTGGCAGCCCATGTCAGGGAGGCACTGTTAGGTCATCCGGGTGGCGCGAACATCGAGGTTCTGCATGCGCATCAGCTCTACAGCGACACCATTCGGAAAGCCGGACTGCAGCAACGGTTGGACGAAGAGCAGAACGCGGAAGATTTCTTCGAGCGCGCGTTTCCCGAGATTTTCGTCGAGGCTGCAATTATTTCCGGGGCGCGAACCTGGGATGCCATCGTCGTCGACGAAGCGCAGGATCTGCTTACGCTCCCCCATCTTGATGCGCTGGACGTCATGCTTTCGAATGGCATCGACAACGGGCGGTGGCACATTTTCCACGACCCGATGCAGAATCTCTACAACACCGAAATTCAGGAGGGCGTTCTGAAGCGACTTCAGGGGGCGCAGCCGGCCTTCGACGACCTCTTCGAAAACTGTCGCAATTCACGGCAGGTTGCGACGCAGGCATCGATCGTGTCGGGAATCGACCTCGCGCTCGAAGGGGCGCCCGAAGGCCCGGAGTGCGCGATAACGTTCTACAAAGGCGACACCTGCATAAATGCTCTGGAGCAGGAACTTCGGTCGCTTCTGGCTGCCGATGTTCGGCCGCAGGACATCGTCATACTTTCGCCGTCGAAGCGAGAAAACTCGTGCCTGGCCGAGTCGACAAGCCTCGGCGGTGTGGTCGTCACAGACGTCCACACGCCGAACGCCAAGGCAGTGCTGTTCTCGACGATGCATGGCTTCAAGGGCATGGAGCGCAAGGTCGTGCTGGCAGTGGACATGGAAAAAATCGGTCGCCCCGAAGTGGCAAAACTTCACTACGCCGGCCTGTCCAGAGCCACATCGCTCCTGAAAGTATACTTGCCGGAGGCTGCAAAACCGGCTTATCAAGCGCAGGCGCTGAAATTCGGCAAACGGAATCTGGGGCGGTAGGCGCAGTTGGTCGTCGCTTGAAACACCGGCCCACATGTCGCTGCGGAGTGATGTGTGACACTCCGCTCGTTCGACTTTGTTCATCACCAGCTTCGTTGCCTATGATATATCCAGTATCGTCGCCGCGTTTAACGCCGCCAGCGGGCGCGGGGTATCGATCTCTATGTTGCTCGAATCGTCGCAAGAAAATTGGCAAGATGCGAAACTTCGTCCCCGCTGCGCGGCTATATAGGTGGATGAGTAAACCGGACGAGTTCGCGAATGGTCGGGTTCATGCCGAGGTTGCTGTCGCGGACAGCAGGGTATGCTTCATCACCAACGCCAACCTAACTGGTTACGCCATGGAGCGCAATATCAAAGCGGGTATTATTGTCTCGGGCGGCCCGATTCCACGCGCGCTGGATGAACATCTGCGCGCCCTAGTGAACATCCGCGGGGTCTCGCCGTATGAGCCTTTGGCCTTGCCGATTCCTGATGCGCCTTCGCTCCGATTAGTATGAAACGAAATCCTGTACTGAGTAAATTCTTTGCGGAGTTAGCAGCGCAGGAAGCCAAAATCGCCGAGATATTCAAGCACGATAATGTCGACCTGCTGCTTAGGGCGGCTATTTCGGAGTTCGATTGGTACCGATATAACTTCGTGCGTACTGAAAAGATGACGGCTCGGCGCGAAGAGCATTCCTACATTTTGCAAGTTGGCGTCACGCGCTTTGTGCAGCTTGCTTTGAAGATGCGGCCGTCGTTCGATTATCCAGTTGTCTCTTTTGTGCGTCATCTAAAGTGGCCCCGTCAAAACGCTCTTGCATGCCGCCAAGAGTAAGATCACCCTGCAGTGAGTCGACGTAGATCACCGATGTCATTTAGATCAGACCGCTGCGGATCATCCGAAAACGTTCCCGTCCAGATCGTGGCGTGAGCTGATGCACCGGTAGCGCCGGGTGCTGGCCGACAGGCTGCAGCACGTCCACGAGGTAGTCGTACGGGTTGATATTGTGCACCCGGCAGGTCGCCAGCGGGCTGTGCACAATGCCAATGCGACTCTTGGAGCGTGTCGCGAAGGGCTTCTACCTCAATCCCGCTGTCAGAAGCAAAAACCGGTGGATCGCCGAAGAGATCGCAAAGACGCACTGCGCCCGGGTCACCTTTCGTACGCGAGCCTCGAGTCAATGCTTGCTGAATATGGTGTCATCTCCCAGATCCCCAGTAAGCGTCGCCCCCTCACCGTCTGTTCATAGCGAGTAGCGTCTCCCAAAGTAGTTCCCATTACTTTTTTAGCGGGAACTACTGTGGACTCTGAAGTGGAGCCGGGCAATCGTAGCGGAAGGCCCAACTATTCGCCCGAGTTTAAACATCGACTCGCTGTGGCGGCATGCAAGTCCGGCGTTTCGGTAACGAAACTGGTCCAAGATCATGGCATCAACGCCAACATGCTGTTCAAATGGCGGCGCGACCTGCGCGCCGGCCTGCTGACCGGGCCGGCTACGAGTGAGACCAGGTTGCTGCCGGTATTGCTGAAGTCGTTTTCAGCGCCAGCAAAGCCGGCCAGCGGCGCCGCTCACGGCGTTGCTATCGAGATCAACCACTGTGGCGTCTGCAGAACATGTCTGCGCTTTGTGATCCAGCTGGCTTCGGTCCCATTTCAGGCCTCTAAAATTTGAAGGAATTGACTCCATTTTAGCGAAAGCTTGTAAATGCCAGCTACTGTTTTTCGATCTTTCGGCAGTAGAATCAAGCGGTTAGGATTTGTTCAGGCCCGACTAAGTGCCGGTGCATAAATGGACATCCTTTTTTGGGAGCGACTGGTTATCTCTTTTTGGTAGGAGCTATGGGCCGCACGAGCTTCGGTCAACTCCGATGTACAATCGTGGGTGACAGGGGAACCGTCTTGGCGGCGTACACCTTTAGCGCTTATTTAATGCGTGGCCGCAATAAATTATGAACGTCAATGGATCTTAAAATATCCCGTTTTGCTTTTCCGTGACACTCAGACAGTATTTCTGATTGGGTAAGAGGAACGTCTTTCAGCATATAATCTACAAAATTTTTTGTATCTTTAGGTTTTTTGTATTTTGCCCTTTGCCTATAGTCAGTTTCTATTTTGAGAAGTTTTCTCTTTGCTGCGTAGCGGGTTCGCAAATCGAAGTCTGAAACCGACAGGTCTTTTGCGTTAGATGTACTTGGCGAAATTGCTACCTTTCGCCCTCGGGGTGTGCGTTCTATTGAAAAGAGGAACTGTTCATCAAAACACTCAGTGAACGGATGTATATGTGTATCTAACCCAAACTCTTTAGTCAATTTGTATGTTGAATTACAAGTATGACAGCAGGGTATAAGGTTGAACAATGATATTGAAAAATACGGAAACTCCGATTTTGAAAAAAAATGATCGAGATCCAAGAGCGCTTTCTCCGGATGGTCTTCGTCTTTAGTGCTTGTTATGCCCACTAATTCAACTGATTTATCACCACAATACGGGCAGTACACCTCATTAAATGCTAGATTCTTCAAATATTTCAGGCAGAAAGCGGATGATCTGAATTTTCGATAGTTGAAGATCGTCTCTGAAAGCAAAATTCCGAAGCTTGACTGCACTTTTTTTGCTCCATTAAGAGTAAAAAAAATTTCAGCAGGAAATCTGGTTTTGATATCGTTCTTGATTAAATCAAGGTGTTCAGGAGGAGATACAATGATTTTTTTCAACAGATCAGCTGATTCTTCGAGAACCTCATCAAAAAAATCACGCTGGAGTAAAGCGATGAACTGATCGCCGCTTGCGTAGTCGCAAACATAATTTTCATCAAGATTATCTGCCAAGTCACGGTATTTTTGAACAGCTGAAATCAGGGAAGTTGAGATATAACTGCCATTTTTAGTGGGATTGAGAGCGTGCCAGTATAAATCTGCTTGAAGTTTTAGATGGGAATCCGGGTTGGTCCTGCCTGCTGACCGGAGGTGTTTGGTTATCTTAATCATTGGAGTTATCTTGCAGAGCAGTATTTTCGATCTTGAAGCGAAGAATTTCATCGCCAAGAATGGAAAGGTAATTTTCGACGTGTTTACGCTCAGCCTGGGTCATTGTCCTCTTTTCTGCAATCTGAGAAAGTTCGAACATTTTGAGGTGCGAAAATAGTCCGCTCGTCAATTCACCCAGAAACAGCGGCCCCGCATATAAATCGTATATGTTTGCCCCGAAGGTTTCAATTTTATCGTCCGCATCCGCAAAACCATTCAGAATCTCCAGATTTTGCCGGGGTAGATCTGAGACAAGCAGTGGCGAGTGAGAGGTAAGAACTAGCTGAACTCCGACGTTTGATGAATTTGAAAGAACGGCCAAGAGTCGCTGCAGAAACTCGGCCTGCCACTTCGGATGTAGATAGAGATCCCCTTCGTCAATGCAGAGCAAAACACTGGCCGTAGATAGGCCACTCAATGCCGAGGCGAGTTTTGAAAACAGATTTAAGTATGCTTTTTGTCCCGAACTCAAACCTACCCAGTCGAGCGACATAAAGCGTATAAAGCTCATCGTTCTGCTGAAGTCTTTCAGGAAACTGCGGCTGGTCTCGGTATGACTGATGATGAAACTCTCTTGAGCACGATTCCGTATGCCATCTGCTTGGTGACTGATATCAAGGCCTTCAACGAGATCGGGAAGCTTCCGTAAAAAATCGAACTGAGCATTGAGCAACTGCCCATCGCTATTTTTCGGGTGCGCAAAAATGCCCCGTTCGTTACTGCTTAATAATTCTTTGCTATCGCAAAATTGCTGTATGTGATCAAGTAATAGGGTCAGCGTAGCATCAGTGCTCAAACCTGAAGCCGACGCGATTTCCAGCTGCTTTTCCATGTCACGGAAAATGCTTTTCGCTGGCTCTTGGAATCTCGTAGAGCCGAAAAGTTGTAAAAAATCCATCAGATACAGAAATCGAACCATGGACACAAATCGGTTCTTAATCTGCTTGAGCTGCATGTCCCCGGGCCTGCGGCGGATTGAATTATAAAGTTTATCGAGATTATCAGACCATGCCCCCGAGCTCTTTATCCCAATTCGCGAGTTAAATGCATTGACCACTACTTGCGCAGCGTGTGGCTGGTTGAGTCCAAGTGCTTCAATGTCACTAGTGTACAAAAAATCGATCTGCTTCAAGAATGTAATGTCCCATCGGTTCTGTGGTCGATTTCGGAAAATCTCGCCATTGACAGAAAGATCAACGACTTCGTTGTCGAAATTATTTCTCCTTTCATCGTAGACATTGGAGAAAAATATCACATTCAGAGGTTTTATATTCCCGGAGTGCGGCTCAAAGTCGATTGATTTGCCGACAGGAGGGGATTTTTCTTTAAAATGATGGAAACAGTTATATCGTTTATTTTTGTCTGTCTGAGTGATAACCAGGAAATCGGAAAAGATTGAACTTTTTGCTCCTTTAACGGCATTACAAATCAACTCCAGTGCGTTGCTTTTTCCCGAACCGTTTTTTCCGATAAGAGCAATTACGTCCTCTATTCTATGGGGAAAGAAACCTTTTGGCAGGTCCTGTTGAACTTCGTGCCGTATTTCATTTAGTTCTTCATCATAGGAAAATTTGACGCCTGACGAAAGATTTAAAGAGAAATTTTCAAGATTTTTATATTTGGCAACCCAAATATAGACTATTTTGGTTTCTGTGCTTGTGGGTAATAAATTGTTTTGAACGTAAAGCTCCCCCCAGCGCCGTCCGTCGATGAGATGATTAATATCTTCGGCCGCTGCAGAGTCCTTGCGAAGCAGAATAAACCGGTAAAGATTATTTTGAATCAGATTTTTCTGGATAATGAGAATATCGCCGCCCTGTGCACGGTTGCGCAATGCTCCGAGCTGATCGGTAACTCTTGACTCAGGGCTTCTAGTGCCTCCCCAAGTCTGATACTGGTAACGTGTGCTCACCTTATCTAATAAAGTTCCGTCGAGATACAGCTCAACATTGATTCTATATTCAATAGTGGGCGTACTTGTAGATGTGTTATCGGAAAGTGTCGGAAAGACGTGCCGCAGGGCGGCAGGAATAACGATACCCGCTTGGTGGCCGGGGGCATTTCCGGTGTCATTGTTTGCCAAGACTTTGAACACGGGAACACTCCAAGATCGGAGGCTTTTGAGAAGGTCAATTTTCATGAGCTGATTTTTAAATATTCACTTGCGTGGAATACCGCGGGTAAGGGTAATTTTTTTTTCTTGCTATACTACGACGACATTAGCAATCTACAAGAATGCTAGTGCTATAAGCCAAAGGTTAATTAATTTTCTTCCACTTATTTAAGCTCGACGCCATCGACAGCGTTGATATTATTACCGGGTTCACTTCGACGATTACAGTTAAAATTTTTATTGGCAAATTATTTAACACTAAAAAATCTTTGCCGATAGCTCGATATATCCGAGCAGTACCCCAGCAAGGCATGCTCTTCCAGCTTAGGCCAGCAATCTCGCGAGTTCAGCCGTTGTTCTCCTCCGCTGAGGGCAGGCGGCACACTAGCACGGCGATAGGTGGTGGAGTGTCGGAAACAGACCTTGCTTGGTATCTTAGCTGGCACTCATCGCCGCCACGAGAGTTGGCGACAGTCCGGCAGCGTTGCTGCATTTTAAAATTGAGGATTGATTGCATTTTCCAGATCACGGGCGTGGCATGACATAGAGAAGGGTTTCTTAAAATCTATTATACTTGCTGGACTGTCGCGTTGGCGCCGCTCGGGCGAGGTCAGAGCCGATGCAAGACCGACGGCGCCCGGACCGGCACCGGCGCACAAGCTGAGCGAGCAGGAGCGCCAGCGCGTGCTCGACGTCTGTCACGAGGCGCGCTTCGCCGACTTGCCACTGGGGCAAATCGTGCCGCGTCTGGCCGACGAGAGAACCTATCTGGCGTCCGAATCGTCTTTCTACCGCATGCTGCGTGCTGCGCAAGAGCAGCGGCATCGGCCGCGCCAAGGCGCCGCAGAGCACCAAACCGCAGCGACATGTGGCCCACGGCCCCAACGAGGTCTGAAGCTGGGACGTGACCTACTTGCCCAGCCAGATGCGCGGCATGTTCTTCTATCTGAATGCCGTCATCGACCTGTTCAGCCGCAAGCTGGTCGCTTGGGAGGTACATGCGCGCGAGGGCGGCGACGAGGCAGCCGCGTTGATTGAACGATCTTGCTGGCGCAAGCGCCGCTGCCAAAGCAAGCCATTGGTGCTGCACGCCGACAATGGCGCTGCGCAAAAGGCGCACACGCTCAAGTCCAATCTGGAGACGCTGGGCATCACGCCGTCGCATAGCTGCCCTAGCGTATCGGACGACAACGCCCATATCGAAGCCTGGTTCCGAACTTGCAAGTACGCGCCGGGTATCCGCCGGATGGATTCGAGGATATCGAACTGGCGCGGCAATGGGTGCTGAAATTTGTCACGTGGTACAACGGCGAGTATTTGCATAGCCGCCTATCGTTCGTGACGCCAGAACAGCGCCACAGCGGCGTTGCCGATGCCGTTCTGCTGCAGCGGCGGGAGGTCTACGCGCAGGCGCGGGAGCGCCATCCGTTACTCTGGAAACGGTCGCCACGCGCGTGGCAGGTGGCTGAGGAGGTTTGGCTCAATCCGCCGTCCAAACTTGACCAGCGTCACGCCGCATGACCCGATGAGGAAAGGACAAACCGACGCATTCTAAAACAGCTTTATACGACAACTGCCTTGACATGTACTGTGGGGAGACTGCTCCATGCCCGAATACATAATATTTTGATATTTTTAAATCGGATCTACCCTAATGTTGACCTCTAATTGTTGTGAACTGCTAGTTGAAGAAGCGTCAACGCTATAATGCTAATACGACACATTCGTGAGCATCTTCTTGCTTGCAAAGCAACGTACGGCGTACACTCACTATGAGTGCCCCGCCGCATTCATATACTACCTCAATGCCAAGCGGGTCTCATGCTGGTCTGCAGTACGCAGAGCCACTTTTGGCGAGCGCCTAATCCGACGACAATTATCTATTGCATCGAATAGCCGTACGGCTGATTCGCTTAGGAGGATTTCTTAGTTAGTGCGCACATCAGAAAAGAGGTTGGCATGAGTATGGTTAACTTGCAACGACAACAGCTTTGCCAAAGCACGAGCTGGATGAAATCGCCTAGCGATCGACGGCCATCCGCTGGGCAGCTTACCCCAACGTTGAAAGTGAGATTTTGAACCGTGGTCAACTCAAATGCCCAGACCCTTAGAACATTAGCGGAGTCTCACCTCGGAGTTTTTCTTAAATTGCTGCCGAACGACCGTAGTGGTCGTTTTTCCCTGTTCGTCGAAGT
>Ga0079104_1001580_pt1 | contig 14875 bp, 10 predicted proteins | sample MedtruBG_FD_76829 | JGI IMG/M metagenome (GOLD analysis project Ga0079104, IMG submission 76829) | Root nodule microbial communities of legume samples collected from California, USA - Medicago truncatula BG | ecosystem: Host-associated > Plants > Roots > Nodule | place: USA: California...
CTTATCAGCGGCATGATGACGCTGGTCGCCACGCCGCCTAACCTGGTGATTAACAGCGAATTGCTCCGCGAAGGTCTGCAAGGTTTTAGCTTCTTCAGCGTCACACCGATTGGCCTGGTGGTTCTGCTGCTGGGCATTGCGTATATGCTGCTGGTGCGTTTTATGCTTCCCGGCGGCGACCAAAATCAAAAGAACGATAAACGCCGCACCTTTCGCGATTTAATCAAAGAGTATCGCCTGAATGGGCGGGCGCGCCGATTGGCTATTCGTCCTGGGTCGCCGCTGATCGGGCAGCGTCTGGATGACCTCAAATTACGTGAACGCTACGGTGCAAACGTGATTGGCGTGGAGCGCTGGCGGCGTTTTCGCCGGGTGATTGTCAACGTTAACGGCGTGTCGGAATTCCACGCGCGTGACGTCCTGCTGATTGATATGTCAGCGGCAGACGTCGATCTGCGCCAGTTTTGCACAGAACAGCTGCTGGAGCCGATGGTGCTGCGCGGCGAGTATTTCTCCGACCAGGCGCTGGACGTCGGCATGGCCGAAGTATCGCTGATCCCGGATTCAGAAGGGGTCGGTAAAACGGTGCGGGAAATGGAATTTCGCACCCGCTTTGGGCTGAATGTGGTGGGCATGAAACGCGACGGGAAAGCCGTCGACGGCGCGGTAGTGGATGAAACGATCGCCCTGGGCGACATTTTGCTGGTGGTAGGCAACTGGAAGCAGATCGCGCAGCTTTCACAGCGTGGGCGTGATTTTGTAGTGCATAACATGCCGATCGAAGTTAACGACGCCTCCCCGGCGCACAGTCAGGCACCCCATGCCATTTTCTGTCTGGTCTTGATGGTCGCTCTGATGTTGACGGACGAAATTCCTAACCCGATTGCCGCAATAATTTCCTGTTTGCTGATGGGAAAATTCCGCTGCATCAACGCCGAAAGCGCCTATAAAGCCATTCACTGGCCGAGCATTATTTTGATTGTCGGGATGATGCCGTTTGCGCTCGCCCTGCAAAAAACCGGCGGCGTTGATTTAGTGGTGAAAGGGCTGATGGAAGTGGGCGGCGGGCAGGGGCCGTATCTGATGCTGATCTGTTTGTTCGTGATGTGCGCCACGATTGGTCTGTTTATTTCCAACACTGCCACCGCGGTACTGATGGCGCCGATTGCGCTGGCGGCGGCAAAATCGATGGGCGTGTCGCCTTATCCGTTTGCGATGATGGTGGCGATGGCGGCCTCGGCGGCGTTTATGACGCCAGTATCCTCACCGGTTAACACGCTGGTGCTGGGGCCAGGGAAATACAGCTTCAGTGATTTTGTGAAGATTGGGGTACCGTTCACGGTGTTGGTGATGGTGGTCTGCGTGGTGCTGATCCCGGTGCTGTTCCCGTTTTAATGCTATTCCCCGGCGGCGCTAACGCTTGCCGGGGCTACAGAAAGCGCGGTTTGTAGGCCCGGCAAGCGTTAGCGTCGCCGGGCTGAGCGAGTTAAAGCGGAGAATCCTGGCTGATTTCATCCAATGAAAGCTGGAAGCTCGGCACAAAGACCTGCATGAAGTAGTCCATCTCCGGGCTACGACGCGATTCCAGCGTTTTTTCCAGACGGCTTTTCGCCAGCAAAAATTCGTTATTTCCGGCGGAAAGTTCTTCCAGACATTTCAGGTACGCACACAGCGCATCGGCCTGTTTTACCAGCAGTCTCTCTTCTTCGCTGCACTGATGTTCATCAATCAGCGGCGCGAAGATATCGCGCAGTTCTTCCGGCACCATGTCGACCAGTTTCTGCTGGGCAATCTTCTCAATCGCTTTATATTCCTGCGCGATTTGCGAGTTGAAGTATTTTACCGGGGTCGGTAGGTCGCCGGTCAGCACTTCGGACGCGTCATGGTACATCGCCAGCAAAGCAATGCGCTCGGCATTCACCGAACCGTTAAATTTGCGGTTTTTAATCGCTGCCAGCGCGTGGGCCACCATCGCCACCTGCAAACTGTGCTCGGAGACGTTTTCGGTGCGCACGTTGCGCATCAGCGGCCAGCGGTTGATCAACTTCAGACGGGAAAGATGGGCAAAGAAATGACTCTGGCTCATTGGGGTCCTTGATGCGTTACAGCAGGTTCCCCATTGTGCGCTGAGTTGACCGCCGGATGCAAACCCCGGCGGTCGACGGCGTTACGCCTGACGGTAGCCGGAGAGGAAGCGGCCGAAACGAGAGATAGACATTTCCAGGTCATCCATACGCGGCAGCGTCACGATACGCACGTGATCCGGCCACGGCCAGTTGAAGGCGGAGCCCTGAACCAGCAGCACTTTTTCCTGCAGCAGGAAATCGAGCACCATTTTCTGGTCGTCGTGAATATTAAAACGCTTACTGTCGATTTTCGGGAACATATACAGCGCGCCGTTTGGCTTCACGCAGCTGACGCCAGGGATCTCGTTGATCAGTTCCCACGCGCGGTTACGCTGCTCATAAAGGCGGCCGCCCGGCACGATGAATTCGCTGATGCTCTGGTAACCGCCCAGCGCTGTCTGAATGGCATGCTGAGCCGGAACGTTGGCGCACAAACGCATCGAGGCCAGCATTTCCAGGCCTTCGATATAGCCTTTCGCGTGCTTCTTCGGCCCGTTAAGAACCATCCAGCCCTGACGGAAACCCGCCACGCGGTAGGTTTTTGACAGACCGTTAAAGGTGACGGTCAGCAGATCCGGTGCCAAAGCGGCGATCGAATGGTGCTGAGCTTCGTCATAGAGGATCTTGTCGTAGATTTCGTCGGCGAAAATGATCAGGTTGTTCTGACGCGCGATTTCCACGATTTCCAGCAGCAGCTCTTTGGAGTAAACCGCGCCGGTGGGGTTGTTCGGGTTAATGATCACGATCCCACGGGTACGCGGGGTGATTTTGCTGCGAATGTCGTCCAGGTCAGGGAACCAGCCTGCAGATTCATCACACAGATAATGTACCGCTTTACCGCTGGAGAGCGACACTGCCGCCGTCCACAACGGGTAATCCGGGGCCGGAACCAGCATTTCATCGCCGCTGTTGAGCAGCGCCTGCATCGCCTGAACGATAAGCTCAGACACACCGTTACCGATGTAGATATCTTCTACCGTGACGTCACGCATATCGCGCGCCTGGTAGTGCTGCATGATGGCCTTACGGGCCGAATAGAGGCCCTTGGAATCGCAATAGCCCTGTGCCGTTGGAAGATTACGGATCACATCAACGAGGATTTCGTCAGGGGCGTCGAAGCCGAACGGGGCCGGGTTGCCGATATTCAGTTTAAGAACCTTGTTGCCTTCTTCTTCAAGACGTTTAGCTTCTTTAAGTACCGGACCACGGATGTCATAACAGACATTATCTAATTTGCTGGATTTTTCGATGGGGGACATGAACCTTGACCTTTTCGCTAGTTTTGCCACTCCCTGCCGTGGAAGTCTGCACGGAATAAGGTACTCCCCATCCCGGGTGTTTTGAAGGGTTGGCAGGACAATATTTTGCACATTGCATGATGTCAGTGTGATTTGTTTGTCTGAGATTTGGCCGCTTCGTCTGCCTAAATCACCACGTTTAGCATTGGTCGTGGTGATTAATGTTGTCATTTGTCTTTGGTTGTGGATTTTTAACTAAATTTCCTTGGGCCGCCGCCGACTATCCTGTCGGGCATATTTTGATATCCGGCGAAATTTTAGCCACCAAACGCTGGTGGTTTGCTACCCTATGGAGTACAGATAATACCTTATTCTGTGAAGACATTGTTAAGCGTTGTTAATGAAAGAATATTTAAATAATTAATATTTTTTCATTAATTGCAAAGTTGCCTCTTTGGTTTGTTAATTTATTTATAGATCATGATTATCAATTAAAAATTTATGTAAGATAATACCTAATAACACTTATAAATATAAAGGTTTTGCGGTAGGATACCGTGGTAAGCAGACTCTGATTATCAGCGTTCAGGTGATGTCCGTGTTTGCTAAAACAATATAACTTAATGTTATTGCTCGTGTTTTTGTTGTGTCTGATGTGCCTGTAATTGTTGTCATTATTGTTGAATGTTCTTTAAGAGCTCAAAGCGAAAGTAACGACTTTTTTTGAAAAGCCTCACATAATAGTGTCAGAAATAATTAAATCATCAATCAGATGTAAACGAAAATATAGCTAAGGGGTCTGCTCAAAGAGAAGCAGGCAGGCAATTATAATGCAATAACGCTCTTTCAGGTATTCGTCCGGCTTGCCGGGCCGGGGGATATGATTCAAAAGGAATTGCCTGATTTTCTTAGAGCACAGCATCAACCAGGCAGGTCAGCACAAGCAACCTGTAAGTGAAGAAATATGATTAACGCAAATCGTCCGATATTGAATCTCGATCTCGATCTGCTGAGAACGTTTGTTGCGGTCGCTGATCTGAACACCTTTGCCGCAGCCGCGGCTGCTGTGTGTCGTACCCAGTCTGCTGTCAGCCAGCAGATGCAGCGCCTTGAGCAGCTGGTCGGTAAAGAGCTGTTTGCCCGTCATGGTCGAAATAAGCTGCTGACGGAACACGGTATTCAGCTGCTGGGTTATGCCCGCAAAATTCTGCGCTTTAACGATGAAGCATGTACCTCGCTGATGTTCAGTTCCCTGCAAGGGATGTTAACTATCGGTTCATCTGATGAATCAGCGGATACCATTCTGCCTTTCTTGCTCAACCGTATCAGTTCGGTCTACCCGAAGCTGGCGCTGGATGTGCGCGTTAAGCGTCATGGTGAAATGGGCAACATGCTGCAGGCCAGCGAAGTCGATCTGGTGTTAACTACCCATCGTCTGGCGCAGTTTGACGCGATTTCATTGCGCACCTCGCCAACGCTCTGGTATTGCGCTGCGGATTACATGCTTCCGCCTGGCGAACCCGTCCCGCTGGTGCTGCTCGACGATCCCAGCCCGTTCCGCGACACGATTATTGATACCCTGAATGCCGCCCGCATTCCGTGGCGCCTGGCCTACGTCGCCTCAACGCTGTCTGCCGTACGCGCAGCGGTGAAGGCGGGATTAGGTGTAACCGCGCGTCCGGTGGAGATGATGAGCCCGGAATTGCGCGTCCTGGGTAAAAGTGACGGATTACCACAGCTGCCCGATACCGAGTATCTGCTAAGCTGCAACACCCACAGCCCGAACGAGCTGGTGCAGGCCATTTTCCAGTCGCTGGAGAGTTACAATAATCCCTGGTATCAGTACGGGACATATACCTCCGAAGGGGGAGACGATAACCTTGTTGCTGAGAAGGATTTAGAGTAACGAGGCCCGTTCTATCTGGTAACAATTTGTAAGTGTAAAAAAAGGCCGCAGAAGCGTAAATTGTGCTCAGCGGCCTTTTTTGTGGATAAAGAGTGAACGGGTGTGTCCCGTTTCGTTTATTTATTCTTGTTTTTCATTATGTTGTTAAATGCCAGGCGCCATTTGCCACTCTTTACAAACCCAACTTCCCACTTCCTGCTAATGTTAAAAAAACGGCCGGATTGTTGCCGTTTTACAGTGCGAATTAACAGAAGCGTGTCTCAGATCAAGAAAATACTCCCCAATAGGGGGAGGAATCACCGGAGATTCCTGTCAAAATAGAAGGGTAATTAGTGTTTAAGCCTCAGACGGACACGATTCACCAACCGTAAATTCCCTCGGCCATTTCACGACGAAAAGGCTAAAGGGCATTTAATGTTAATGAAAGGTGTTCGGTGTAAATTAATGTGAGGAAACTTTTGTTAAAGTTGACAAAAGGTTATAGAAAGGAGTAAAAAACCACATCATTTTGATGTTTAAGCCATTAATGGCACACATTTTGTGGTTTTTTCATTCCTCCCCATGAATCATGTGGCGTTCATCTGCCAGCCAGAGCAGAGTTTCAGCGCTACTTATTTTGGTTAAGCAATGCGTATGTCAACATCCACTGAAGTCATCGCTCATCACTGGGCATTCGCTATATTTCTCATCATTGCCATAGGCCTCTGCTGTCTGATGCTTGTTGGCGGTTGGTATCTCGGCGGTCGCGCGCGCGCGCGTAGCAAGAACACCCCGTTCGAGTCGGGTATCGACTCTGTGGGCTCCGCTCGCTTACGTCTCTCGGCGAAGTTCTACCTGGTCGCCATGTTCTTCGTCATCTTTGACGTGGAAGCCCTTTACCTTTACGCATGGTCTACGTCTATCCGCGAAAGCGGTTGGGTGGGCTTTGTGGAAGCCGCAATTTTCATTTTAGTGTTACTGGCAGGCCTGGTTTACCTCGTCCGCATCGGTGCGCTGGATTGGACGCCTACGCGTTCCCGTCGCACGCTGGTTAACCCGGAAACCGACAGTACTACTAATCGTCATACGCAGTAAAAGCGAGGCAATAAGATGGATTATACGCTCACCCGCATAGATCCTAACGGTGAGAACGACCGTTACCCCCTGCAAAAACAGGAGATCGTAACCGACCCTCTTGAGCAGGAAGTAAACAAAAGCGTGTACATGGGCAAGCTCGAACATGCCCTGCACGATATGGTCAACTGGGGTCGTAAAAACTCAATCTGGCCATACAACTTTGGCCTTTCCTGCTGCTACGTTGAAATGGTGACGTCATTCACTGCGGTGCATGACGTTGCGCGTTTTGGGGCAGAAGTACTGCGTGCTTCCCCACGTCAGGCTGACCTGATGGTGGTTGCCGGTACCTGTTTCACCAAAATGGCCCCGGTCATTCAGCGTCTGTACGATCAGATGCTGGAGCCAAAGTGGGTTATTTCCATGGGCGCCTGTGCAAACTCTGGCGGCATGTACGACATTTACTCTGTTGTGCAGGGCGTCGATAAGTTTATCCCGGTCGATGTTTACATCCCTGGCTGCCCGCCGCGTCCAGAAGCCTACATGCAGGCTCTGATGCTGCTGCAGGAATCCATCGGCAAAGAACGTCGTCCGCTCTCATGGGTGGTTGGCGATCAGGGCGTGTATCGCGCCAACATGCAATCTGAGCGCGAGCGTAAACGCGGCGAACGTATTGCTGTGACGAATCTGCGGACACCCGACGAGATTTAACTTTGCGCCTGTGGGCAGTGGACAAAGCCTTCGCATATCAAAATTAATAGCGCGGAGCCACGCCCAACAGTCACCACGGAACTTTTGCAATGGTGAACAATATGACCGATTTAACCGCGCACGAAGCTGCCGAATGGCAGACCCGGGATCATCTCGATGACCCGGTGATTGGCGAACTGCGCAACCGTTTTGGGCCGGATGCCTTTACCGTTCAGCCGACCCGCACCGGGGTACCCGTTGTTTGGGTTAAGCGCGAACAGTTACTGGAAGTGGTCGATTTCCTTAAGAGATTGCCGAAGCCTTACGTCATGCTGTTTGATTTACACGGCATGGACGAGCGTCTGCGCACACACCGTGACGGGTTACCCGCCGCGGATTTTTCCGTTTTCTACCATCTCATGTCTATCGACCGCAACCGCGACATCATGCTCAAGGTTGCGCTGTCTGAGAACGACCTGAATGTGCCGACGGTGACCAAACTTTTCCCTAACGCCAACTGGTATGAGCGTGAAACTTGGGAAATGTTCGGTATCAACATCGAGGGCCACCCGAATCTGCGTCGCATCATGATGCCGGATACCTGGGAAGGGCACCCGCTGCGTAAAGACTACCCGGCTCGCGCCACCGAATTCGACCCGTTTGAGCTGACCAAAGCCAAGCAGGATCTGGAGATGGAAGCGCTGACCTTCAAGCCTGAAGACTGGGGTATGAAACGCAGCACCGAAAACGAGGACTTCATGTTCCTCAACCTCGGCCCTAACCACCCGTCTGCGCACGGTGCGTTCCGTATCATCCTGCAGCTGGATGGTGAAGAGATTGTCGACTGTGTTCCGGATATCGGTTACCACCACCGTGGTGCTGAGAAAATGGGCGAGCGTCAATCCTGGCACAGCTACATTCCGTACACCGACCGTATCGAGTATCTCGGCGGCTGCGTGAACGAAATGCCCTACGTGCTGGCCGTTGAAAAACTGGCCGGGATCAAAGTGCCTGAGCGCGTTGAAGTTATCCGCGTAATGCTCTCTGAACTGTTCCGTATCAACAGCCACCTGCTGTACATCTCTACCTTCATTCAGGACGTCGGTGCGATGACGCCAGTGTTCTTCGCGTTCACCGACCGTCAGAAAATCTACGATCTGGTCGAAGCGATCACCGGTTTCCGTATGCACCCGGCCTGGTTCCGCATCGGCGGCGTTGCACACGACCTGCCGCGTGGCTGGGAGCGTCTGCTGCGTGAATTCCTCGACTGGATGCCGAAGCGTCTGGCTTCTTACGAGAAAGCCGCGCTGCGTAACTCCATTCTGAAAGGTCGTTCTCAGGGCGTTGCCGCGTACACCGCGAAAGAAGCGCTGGAGTGGGGCACCACCGGTGCTGGCCTGCGTGCTACCGGGATCGACTTCGACGTGCGTAAAGCGCGTCCGTACTCTGGATATGAAAACTTCGACTTCGACATCCCGGTTGGCGGCGGTGTATCCGACTGCTACACCCGCGTGATGCTGAAAGTGGAAGAGCTGCGCCAGAGCCTGCGCATTCTTGAACAGTGTTACAAGAACATGCCGGAAGGCCCGTTCAAAGCGGATCACCCGCTGACGACGCCGCCACCGAAAGAGCGCACGCTGCAGCATATCGAAACCCTGATCACTCACTTCCTGCAGGTTTCCTGGGGCCCGGTCATGCCGGCCAACGAATCCTTCCAGATGGTTGAGGCGACTAAGGGCATCAACAGTTACTACCTGACAAGCGACGGCAGCACCATGAGCTACCGTACCCGTATTCGTACGCCGAGCTATGCGCACTTGCAGCAGATCCCGGCCGCGATCCGCGGAAGCCTGGTTTCGGACCTGATCGTTTATCTGGGTAGTATCGATTTTGTTATGTCAGATGTGGACCGCTAATTATGCACGAGAATCAACAACCACAAACCGAGGCTTTTGAGCTGAGTGCGGCTGAGCGTGACGCTATCGAGCACGAAAAGCATCACTACGAAGATCCGCGTGCGGCGTCCATTGAAGCGCTGAAGATCGTTCAGAAGCAGCGTGGCTGGGTGCCGGATGGCGCGATTTACGCCATCGCCGACGTGCTGGGTATCCCGGCAAGTGACGTCGAAGGCGTGGCGACGTTCTACAGCCAAATCTTCCGCCAGCCGGTTGGCCGCCACGTGATTCGCTACTGCGATAGCGTGGTTTGTCATATCACGGGTTATCAGGGTATTCAGGCGGCACTTGAGCAAAAGCTCAATATCAAGCCGGGCCAGACCACCTTTGATGGACGTTTCACCCTCCTGCCAACCTGTTGTCTCGGCAACTGCGACAAAGGGCCGAACATGATGATTGATGAGGATACTCACAGTCATCTGACGCCGGAGGCGATCCCTGATCTGCTGGAGCGGTATAAATGAAAAACATTACCATGACTCCTGAAACGCACCCGCTGACATGGCGCCTGCGTGAAGACAAACAGCCGGTTTGGCTCGAAGAATACGAGAGCAAAAACGGCTATGCCGGGGCGCGTAAAGCCCTGGGCAGCCTGGCACCTGACGAAATCGTCAATCAGGTCAAAGACGCTGGCCTGAAAGGGCGCGGCGGCGCGGGCTTTTCCACCGGTCTGAAGTGGAGCCTGATGCCGAAAGACGAATCCATGAACATCCGTTACCTGCTGTGTAACGCCGATGAAATGGAGCCGGGCACCTATAAAGACCGCCTGTTGATGGAGCAGCTGCCGCACCTGTTGGTGGAAGGCATGCTGATTTCCGCGTTCGCGCTGAAAGCGTATCGCGGCTACATCTTCCTGCGTGGCGAATACATTGAAGCCGCTGTTCACCTGCGTCGTGCGATTGCTGAAGCGACCGAAGCCGGTCTGCTCGGGAAAAACATCCTCGGTTCCGGTTTCGACTTCGAACTGATCGTTCACACCGGGGCAGGGCGTTATATCTGTGGTGAAGAAACCGCGCTGATTAACTCCCTCGAAGGTCGTCGTGCCAACCCACGTTCCAAGCCGCCATTCCCGGCGAGCTCCGGCGTGTGGGGTAAACCGACCTGCGTGAACAACGTAGAAACCCTCTGCAACGTCCCGGCCATTCTCGCGAACGGCGTGGAGTGGTACCAGAACATCTCGAAAAGCAAAGATGCGGGTACCAAGCTGATGGGCTTCTCCGGTCGCGTGAAGAATCCGGGCGTCTGGGAACTGCCGTTTGGCACCACCGCGCGTGAAATTCTGGAAGACTACGCGGGCGGCATGCGTGATGGCCTGAAATTCAAAGCCTGGCAGCCGGGCGGCGCGGGAACCGACTTCCTGACCGAATCGCACCTCGATTTACCGATGGAATTTGAAAGCATCGGTAAAGCGGGCAGCCGTTTAGGTACGGCGCTGGCGATGGCCGTTGACCACGAAATTGGTATGGTCGGTCTGGTGCGTAACCTGGAAGAGTTCTTTGCCCGCGAATCCTGCGGCTGGTGTACGCCATGCCGTGATGGTCTGCCGTGGAGCGTGAAAATTCTGCGTGCTATCGAACGGGGCGAAGGCCAGCCGGGCGACATCGAGACACTTGAGCAACTGTGTCGATCCCTCGGTCCGGGCAAAACCTTCTGCGCGCACGCGCCTGGCGCGGTTGAACCGCTGCAGAGCGCGATAAAATATTTCCGCGACGAATTCGAAGCCGGTATCAAGCAGCAGTTCAGCAACACCCATGCGATTGGTGGGATCCAGCCGAACCTGCTGAAGACGCGCTGGTAGTTATCTACACGAAATCATTCCAGACGCGTCGAGGCGGCAACTGAGTGAATCCCGGGAGCTTACATAAGTAAGTGACTGGGGTGAACGAAGGAAGCCAACAAAGAGGCGGCTTGAAGGATGAGGTGTAAAAGAATTTTGATTAACGCCTGGTTTCGACCGGGCCAACTGGAAGCACGCTAATGGCTACGATTCATGTAGACGGCAAAGAATACGAGGTCAACGGAGCGGACAACCTGTTACAGGCTTGCCTCTCTCACGGCCTTGATATTCCCTATTTTTGCTGGCATCCGGCGCTGGGAAGCGTTGGCGCCTGCCGCCAGTGTGCGGTGAAGCAATATCAAAACGCGGAAGACACGCGTGGCCGCCTGGTGATGTCCTGTATGACACCGGCATCCGATGGCACCTTTATTTCTATTGATGACGAAGAAGCGAAGCAGTTCCGCGAAAGCGTGGTCGAGTGGCTGATGACCAACCACCCGCACGACTGTCCGGTCTGTGAAGAGGGCGGCAACTGCCACCTGCAGGATATGACCGTCATGACCGGTCACAGCTTCCGTCGCTATCGTTTCACCAAACGTACCCACCGTAACCAGGACCTGGGGCCGTTCATCTCTCACGAAATGAACCGCTGCATCGCCTGTTACCGCTGCGTGCGTTATTACAAAGATTACGCCGACGGCCCGGATCTGGGTGTTTACGGCGCGCACGACAACGTCTATTTCGGACGTCCGGAAGATGGCACGCTGGAGAGCGAATTCTCCGGTAACCTCGTTGAAATCTGCCCAACCGGCGTTTTCACCGACAAAACCCACTCCGAACGCTACAACCGTAAATGGGACATGCAGTTTGCACCAAGCATCTGCCAGCAGTGTTCTCTGGGTTGTAACACCAGCCCGGGTGAGCGCTACGGCGAACTGCGTCGTATCGAAAACCGTTACAACGGTACCGTAAACCATTACTTCCTGTGCGACCGCGGTCGTTTCGGTTATGGCTACGTGAACCTGAAAGACCGTCCGCGTCAGCCGGTACAGCGTCGCGGTGACGACTTCATCACCCTCAACGCTGAACAGGCGATGCAGGGCGCGGCAGATATTCTGCGTCAGTCGAAGAAAGTCATCGGCATCGGTTCTCCACGCGCAAGCGTAGAGAGCAACTTCGCGCTGCGTGAACTGGTCGGGGCGGATAACTTCTACACCGGTATCGCCAAAGGCGAGCAGGAACGTCTGCAGCTGGCACTGAAAGTGCTGCGTGAAGGTGGCATTCATACGCCTGCACTGCGTGACATCGAATCTTACGATGCGGTTCTGGTTCTCGGGGAAGACATCACCCAGACCGGCGCTCGCGTTGCCCTGGCGGTTCGTCAGGCGGTGAAAGGCAAAGCACGCGAAATGGCAGCGGCCCAGAAAGTGGCTGACTGGCAGATTGCGGCGATCCTGAACATCGGTCAGCGTGCCAAACACCCGCTGTTCGTGACCAACGTCGATAACACCCGTCTGGATGACATCGCGGCGTGGACCTACTGCGCACCAGTTGAAGACCAGGCGCGTTTAGGTTTCGCTATCGCCCACGCGCTGGATAACAGTGCGCCAGCGGTTGAAGGCCTGAGCAACGATCTGAAAGGCAAAGTGGACGTCATCGTACAGGCGCTGGCCGGTGCGAAAAAACCACTGATTGTCTCCGGGACCAACTCCGGCAGCGCCGAAGTGATTCAGGCGGCGGCTAACGTCGCTAAAGCCCTGAAAGGCCGCGGTTCAGACGTCGGTGTGACCATGATTGCCCGTGCGGTGAACAGCGTTGGCCTCGGCATGATTGGCGGCGGCTCGCTTGAAGAAGCCTTAGACGAGCTGGAATCCGGTTCTGCTGATGCCGTTGTGGTGCTGGAAAACGATCTGCACCGTCACGCTTCTGCTGCCCGCGTTGATGCGGCACTGTCCAAAGCACCGCTGGTGATGGTTATCGACCATCAGCGCACCGCGATTATGGACAAAGCCCATCTGGTGCTGTCCGCGGCGAGCTTCGCAGAAAGCGACGGAACGGTCATCAACAACGAAGGCCGCGCTCAGCGTTTCTTCCAGGTTTACGATCCGTCTTATTACAACAGCAACATCATCATGCTGGAAAGCTGGCGCTGGCTGCATTCGCTGCACAGCACCTTAGAAAGCCGTGAAGTTGACTGGACCCAGCTGGATCACGTTATTGACGCCGCCGTGGCTGCAATGCCGCAGTTGGCAGGCATCAAAGATGCTGCGCCTGATGCGTCGTTCCGTATTCGTGGTCAGAAACTGTCTCGTTCGCCGATTCGCTCCAGCGGTCGTACCGCGATGCGTGCGGATATCAGCGTGCACGAGCCGCGTCAGCCGCAGGATAAAGACACCATGTTCGCCTTCTCCATGGAAGGGAACAACCAGCCAACGGCTGCACGTTCGCAAATTCCATTTGCGTGGGCACCAGGCTGGAACTCCCCGCAGGCATGGAACAAGTTCCAGGCTGAAGTGGGTGGTCATCTGCGTAACGGCGATCCGGGCGTGCGTCTGATTGAAGCGTCTGAAAACGGTCTGGCTTACTTCGAGCAGGTTCCGGCCAGCTTCGAAGCGCAGGACGGTCAGTGGCGTATCGCGCCTTACTACCACCTGTTCGGCAGTGACGAAATGTCACAGCGTTCGCCGGTCTTCCAGCAGCGTATGCCGCAGCCGTACATCAAGCTCAATCCGGCCGATGCCGCGAAGCTTGGCGTTAACGCGGGTGCACAGTTGGCTATCAGCTACGACGGTCAGACTATCAACCTGCCGCTGGTGCTTTCCGATGCACTGACAGCAGGGCAGGTCGGTCTGCCGATGGGTATGCCGGGTATTGCGCCAGTACTGGCGGGTGCGCGTATTGAGAATCTGCAGGAGGCGAAAGCATGAGTTGGTTAACACCGGATGTTATCGACATTCTGTTAAGCATCCTGAAAGCGGTCGTCATTCTGCTGGTGGTCGTCACCTGCGGTGCGTTCATGAGCTTTGGTGAACGTCGTCTGCTCGGTCTGTTCCAGAACCGTTATGGACCGAACCGCGTAGGCTGGGGTGGTTCACTCCAGCTGGTGGCGGACATGATCAAGATGTTCTTCAAAGAGGACTGGATCCCGAAATTTACCGACAAGGTTATCTTTACCCTTGCGCCGGTTATCGCGTTCACCTCTTTGCTGGTGTCGTTCGCTATCGTCCCGGTCAGTCCGACCTGGGTCGTTGCCGACCTCAACATCGGTATCCTGTTCTTCCTGATGATGGCAGGCCTGGCGGTTTACGCCGTTCTGTTCGCGGGCTGGTCGAGTAACAACAAATACTCGCTGCTTGGTGCGATGCGTGCTTCCGCGCAGACCCTGAGCTACGAAGTGTTCCTCGGCTTATCGCTGATGGGTGTTGTGGCGCAGGCTGGCTCCTTCAACATGACCGATATCGTCAATAACCAGGCGCACTTGTGGAACGTGATTCCGCAGTTCTTCGGCTTCATCACTTTCGCCATCGCGGGCGTAGCGGTATGTCACCGTCACCCGTTTGACCAGCCGGAAGCGGAGCAGGAACTGGCCGACGGTTACCACATTGAATATTCCGGCATGAAGTTCGGTCTGTTCTTCGTGGGCGAATATATCGGTATCGTCACCGTTTCAGCGCTGATCGTCACGCTGTTCTTCGGTGGCTGGCAGGGTCCGTTCTTACCGCCATTCATCTGGTTCGCGCTGAAAACCGCGTTCTTCATGATGATGTTCATTTTGATCCGTGCAGCATTGCCGCGTCCGCGTTATGACCAGGTAATGTCCTTCGGCTGGAAAATCTGCCTGCCGCTGACGCTGATCAACTTGTTGGTAACGGCGGCTGTCATTCTCTGGCAGGCGCAATAAGGGGCGAATAGACCATGACCTTAAAAGAATTATTAGTGGGCTTTGGCACCCAGGTTCGCAGTATCTGCATGATCGGGATGCATGCGTTCGCCAAACGCGAAACGCAGATGTATCCGGAAGAGCCGGTTTATCTGCCGCCGCGCTACCGTGGTCGTATCGTGCTGACGCGCGATCCGGACGGGGAAGAGCGTTGTGTAGCCTGTAACCTGTGTGCGGTAGCCTGTCCGGT
>Ga0079104_1001590_pt1 | contig 14833 bp, 11 predicted proteins | sample MedtruBG_FD_76829 | JGI IMG/M metagenome (GOLD analysis project Ga0079104, IMG submission 76829) | Root nodule microbial communities of legume samples collected from California, USA - Medicago truncatula BG | ecosystem: Host-associated > Plants > Roots > Nodule | place: USA: California...
ATTGCCTAATTCACGTGCTATATCATTGGCTACTTGCAAGCTGTTACCTGTTCCTGAAAAATATAATATTGTGTCCTCTTCTATTATCATAAAAACCTCCTATTTCATTTACATAATCAAATAATTTACTAATAACTCTTATTATGTAAATTTTCATATTTAAATACATATACTAGTTTTTATTGATATTTTAAGGCATGTACTATACTACACAGTCAAGATTTAATTTTTAGATAAACTTCCATATCACCACAGCATTCTAAATTCTTATCTAATATCTTTTTCTTTACCTTTTCAAGCAGATTTTTTGTTTCTATAAGTTCATTCATTTTACTATTAATATCATTTATCTTATTTCCAACAAGGTTCCTAATACTTGTAATATCACCACATAAGACTTCATTATGCATTAATGTACTTATTTCCTTTAATGAGAAACCAAATTTTTTAATAATAAGTATAAATTTAATCTTTTCTATATCTTCCTCCGAATATAACCTATACCCGTTTTTATCACGTTTAGTTTCAGAGAGCAATCCAATTTTTTCATAATATCTTATAGTCTCTTTATTGATATTTAATTCCTTAACTAATTTTCCAATATTGTACTCGCCTTTTTTCATAATTCATCTTCCTCAAATTTAGAATTTTATATTGTATTAGAAATTGATATTGTTTAATACTCTAACCTTAATTGCCACTATACACCAATTATAGCATGTATTACAAACATCATTTGCATTACAAAAAAATGCCACAAAACTCATTATGAATAATGTGGCATCTTGATTTATGCATATTGGGTTTTAATGACGTAACATTTTTGTAATTTACATCAAAAAGTTAAGTACTAAATTTCTAAACTCTTTTCTATTACTAAACATAGCTGGATGATTTCCATACTTAAAAAATACTAATTTAGAATTTTCTATTTTCAAATTGATGTTTTTTAATACATTTTCTATATTGGGTATTATATCATCTTTCAAACTTCCTGTAATTAGAGTCCGATTTTTTATATTGTTAAGACTGGCCTCGAAAAAATCGCCTCTATATCTTGAAAATTTCATGACTAGATTTGTATTTTGATCAATAACATTTTTCCAATCAAATCCGTGCATCATAAACCAAAATAACTTTGAACTTAACTTCTTTTTTGCTACTTGTCTATCATTCAAAATTTTTTGAGCAAACTCACAGGATAAGTTTTCTCCCATAAAACTATCTAATATTATTTTATCAAATAAGTTTGGGTTCTCTAACGCTGCATTTAAAGCAATAATAGCACCGCCGCTTGTTCCTAATAAATTAACATTTTCAATACCTATATATTTACACAATTCAATAACTAGCATTGCATTAAAATGCCAATAATTTAAAGGTAATTCGCTTGCTCTTTGAGATCTGCCCTGTCCTACTAAATCTAGCAAGATCACCTTAAAGTTTTTAGAATAAAAATTTAATTCTGGCATAAACATTTTCGAAGACGCTGTATCCCCATGTATTATAATTAAAGGTTTTCCTTTACCATATACTTTGTAGAAAATATTAAAATTTTGATATTTAAAATAAGACATCTTTTACCTCCCAGTAATAAACATTAGAAACTTTCTTTATAGTCTACACCGGAGAATTAGTAACTACTCTAAAATATAGACTATTAAAGCCTATTAAAAATTCCCATTATAATACCTCCTATCTCATAACTTATCGTTTTATAATAAGCTACTATCTTTATAGTTATTATAACATATATTGTTAATTAAGTTGTATTTCCATTTCGTTTTCAATTGGCACATTTCTTACTTTTATGAAACTAAAGGTAACATAATAGAAAAATTACTTCCCTTATTTTCTTCAGACTTCAACTTAATAAATCCCTTCTGCATTGAAATTATTTTCCTTGATAAATAAAGTCCTATTCCAACGCCTTCTTCATTTTCAGAATTCTCTCCACGATAAAACCGTTTAAATATATTATTTATTTCTTCTTTCTTAATTCCTATCCCAGTATCTATTATTTCTATCATAGCAAACATTTCAAACCGTTTAACAGTGATTACTATTTTTCCATAAGGCTTTGTATATTTCACTCCATTATCAATTATATTAAACACTGCTTCTTTAGTCCATTTGGAATCCATAACAAGTATTATATCTTCCTTTGATTTAAAGTCAATTTCAATATTTTTACTATTTGCCTTTACATATGCTTGTTTTATTGCATCTAAGCATATATCATCCAAGCTGCATTTTTTAGGTTGTAGTAGTATAATGCCACTTTCTAAACGCGATATCTTTATCATGCTTTCCATTAGAAAATCAAACTTTTCAAGCTGATTATTTATTATTGAAACAAATTCGTTTCTTTCTTCGTTAGACATATCATTATTTTTTAAAAACTCACAATACATTCTTAAATTGGTAAAAGGGGTTTTTAGCTGGTGGGAGAGATCTGAAATCAATGACTGAATTTCGGTTTTTTCTTTAGTTAATATATTATTTTGTGATTTTAAAATTCCTGTTAATTTTGTTGTTTGATTCTGAAGCTTTGATAACAAATCATCATTTAAAGCTGAAAACGCTTCTTCTTCATTGCCATCTATAATCGTATTTATTAACTCCGTAAGCTTCTCTAAAACTGAACTAATGTATTTATTTACGGAAAATATTACTCCGTTAAAAATGCCAATCACTATTATCGAAAAGCAAACAATTAATTTAGTAACATTATCATTCTGAATTCCATATATACAGTACAATATAAATGCTAAACAAACAGCATACAATAAAATTGAAAAATATGCTATCTGTTTTTCTAATTTTTTCATCTATCTTCACTCCACATATACCCTATTCCAAAGACAGTTATTACATATTGGGGATTTTTAGTGTCCTCCTCAATTTTCTCTCTCAACCGCTTAACTGTTACACTTAAAGAATTAGAATCAATAAATTCTCCATTAACATCCCAAAGCTTTTCTAAAATAGTTTCTCTTTTTAATACTTTACCATTATTTTTTACAAGTAATTCTAAAAGCTTGTACTCTTTTGGTGCTAATTTAATAATCTTACCATCTTTTTTTATTTCCATTTTATTAAAATCTATTTTAATAACTCCACTCTTATACACATTTTCTTCTTTTATTTCACTTCTTCTTAATACTGCACTTACTCTTTGTTTTAAAACCTCAATAGAAAATGGTTTAGCTATATAATCATCACATCCTGCTTTAAATCCTTTTATTATATCATCCTCAGTATCTTTAGCTGTTAAAAACAAAATGGGTTTAATTGAATTTTTACGTATATCAATGCACAAATCTAATCCGCTTTTATCTGGCAAATTAATATCTAATATTATTAAGTCAATTTTGTTTTCTGATAAAGCTACAGTTGCACCTCTTCCATCAAAAACTGATATTACATCATATCCATTTTGTTTCATTGAAAATGTAAGCCCTTTATTTAGTATCTTATCATCTTCAACTATTAATATTCTTACCATTTTTATCACCACCGTCTTTATAAAATTATATCATATGTATAATTTTATAAAAATGTTTGAACAACTATAAATAATAGTACTTTTCTTTCATGTTCCTAAATTTATTTTTCCACTATATATTGCAAAAATAATTCTTCATTAATTCTAAAAATATTTCAAGAATTTTAACCGTAATTGTGAAATATGCATTATGAATTGCAACATATATAATTACTTATTCCTCATAAAGCAAATTACTGATTTAAGATTTAGCAATCTGTCTACAATAAAAAATGGACTCTTTTGTACTAATGTTGAATTTATAAACAGCAGACAAAGAATAAATCCAATTTCTATTACAATATAGGTTACATAATCTGTAGGCTTAGCTATAAATGGAAACAAGTTAAATATTGATTGCTTTTTGCAGTTTATATTCCAATACAACCAATATGTTAAAGAAAATCCATATGATACATATTGATTTGACAAAAAGTTTCCTATAGTCATTGATACAGTTCCTAAAAACAAAGTACTAGCTACTGAAATCACCAAAAATTCTAAACTTGTAATTGGTTCATTTAAATAAGATTGTCCCTCAAAGTACCCTTGAACTAAAAATATACTATTAGCTATAAGAATAAAAACAGTGATTAAAGTTCCTATAATAAAATATCTTATAAGAAAAACTTTTTTTAAATTACTATTGGAAATGTATAATATTTCAGAAATATTATTATACTTATCTACAAGCATAATATCTGTCATAAGTATAATTCCAATAAAAGGTATATAAAGCTCACATATGTTTGTAAAATCATAATAAGTAGGTGCATACATAAATATAGATATTAAACAAATGAATATAAAGCTAGAAAGCCATTTTAGTGGCGAAAATAAAAGTTTTAAATTATATCTTATAATAGATTTCATAATGTTATACTCCTCCTTGAATTCTTTCTTGAGTTTTTATATAACATGCAAGAAAATCCAATTAAGAATACAGACACTACTATGTAAAGTGCTCTATTTAATGGTATAAAATTATTATATGGATTTTCAGATGTTAAGCGGATAATACACTTATATATCGCATTTGATGTACTATGCCCTGAAAAAGCACCTTGAGTTGCATTGAAAATAACATATAAAATATACAATGGAAATACAGCAATAGCCTTTTTTAATAATAAGAGTAAAAACATTATAAGTGAACTTAAAAACAAGATAGTTGGGACAATAAAAGTAATGTAGTAACTTAAGAATCCACTATAATCAGCCTGCCATCCAGATGTTTTAAATTTATAAGCAACGTAAAAATTCATAGTTTCACCTAAAATATATAATATTAATAGTATTGGGATAAGACAGCTGAAATATTTGCATAAAATATACCGAATAGATCCTATTGGTTGCACATATATGATTTCATTTATGTTAGACCTCGAATCGTTTGTGAATAATATTAAAAATAACGGAAGAATGAGAAATGCTGAAATTAATTGAATATATGTCACATACTTTTGAGAAAAAATAATATTATATCCTTTCTCATCTAAAGTGAGTTTTATATTATTATTAATTTCATCAACGTTTCCTAACTTTTGTTGAAATTGATTCCTACAAGCATCAAGCCAAGGAAGTAGCTCTGGATTTTCTTTTGCTATAATTTCATAAGCTTTATCAAAGCTCAAATTTTCATTATCCATTCTATAAATTAGATTTTTGAATACATTCGCATCTTCTTCTTCCATTTGATTTTGGGATATTATTTTATTTAAATAATCTATAGTATTAATCTTTAATTCTTCAGGTGAAGCCTTAATATATAAATACTCTTTTACATCTCCTCCACGTTCATTAAGAGATACAATATCCGCGTTATTTTTAACAGGATAATGAAAAAGTTTTCCCATCTGAGTCTCTGCAAATATCACAAATACTGCTGTTATAGCTATAAAACTTAAACTTGTAATTTGTTTTCTTATTTGAAACAATGTTAACTGTAAAATCTGCATATTATCTACTCTCCCTTGTAGTAATATAAACATAGGCTTCCTCAAGAGATGCCTTTATGGAACTGCTGTTTTCCAAGGGACATTCCTCATGTACGACTTTTGCAACAACGGCATTATCTTCACTCTTATATGATAAAACTCTGTGTGTTTTCTCAAAATTATTAAATTCTGCTAGACTATTAAATGAACACTCCCATAGCTTTCCTTTTGCTAATTTAAGTAAATCATTTAAACCTCCATTAAAAACTAAATTACCTTCATTTAAAATAGCGAGCTTATTACAAGTACTTTCAATATCTTCAACAATATGTGTTGAGAGCAAAACTGTATTGTTTTGACTATACTCATTTAGTAGATTTCTTATCTTTATTCTTTCCTCAGGATCTACTCCAGCAGTTTGTTCATTAACTATCAAAATTTTAGGTTCATTTAACATTACCTGAGCTAACCCGACACGTCTTTTCATTCCTCCAGATAATTGTTTATACTTTTTTCTTCTATCATTATACATACCCACATTTTCAAGTATTCTTTTAATTTTATCGTGTCTTAAGGAATTATCTATATTAGCTAGAATAGATATGTAATTCATTATTTCTAACACTGTAAAATCTTTATAGAATCCGAATTCCTGTGGAAGATAGCCTATATTTTTTTTGATTTCCCCATAATTTCTTGAGTTATATTCTAAGCCTAAAATATTAATACTTCCCTTAGTTGGTTCCATTAAGGTTGTTATTATTCTCATTAAAGCTGTTTTCCCAGATCCATTTTTCCCCAGCAGTCCAAAAATACCATTATTAATGATTAAATTTATATCCTTCAAATCAGTAGTATTTTTATTAAATTTCTTTTCTAACCCTTTAATCTCAATAATCATAATAATTTCCTCCAAATTTCGAAATTACATTAATATTAATTAACAAATAACTATACAAAAGTGACTGCTATTTATATTGAACTATTAAATATTATTCTGTTTCCCTAAGCCTTTCCACAACACTTTTCTTATTTGCTGTCCTATATGCAATTAAAGGGATAGCAGCTCCAAACACGAGTAATATTGGTGCTGAAATTGCAAGTGGCAATATTGTAAAATTATATTTACAAAACCACATTTCTTTTGCAATAGCATAAACAGCTCCAAGTGATATTATAGATCCTAAAATAAAACTAACTAAAATTGCAGTCACTGAATAAAGAACGCCTTCAAATGAAAGCATATTTTTGAGCTGCTTAGTAGTCATGCCGATACTCTGCAGCATTGCAAATTCTCTCTGCCTTGAAATAATACTTGTAAGAATTACATTTATAAAATTTAGTACTCCTATTACTCCTATAACAATTGAAAGTGCTCCTCCAACAAGTGAAACCATGTCTTTAAGCCTATTAAATGCATCTATATAAACTTGCTTTGATTCGTAATTCATTTCAGGTTCTATATTATTAGTATAGTTTTTAATAAACTTCTCTGCTTCTTTAACATTGTCTCTATCAACATTATACATATATAGCATAGTTAGTGGTTCATCTATTACTTTACAGAAGTCACTTGCTGGTAAAATCATTCTAGTTTCTAAACCATTGTCGTCACCAACCCAATTCCTAACTGACATTAGACTATTCATCTGCACTTTTGCCATTATCTCATATTCTTCAATCTTTCCATTTTGCAATTTTAATGAGATTTTTTGTCCTACTGCATAAGGTGCACTTTCCTGCTTGTAATTACCATTATCATCTGTATCAATACTTTCAATTATATATTTTTTATCTTTTAGTTTCGGTAAATTTATATCTCCTTCTACAACTCGCAGCTGTGACATTGGAAAATCATCTAAACCATATATTTGAGTCATTCTTTCATTATTGTTGTAGCTAATCCTACTTTCCCTACTAAAATAAACTCTACCTGAATCTTTTATATAATCAAGATTATTAACGGTTTCTATCAAACTTTCTGATACTACATCCACCTTGTTCTGGACTCTCTTTCCAACATTAAAATAATTTGCATGACCCACAATAAAATCCGAAACAACTTTTTTAGATACATATTTATCTATATCAAAACTGTTAGTAAATGTATATACTGAATTAAGTAATATAAGACTTAAGGATATGGATAAAATTACTATAATGGTCTTTCTCATATTTCTTTGAATATTGTAAAGTGCCATTTTATAAACTTTAGTCCCATCAATTGTTTTTCTGATATTCTTTCCATTCTTCATTGAAACTTCAGCATATTTTGCTGCTTCAACTGGAGAAACTGATGCTGCTATCTTACCTGGCTTTCTACAGCTTATATAAACTGTTATTAGTGAAAAGAAGGCTGCTCCCATGAAAATAACCGGATTAAATGAAACATATGCTCTTTTAAAGTTTGTTGTAGTCATAATTAATGGCATTAACATATTTCCAATTATAAAACCCACCACTAATCCAATAGGTATTCCTATAGAAGAAAGTAAAAAAGCTTGATTTCTAATAATCTTTTTAATCTGCCTTGGTGTTGTGCCTATTGTCTTTAAAAGGCCAAAACCGCGAATATCTCGTATTACTGAAATTTGAAAAATGTTATATATAATGAGATAGCCTGTTAAAACAATTAATACACTTACAGCTAATATTGGTAAAATAATTCCACTATTGGAGTTGGTAGACATGTATGCCCAGTTTACTCCTGTCGCTATATAATTTTGTGAACCTTTTTCGCTACTATATCCGCTGTCCTCTAACATTTTTTCTAAATTTCTCTCAATATTAAAGCTATTTTCAAACATAACATGGAGTTCTATGTATCCTGAATCTTGTGATGTAAATTCCTTATTGTTTAACTCTATACCAGCAAGTTCTTTATCAATAAAAGCTTTTGATACCCATATCATGCTAAATTGACTTGCTTTATCACTTTCATAAAATCCTGAAAGTACCAATTCTTTTGAACGTTTTTCTCCCTGAACACTATAGTCAATCTTTATATTTTCTCCTATTTCATGAGGCACTCCTAAAAGGTCAAGTACTCTTGTACTTGTAACCACTTCATTCTCCTTTTGTGGCATTTCACCTGTTGTTGGGCTACAAAAATACATTTCCGCCTCTTTATCAGTTGCATAACGAACCTCTGTATGATGCTTTAAAAATTCTTTGTTTTCCCCCATACTTAACATAATTGAGTATCCAAAATCTTTAATAAGTGGATGTATCTTTAGCTTATTCAGTTCTTCTTCATTAAGATATTTAAAAGTTCCATGAGCATATCCACCTGATTGACGCATTGTTTCCTTCTCAAGGGATTCCTTTATTCCAATTCCTATAGTAAAAAGTGCTGTAAAAAGAAGAGTTGTAAGCGCAATAGCAACAACAGCAAATATATTACGCAATTTATTTGCTTTCATTGTTTTTGCTGTTAATCTTCGGATAATAGCACTATTATTATTTTTGAAGAACATCATTACTATTCCCTCCTCACAATCTGTCCATCTTCAATATGAATGATTCTATCAGTCATTTGAGCAATTTCCTCATTGTGAGTTATCATAACCATTGTTTGGTGAAATTCTTTACTGGTAGTTCTTAACAGTCCCATTACCTCTAAACTTGTCTTGCTGTCTAAATTCCCAGTAGGCTCGTCAGCCAAAACTATGGCTGGTTTAGTTGCTAATGCTCTGGCTATTGCGACTCTTTGCTGCTGTCCACCTGAAAGATTGCTTGGCATATTACTTAGTTTTTCTGATAATCCTAGAATCTTAATGATATTATTTACATATTTCTCATCTATTTTGTTTCCATCTAATTGAATTGGTAAAACAATGTTTTCATAAACATTTAGAACAGGCACTAAATTATAACTTTGAAAGACAAAACCAATATTTCTCCTTCTAAAAATAGTTATCTCATCATCACTCATTGAAAAAATATCCTTATTTCTAACAAATACTTTTCCACTAGTAGCTCTATCAAGACCTCCAAGCATGTGAAGTAATGTGCTCTTACCACTTCCAGAAGTCCCAACAATTCCAATAAATTCTCCATCATTTATTTCAAGATTAACATTATCAAGAGCTTTAACAATATTAGGGTTAGTGCCATAATATTTTTTTAAGTCTTTTGTTTCTAATATACTCATAAATAAATACCTCCATAAACTTTTCAACTAAATATTTATAATTCACTAAAATTTACCTAGATTTTTAATTCTAAATACAACTGCATGCAGAATAAAAAAATACTGTGAATTAACTTACAAATCTATTTTATCACTTACTTCTTACATTCTAGTGACATAAAATAAAACAAGTTAATTAGTGAGGTTTTCTAAAATCTTATATAGATGAAAAATAAATTTTCAACATTTAGAGCTCATTATGGTTAATCAAATAGGTAGATTAGTTTATACATAGATAGTTCTGATTTATTGCATATATAGTGTCTTACCAAATACATAAGCGTAATTCTTAAATTTAATATCCATTCTGACTAACTAAAAAAGACACTAAATATTTAAAAATATAATATTTAGTGTCTTCTATATATAAAATTATAAATGTACAGTTTTATTCACAAAAGGTTTATCTGTTGAGATTAACTTTAAAATAAAAATGAAATTCTTCTCAATTGTGCGAGTTCTAATAAAAAACTTATACTTAAAATTTTAGCAAACCAAACGTAAATTAAGACAGATGGTCACACATAATTTCAACATATATGATTATTCCAACAGAGACTTTACTCTTGGATCATCTTTAACAAAATCAATGCCTTTTCTTTTTTTTAATGCTCTTTTTACTAAATCTTCATATTTATTTTTAGTCCAATTATTAGTCACATCAAATTTCATATGCTTATATAATTTTGATTTAATAGAGTCATCCATTGTACTTACTTCATTTACCATATTTATAACCATTTCTATAGTTTTTTCTTTATCTTTTTTTTCTATTGCTAAAGATAAGTCTAATTCATGCTTATGGTATGGTCCAAAATCAAATACTTCTATAGCCATTTTAGCACGTTCTACATATTTTTCTGCTTCACTAAATCTTTTTTCCTTATATAGTAGCTTTATTATAAAAGATAACGCAGTTAATGTATCATGTCCATTTTTCCACAATTTATTTTCCCAAACCACATAAGCCTCATCTATTTTATCCATACTTTCAAATAATATTGCTTGTTGAATTTTTTTATCTACATCTACTTCTGGAATTTTATCTAATATTTCCTGAGCCTTTTCATACTCTTTTTTCTCCCTATACATCGAAGCCAAATCTAATTTTGCCATTGAAGCAGTCTTTTCTTTGTTGCCTGCTGCCACGAGCTCAAGCCAAGCAATAATTTTTCTTTCGTATTTTTCTTTTTCTTCAATTTGAGGTCCTAATAAATATATGCTTAATACTTCTGATATCATTAATATTAACTCATCACAACCTGGATATTGTTTAATTAAATCATTGCCTTTCTCAAAAGCATTTTTAATTCCCTCTTTTGATGCAGTTTCACCCACCTCTTTTGTAAGTTTTTTTACTTCCGTATCTGTTAATTCCTCATTAAATGCCAATAAAGTGTTAACATCTATTTTTAAGACACGTGCAAGAGGTGGTAGCAATGTTATATCTGGATATGAAACTCCATTTTCCCACTTATTTACTGCTGGAGTACTTACATTTAAATAATCTGCAACCTGCTCTTGAGTAAGATTTTCCTTTTTTCTATAATGCCTAATAACTTCACTTATCATCATAAAATTAACTCCTCTATTTATTATGTTCTTATTGATTAACTAAAATAATATTAGGTTCCTCATTGAAAATTTGAAATATCTCAATTTCGGCCGATATCTATATAAATTTCACTATCATCTCAGAACCTTATAATTAAATGATATCAAAGCTACATAATTTGGGCAATTGAAGACTTTTCATCTTTTATTCATAAAAATTAACCAATAGTTAATTTTTATATAATATCACCATTTAAAATATCAGCATGAGATGTCAGTCTTATTTTTTTAATTCATCTGTACTTCATACTGATTTTAATATAATTTTGGTCATAGTCTTCTTTTGCCTTTTATTAAACTTCTCACGCAAGGTTATTAAACACTCATTAATAATTTTACTTAAGTAATGGAGTTATATTTCCTGAGTAGTATACTCGTAAAACATGAAGTGCTCTGGTACAAGCCGTATAAATCAAAAGTCTCTCCTCTTCGCAACAGTAATTTTTATCTCCTGCATTATATATAAGTACTACATCAAATTCTAATCCTTTAGCAAGATAAGCAGGGATTACCAATGTGCCACTCACATATTCATCGTCATCCTTCATTATTGCTCTAACATTAGTTTTATCTTTTAAAAAATTATATACCTCATTTCCTTCCTTAGCAGTTTTTGTTATGATTCCAATGGATTTATAATTTTTCTCATTATATATTTTTATATCTTCAAGAAGTTTTTCTTTTATAGCTTCTTCATTTGAAAAACCAAGAAGTAAAGGCTCTTCTCCACTTCTTTCCACACATTGAGCCTCAAGCCCCTTATCAAGGAGTCTTCTTGAAAATTCAGTAATTTCCATTGTTGATCTGTAACTTTTTGTTAAATTTATTATGCATGTATTATTCTCAGCAAATATATGAGATATATTCTTATAGTCTCCTACATTCATAAATGGGTTTATAGATTGATTTAAATCCCCCAGCATAGTCATATTTGCATGGTTAAAAAGCTGGTAAAAAATTTCATACTGAAGCGGTGAATAATCCTGGGCCTCGTCAATAATAACGTATTTGATTTCTGAGGTCTTAGGAAGATCTCCCATAGCACCTTTTAGATATAGAATGGCGAGCTGATCCTCATAATTAAGCTTGCGTACTTTTATTTTCTCTAAAGTATAGCTTCTTATTTCATTAATTTTCTTCTCACTGAATTCAATATTTGAATCTTTCAAGAAAAACTCAAGATTCTCAAATAGATTTTTATAAATATCCAATAAATCAAATTTTGTCGCTCTATTTATTTCATGATAAACCTGGTTCAGCTCATTCTTTACTATAGCTGTACTATGTTCTATAATTTCAGCTTTATCTAAATAAGAACCTGAATCTTTAAGTTCATCAGCCACCTCTTCTATACGATGTTCTTCATAAGGCTTTAAAAGAAATAAAAATCTCTCTCTTATCTTTTGAAGTCTCCTTTTTCGCGGAAGCTTTACATAATCTTTGAAAAATAATTCTTCTAAATCCTTCGAAGAAATTATTAAATCTCCTCTAAATGTGATATTTTTAAAGCTTGTATCTTCCTTTTCCATAAAGACCACATAACGCTTTAATATATCTATGAACTCTGTTGAAGATTTAAACTTTATATTATTGATTCTTGTTTGATAATCAGCTTCCTTCTTTGATGCTAAAATATACTCCATCATTTCGCTATAGTTTTCCTTATTAAGTCCACTGCCCAAGGCTTTGTGCATATATTCCTTAAATGTAGTCTGACACATATTATCTTCTCCAAGTTCAGGTAATACATCAGAAATATACTCATTAAAAATATCATTTGGCGAGAATATCACTATATTTTTAGGAGTTATTTTATCCCTATGCTTATATAAAAGATAAGCAATTCTATGAAGAGCAACAGAAGTCTTACCACTTCCAGCTGGTCCTTGAACAATCAAATTTTTATATTCCTCATTACGAATTACTTTATTTTGCTCTCTTTGTATAGTTGTTACTATCCCTTTCATCTTGGTATCGGTACTTTTACTCAAGATATCCTGTAATACTTCATCATCTATCTTAAGATTGCTGTCAAACATATATTCAATTTCACCATTATTAATTTTATACTGTCTTTTAAGTGTAAGTTCACCCTCTACTATACCCTCAGGACATTTAAACTCCGCTTGTCCAATTTCGTAATCATAAAACATACTTGAAATTGGCGCTCTCCAGTCATATATTAGAAAATCAAAATTATCATTAATAAGATTAGATATTCCTATATAGCACTTTTCTGTTCTCTCCTCCCCCTTTTCAACGAAATCCATTCTTGCAAAATATGGGGACAAAAGCACTCTTTCGTATTTTTTTTCAAGCTTTCTTGTGAACTCATGAGTTCTCTTCTGTATTTTCATGGTATTAACAGACTGCATAAATTCTACAATCTGTTCTAATCCATTATTTACAGAAACAGATCCAACATTCTCCCATAACTCCTTTTGCATTTCAATTGCATCACTTCTAAATTTTTCTTTAAAGTTACGTTTTTCATCAAGTTGTTTTTGAGCTTCTTTAAGTACCTCCTGCAGCCATTCACGTTCAAGTTTCCATTCAAAGTCGTTATTGTTCATAATATTTCACTCCTTATGATAAAATAATTTTGTAAAATTATTTCTAAACTCTATTGACATTGCTTTTTCTAAAGTATATAATATAATTAGAGATTTATACATAACACTTCACAAAAGCGATATCTAACTTATTGTATCGTTTTTATTTTGTTATGTCAATAGTAAAGGGAGTGTAGACGAGTGATTAATTTTTTCGACACTCCCTTTACTAATTTTCTGCTACTTTATAAATTAAATTTATATGCTGAATTATAGATAAACCAAGCGAAATCCGAATTTATGCACATAGCTCCCTGAAACAAGGGTATATTTCATAGTCTAGATCTAGCTTGTAATTGGTTTATCTTATACTATCTATTATTGTTACATTTTTTGTGTGCACCCATACCAGAAATCACATACATTTTTCCAATCACAAAGATCATAATATAAAATAAGCAATTGAAAATAATTGGCGCTTATCTTAATGATTTAGGAGCATGCAGAAATATGTTATACGAGAACCCAAATCTTTTGCTGTGTAAGAATCACTTACTTAGCAACGAACGTGAGTCGAATTTCCGTTAAATGTTGTTTCATTTACTGCTTGCCACATTAAAAGTTGGAACATGCAGTGATGGAGGTAATCTCCAACTTAGAGCTTTTCAGCGAAAATTTTTCCTGCAATTCCTAATGCGCTGCAAGCTTTAGGAAAACCTACATATGCTGCACATTGCAAAATAATTTCTAAGATCTCTTCTTGTTTTAATCCAGCTTTAAGAGCACCTTTTATATGAAAATCTAATTGCTCAAATGCGCCTTGTGTTATAAGAGCAGTTATAGTTACAACTTCTCTTGTTTTTAAATCCAAATTTGGTCTTGAATATATTTGACCAAATCCAAAAGAAATCATTTTATCCAAAAAGTCTGGAAATATCTCTCCCACAGAATTTATCATCTGTTCACCATTTTCATCTGTCATTTGTTTTAA
>Ga0079104_1001595_pt1 | contig 14795 bp, 19 predicted proteins | sample MedtruBG_FD_76829 | JGI IMG/M metagenome (GOLD analysis project Ga0079104, IMG submission 76829) | Root nodule microbial communities of legume samples collected from California, USA - Medicago truncatula BG | ecosystem: Host-associated > Plants > Roots > Nodule | place: USA: California...
CAGGCGGCCCGCAATTCATCGGCCGGCCCTCAAATGAAACGGCAAAAAGTTACGTGGGGGCGCCGGCCCCATGCTGATCCTCGGCCTCGACCAGTCCATCACGCGCACCGGGTTCGCTCTTTACGAATACCCCGGCAACGAGCGCGACATGCGTTGCGGCTCGTTTTCGTGCAAGGACGCGGGCGATCCCGAGGAAAAATGCGAACTGTTCGCGCGCCAGTTCAAGCGGCTGGTCGGGCCGAAAGAGCGCCGCCCCGATTTCATCGTGTGGGAGCGCGCCCGGCGGCGCATCTCGGCCTATCCCAAGAAGCCGAACCCCGATCTGCTCGGGCTGGGCGGTACCGATCCCGCCGCCTGGACGGTCAATGCCGACCAGCTGCTATTGCCGGAAATCCAAGGCATCATCCGGGGCGAGGCAATCAGCTACCGCATTCCGCATGAATCGGTCCCGCCGGCCACATGGCGCGCCGCGATCCATGGCAAGGGCGGCGGCAAGCTGTCCCGCGCCGACGCCAAGGCGCAAGCGAAGCAATACTGCAAGGCCCTTCGGATCGCGGCCGGCAACGATGACGAAGCCGAGGCCGCATGCATCGCCAGATGGGCCGCGACGTGCTCGCTAAAACTCCGTCTTCTATTTTCGGAGGCGGCAGAATGACGGCGGAACGGTGGATGCGCTTCTATCCGTCCGACTGGCTCGGAGACCCCGCCTTGCGCACATGCAGCTTTGCCGCGCGCGGCCTCTGGATGGATATGCTTTGCCTCATGGATGCCGCCAAGCCTCGCGGTCATCTCAAGTTAGGGCGCCAGAAGGTCGATGCACAGACGCTCGCCACGCTGACAAACGGCACGCCGAGGCGGGTCAAAACGCTGCTGGCCGAACTGCAAAAAGCGGGCGTTTTTAGCGTCAATTCGAGGGGCACGATCTACTCACGGAAAATGGTACGTGAAGAAAAGTGGAGCAAAAAGGGAAAAAAGATGTCGGCCGCTCGGTGGTCGAAAGGTACTGAAAATAAAGCGGAATTCGGAACAAGCAATGCACGCAGCATGACTCCAGAATCCAGAGTCCATAATAAGCAAGAATCTTGTAGGTCTGGTTTCGGAGCCGCGCGCGCGAAGCGCCATCACCAGCCCGACCACGATCCCCCCGATTTCAGCAACGACCCGGTAAACCCAAGCGAGGCGCTTTTGCGCACCCGCATCGTCAAGCATTGAACCGAACGGAGGAAAGCTATGGATAAGCTCAGTCAGGACGAACAAGACGAAATCGTCCGATCCTATTCGGAAAAAGTAAAGGCAATCGTCGGCGACATGGATGCCTTACGCGGGGACGGCGGCTGGCAATGCTCGCGCCCCGATCCGCGCCGGGGTCGAGGAAATTTTGCAGCCTAAGGTTAGGACCCGCGTCGCCAGCTAGCTGCGATCCAGTTTCGAAGCGCTGCCCCGCCGTGCGGCGATGACAGCGTCGACCCGATCAGTTTGCACCGCCATAAGCGTGCCGGGCAGCTTGAACGACAGAACAAACGAGGTGGCTGCGAAGCCGAAGTAAAATCTTTCGATCCATATAGCAGCTTCGGGCAGCTTAGTTCTGATGAGAGTGTGGATGAAGATGAGGCTGAGGGTGACCAGATAGCAGTAGAACAGCCACTTCTGGCGAGTGAGTTTGGCGCGGATCGCCTTGCTTTGGGTCTCCGCAATTCGCCAGGACCCGGGGAGAACGGATTGGTCTCCCAATAATGTCATTATGGCGATCAGAAAACCGGCCAAGATCGAGAACACCGTCACGATCACTTCGCGCGCGTCATCATTATCGTGGATAAGGTCAAGCCCCTGCCAGCCGGCTACAACGCCTATTGCCACCGCAACGACGCCAAATGCGAGTGAGGATATTTGGCCTTGGCTATTCTTCATCCCCATTCCCGCCTGGTTTTGTCAGTTCCTTATAGTACGAGACCATTTCGGCAAAAACATCGTTGAAAGTGACCGACTTGCCGTATTTTTGCAGTCGGACCTTCTTGTTCAATAGAACGTCAGTCGGGTTTATGGTTCGGCCGCTTAACGTCTTGATCTGAAAACCGCCGTCAGTCTCAGCAACCTGCTCCGCGATCTCCTGCAATTCTTCTTGGTCGATAGATGTGCCAGTGCGTTTGTCGTACTTCAGATAGACTTCCACCTTCAGGTTTTCTGCGCCGGGTTTGGCTGCTTTATCCGCATAAGTGAGAGCCTCCACCTCACTCCAGAGAGTCCCGACAACCTGGCGGACGAAACTCTTGGGTTCTTCAGATTTCACGTATTCGACCGACGCGGCGTTGGCAGCGCCTTCGAAGCGAATAGAGGCAACGCCATCCTGTTGGATGAGTTGCAGTTTGTCGATGTCGGTCCGATTCTTGAAAAAGAAGGAAGCATCCTCTTTATCGAGGTTTGCCTTGGGGCCGAGGTATTCAACGTAGTTGTTGAGAGCGCTCTCGAAGAGCCCGAGACGGCAAACTATTACCGTTTCATCAGAGATTAGTGCCATGAGCTCACCGTCCAGAAAGTCAGCATTTTCTGGCGGCGGGAGTAGCGACAGGTCTTCCTGGTTGTGAGGGATGATACCAACGGCCTCGTCGGGCACAAAGCCAACTAGATAAATACCAACGAGGTCGCCGTCCGTTTTGTAGCCTCGACACTCAATTGCTTTACCATTTGCAATCGCACGCCGCTGAGCTGGTGTTTTAAATTCGCTGTTAATCGCCTTAACCGCCTCAAGGATTGAAAGCCTCGACGCCTCGCCCAGTCGAAGCGCTCTCGACGACAGAGCCAGTTTGGTTTGAAGGATTTTCTCAACATTCTCTTTTGCCATTGCCAGCCCACTCAGACGATTCGTTAAGTCGAGTATTCGACATGACTGATGTCTAGTCCATCTGTGGTTGTGAACTCGTAAAAAAGAGGAAACAAACAAAGGGTACGGCAGCCGTACTTCTTCTTGATCTCACTTAGAAGAGGGGGCCTAAGGCGTTTGGTATAATGGGGGTGACCCGTTGAATCGCCCCGAGGAAAACGCCCCCTATGGCAAAGAGGAAAACGCGCGATCCGCACCGATCCTTGCGCGCCGTCGTCGTTGATAATCCCTTCTATAGTCGCGCTCACTCAGGGACCGCCGGCAATCCGAAGCAAATCAACGCAGTGATCAACACCCGCCAGAGCGCGGTTATCTTGCTTTATTCGCGCGGCCGGCTCGACCCCGCGCAGCTGGCCGCCGCAAACAAGTTCGGCGCCCTATGGGAAACGATGGGCGGCAAGGGTGCCGGCGCTATCGATTATGGCAAGGAGTCGGTAGACGGCGGCCGGCGATCCGATCCGATCACCGAGCGCCAGCTGATGGCCGCCGATGAATTGCGCCGCGCCCGTCGCCGCTTGCGTGATCCTGATCGCTACCAGCTGGTATGCCGGATATGCGGCGAGGGATATGCATTGCATGAACTCGGCCGGTCGAGGCGCGGCAAGCTGGCGGCCGCTAATGAACTCCGGTCCTGCCTGGACGTCCTTGCCGATTTGTGGGGCCTTGCCACCCGCGCACGTTGAAAAGATGCTTTAAGCAGCCTTGAAGACCGTTGCGATGACGGGACGGCTACTTCGCGCCAATCCGGTCATCGCCGTGCTGCACGCATTGAATCCGCTCGCAAGCGTGCATTCAATCTGCAGGCTGCGGATCAGGGAATTTCCATGTTCCATCAAGGACGGATTCGCGCGGGCGGTAGAGCCTTACCGTGTAGTTCCAGCCCTTCATGGTCGGTAGGCAGTTGGGGACTTTGCCGTCGCACCCGCCGAATTGAACATCAATTGAGCCGTCCTCGCTCTTTTCGGCCGTCACGTTGTTGAGCGAGTAGGCTCCGTAGGGGTTCTTTTCGTAGTAGCCGTTTGCATTGTAGAGGCTGATCGACCAGAAGCCGTCGACCGGGACGTCCTTGACGTCGAGCTTGTAGATTGTCTTGCCGTCGTTTTTCTCGGGCGTGATGTTGAGGTAGGTGGCATCCTTGTCGGGGTTGCCTCCCCACGCAGCAGCACTGGCGACGAGGTGACGTACAGGATCGACCTCGGCTTTGGACCCGAACGACTTGTTGAAGTCAGGCATGGTCGTCGCGAGGACCAAAAGGGCGTCACGGACCTTCTTCTGACTGGCCTGATCCCAGTCAGGCACTTCGAACGTGCCCGGTCCTCCGGCCTGATCGATCTTAACAGCATCTTGCAGCGCGTGAACCTGCTCGACGTCCTTCGAATCGGAGGGGTCGACGAATATCCGGATGGCAATCACCATGTAGCGACTCCCGACCTGATCTTTGGTGAAGGTGCTCGTGCCACCATAGGACACTGCGGAAACATAGTGGTCCTCGTTGATGGCCAGCAGCGACATAAAGCGCTTTCCCGCCTCTGGTAGTGTGATCGTCACCGGCCCTGCCTCGAGATCGAAAACTGCGCCTGAATAGAGGGTGTCGCGATTCAGTCTTATGACGGTCTGGTTTTCGATCGTTGCCGGCTCACGGCGATGGAAAAACTCCCCAAAGCCACCATCCTTCACCACATTGCTGAAATACAGATCGCTCTCGGCACGGACGAAATTGTCGATCGTGACCGGCTCGGCGGCGAACGACGCCGCGGAAAAGAAGACGAGTGTCGAAATACCCGTCGCGGTGGCCACAGCCAGATGTCTAGCGTTCATGGTGGTTTCCTTGATTGCTTTTTTGTGATGCGCCAACCGGATCGTTTGCGTGCCGTGTGGCAGACAACTTGAGCCAGCAGCCGTAATTATTCGACTCGTTCGAAGTCGCCGGGCTTCCAGCTCTTGTCGAACCATGGCTCCAATGGCGCGTATAGTCGCAGGATTGTGTTCCATCCCTTGCCGGGCATCGTTTGTACCCAGTTTGTCTCGTGTCCCGCCGGAACCTTGGGAGAGAACCAGATCGTCACCGACCCATCCTCGTTTTTCTTGATGTCCGGCTGGTTGCTGTCGATACCTGCGAGTTTCTGGTCGGTCTCAAGCATCGATCTGGTTTGGTTGTCATAAACCGTGAACGACCAGAACTGTCCGGCAGGAATGGGTGACGGCAGGGTGATCTTGTATGTCTTGCTGCCGTCGAGATATGCCCCCGTCGCGTCTCTGACGGCAAAAGCGTAGGCCGAGCCGGTTCCAGGTTTTGCGTCTGCCATCGCAGGCGTGATGCCGGTCGCCGCATAATGGAACATCGTGCGGGCGTCGAGCATGCGTTCGCCCTCGTTCAGGAACTGGTAGCTGTTGCCGATAAAGCCGTTGTTCCATTGACGATCGGGATAGAACTTCGCGCGTTCGTCGCGCGGTGCGAACACCATAGAGCGAGCAGTCGCATTGCCGACTGCAATGGCGTCGGTGAGGATTGCCTTCATGCGGTCATCGGGCGCGAAGGGTTTGCCCTTCTTGATGCCAATGGATGCGAACAGGCCGACAGTTTCCGGATCGAATGCATCGCCCGGCTCAGCCTGAATAACGCTGTTGAGCTCCTCGTAGAAATGGAAGTCGTTGGCGTGGATCGTGTTGAACTGCTTGCCGGAGATATTGATGAAGGTGGTTTCCGGAGGCTCCTTGCCTGCTGACAGCGGGTAGACACGCGCATGGTCTTTCACGTTCTTGACGGCCGCAGCGATGTCGCCGTCCTTTACGAAGGCGCGGTATAGGATGAGGTTGGTGTGGGTCGGTGACTTGGTAACGAAGTAGCCGTCAGAAGGCAGTTCGCCGGAATAGCCTGGCGGCACGAAGAGATATTTCCCGCCTTTGCCCCTGTCCGGGCCGATGACGCCGACATCGGTGACATAGCGGAAATAGGCATCGTCCACGGGGCCGAGGACGCCCGGAGGAACCTGCGTCACGACCGGGCCGTCGGTGAGATCGACGCAGAAGAAGACGTAGACGGTCGTGGTATTTGCGGTCAGAAACAACGAGCGTGCGTCCATCAGGTTCTCGGTTATACCGATGCCCTTGTTCTTCACCACCCCGACATCCTGCAGACCTTGGCACAGGGCGTAGACCGACGCGGCCGGCATACCGGATAGGAAGGCCTCGACGCCTCGTGAAAAATCGATGTTGTCGTAAACCTTCTGCACCGTCTCCTGATCGGGAAGGCCATCCGAAAACTTCAGGGTTCCGATGCGCGTTTCCACCGCATCTGGCGTCTGGATATTTGCCGGAACCTCAGCTTTAAACTTGGGCCCAGAATGATCCTGCGCGGCGACGGTCACTGCAAAGGCAAGCGACAACAGTGCCAGCGCTGGCGCCCGATTGATTCTGAACATTTGAATTCTCCTGGGGCTGTGGCGGTCAGTGTGACCGCAAGGCGACGAGCGGTTTTTCTGACCAATTGAAAGTCTTACAGGCGGGCGCGCCGAGTGGCACGCGCTCGATGAACACTCGGCCCTCTCGATATCGTCCGGTTTGAGCTACTGTCGAGGAAGCCGCCGTCGGGCGTCGAAGCGCAGGATTGTGAGGAAGCCATTCTGGTAGCGAGCCAGTTGCCTACCTCTCCTGGAGATAGTCTCGCGCGTAGGGGCGTCTTCCAGACCGGAGCGATCGTTCGTAGAAGCGATCCCCAATAGCATCTAACCGCTGCTGAAGCGCCGTTAGCGAGGAGAGAGTTCCTGATGATCATTGGCTCACTCCTTTACCGGTACGAGCGCAGTGAAGAAAAAATTCCACCACTGCGTGAAGGGGCGTTCACGTCCGATCAAGAGTTTTGCAGCTAATCTTTAACGTCTGCAAGTTGAAATTGCTGCTTTACGCGGCGAAGGCATTATCCTAGCCTCAGGCCGAATTGGTGATGCCTTCCATATTCCCGCTTGGCTGCCCCGCGAACAAAAGGAGGCTCTGCCCATGAGCCTTGTGGATTTTTTTGCCTGGATCGTGCTGGTTGTTTTGACTGTTAGTACGGTCGCCGTTGTGGTCTTCCTTGCGATGCTGCCCGGAATGATCGCCAAGCGACGCAACCATCCCTGGGCGCAGGCGGTGATGGTCGGCGGCTGGGTGACGCTTTTCCTCGGCTTCGCGCTTTGGCCGATCGTTCTGATCTGGGCCTATGTCGATGTCCCGCGCGTCCGCCATGTGGAGGTCGAACAATGATCATCGTCCTCCTCAACGTCTACCTTGTCATCCTATTCTTCCTGGTGCGGTTTCGAATCGTGCCTTTCAATCTGTTCTGGAAGATTTCACCGGTCGTTGTCCTGCTGCTGTTGCTGATCGGGCTGTTCATTCCGATGAATTGGGGTGCCCCGCAGGGACCGGCGCTCGTCGTGCGTAATTCCGTTGCAATTGTCCCGAACGTGGCGGGCGAGGTCGTTGAGGTGCCTGTGCAGGCGAACACGCCTCTCAAGGCAGGCGACACTCTCTTTCGTATCGACCCCGTCCCCTACCAGGCCAAGCTTGATGCGCTGCAAGCCCAATTGCACTTGAGCCAATTGCGCCTGTCTGAAAAGACGAGACTACAGTCGAGCAGCGCAGGTCGCGCCTACGACGTCGAACAGGCGCAAGCCGAGGTCGATCAGTTGCAGGCGCAAGTAACCGGAGCCAAATGGGACCTCGACAAGACGGTGGTCCGGGCTCCGGCCGATGGTTACGTCACCAACCTGGCGCTACGAGCTGGGGCTCGCGTCGCCAATCTACCCCTCTCGCCGGTCATGGCGTTCATCGACACGTCCGAAACCATCATCGGTGTCGAAATACCCCAGATCGACGCTCGCTATATTGAGCCGGGGCAGCCTATCGAAGTGACGTTCAAGTTCGAGCCGGGAACGGTTTATTCCGGAAAGGTGGAAAGCGTTCTTCAGGCGGTGGCCACCGGGCAGACCCAGACATCCGGCGCGGCCGTGACGTCGAAGGCGATACAGACGCTGCCATTCGTCGTCAGGGTGAAGCTGGACGACACCGAGCTTGCAAACCGGCTACCCGCGGGGAGCACGGGCGATGCTGCGATTTTCACCGATCACGTGAGCGCGGCCCATTTCATCCGGAAGGTGCTGCTCCGCCAGATCGCCATAACGAACTATATCAATCCGTTTTAAGTTGACGGGATCGAAACTCCCTCGCTTGAGGTCCGCATCGGGCCGACAGAAGCCTTTAGGATGTCCGAGCTACGTCGAACGGTCACGTCGCCTAGCACTTAGCGGACCAATCAAATTCCTATTGCCCCGAAACCGGAATCTCGGTGCACTTTCCGTTGCCGGCGTCGTGCAAGCGTTCTTTGCCGATTTGACAGAGCGTGACCGAAAGCCATATAAAGCAGCTATATCCCCGTCATTGCCACTAGATATAGGGAGCGTCGGCCCGATCGGCGCTCGATGCGATGCCTCGACTCCGCGCTTTGAAAGCAAAAATTTCCACGTTGGCGCCGCTGGTCGGCTATGCCTCCGACGATGCCGACAAGAAGCGGCGGACCTTCCAGCCATGGCGCGCTTGGTACAATACCGCCGCATGGGAGGACCTGCGCCAAGCCGTGTTCTTCCGCGACAATTACACATGCCAGCGCACAGGCGAGCTCTGCACTGCAAAGGCGCCGGCCCCGAATAGTCCCGTCGCGCACCATAAGACCGCGCATCGAGGCGACCCGAAGCTCTTTTGGGACATCGACAATATCGAGACCGTATCCAAGCGGGTGCACGACTCCGAAATCCAACGTGAAGAACAGGCCATCCCTCACGGCCAATGGGATTGACGCCATGCCTTGGCATCTTGCTTTCCCGGTGCTGGTCATCGTCGGCGCCCTGATCTTGTTCATGCTCATCACAGGCACCGCCCCATAGGGGGGCGGGGGAAAAGTCCCCAAGAAGGCCCCCCTGCTGGCCGGCCCCCGCGCAATTCGGAAATTTTTTTTCGCGCCGGGGAAAAAAGCGAGAGCGAAAACAGAGGATTTTTAAAGTCCATCATGGAAAACGCCGAAGATTGGGCGGCCTATAAGGTCGAACGGCGGGCGGTATCCGCCCTTGAGCCCTATGCCAACAATCCGCGCACCCATACCGACGAACAGGTCGCGCAGATCGAGGCCAGCATTCGGGAGTTCGGCTGGACCATGCCGATCCTGATTGACGAGGGCGGCGGGATCATCGCCGGGCACGGTCGGCTGATGGCGGCCAAGCGGCTCGGCGCAAGCGAGGTCCCGGTCATCGTCGCCGCCGGCTGGACCGAGGCGAAAAAGCGCGCCTATGTGATCGCCGACAATCAGCTGGCGATGAATGCCGGATGGGATGAGGAATTGCTGCGGGTCGAAATCGGGGCGCTTGACGACCTTGGATTTGACCGGGCGCTCCTTGGCTTTGATGACGATTACCTCGCCGACCTATTCGCCGAGCCGGCCGAGCCCGATCCGCCGAAAGTATCGCTTGCCGAGCGCTTCGGCCTGCCGCCGTTCTCCGTGCTGAATGCTCGCGAGGGCTGGTGGCAAGCGCGCAAGGCGGCGTGGCTGGCGCTTGGCATCCAATCGGAACTCGGGCGCGGCGAAAACCTCTTGCAATTCTCCGACACGATCAACGAGCCCGATCCGGCCAAGCGCGCCAAGCGCAAGGCGAACGGCAAAACCGCCGCGCGGACCTTCGGGCAGGATTTGATGCGCGGCGAGCATGTCGTGGGCGGTGGCAAATGACTCGATCGATCCAAACGCAAGAGTGGGTGCAACAGAAGATCGCCGAGGGCGATATCGAGGGCGGCATGTCGGCCGGGCAAACCGGCACGTCCATCTTCGATCCGGTCCTTTGCGAGCTTGCCTATCGCTGGTTTTGCCCGCCGGGCGGCCTGATCCTCGATCCGTTCTCGGGCGGCTCGGTGCGCGGCATCGTCGCCAGCAAGCTCGGCCGATCCTATCTCGGCATCGATTTGTCAGCCCGGCAGATCGCCGCCAATCAGGAACAGGCGGCAAAGATATGCGGCGCGCCGGAACCGCGCTGGATCAACGCCGACAGCCGCGACATCGATAGCCTGGCCGGGGGCCTGGCCGCCGACTTCATTTTTTCCTGCCCGCCCTATGCCGATCTTGAGATTTATTCCGACGATCCCCGCGATTTGTCGAATATGTCCTATCCCGATTTCGTCGCCGCCTATCGCGAGATCATCGCGAAAAGCTGCGCGATCCTGAAAGACGACCGCTTCGCGTGCTTCGTCGTCGGCGAGGTCCGCAACAAGCGCGGCGCCTATTATGGCTTCGTCCCGGATACAATCGCGGCCTTTCAAGCGGCCGGGCTGGCGTTTCACAACGAGGCGATCCTGATCACCGCCGCCGGATCATTGCCGATCCGCGCCGCCAAGCAATTCGAGGCGACCCGAAAGCTCGGCAAGACGCATCAGAACGTGCTGGTTTTCTGCAAGGGCGATGCCAAGAAGGCCACGGCGGCGATCGGCGAAGTCGAATTCGGCGCGATCGACGGGGCCGACTCGGAATATGGCGAGGAGCTTTGAAGCCGATTGTTAGCGTCCATGACGGCATCCATGTCGTCCGCGACGATCTATTCCCCGGCGGCACCAAGGCGCGTTTCATTCCCCGCCTATTCGAGGATGCCGACGAACTGGTCTATGCCAGCCCGCCCGAGGGCGGGGCGCAGACGGCGCTGGCGCATTGCGCTGGCCAGCTGGGCAAGCGCGCAACGATCTTCGTCGCCCGGCGCCAGACGCCGCACCCACGTTCGCTTATGGCCAAGGCGCTCGGCGCCAAGGTCCTACAGGTCTCGCCCGGATATCTCTCCGTTGTTCGGGCGAGGGCGCGCCGCTACGCGGCCGATCGCGGGGCTCGATTACTGCCTTTCGGGCTCGATGTGCCGCAAGCCGGCCCGCAGATCGCCGAGGCGGCGCGCATGATTGATGTCGCCCCGGATGAAATCTGGTGTGCGGCCGGATCGGGGGTGCTGGCACGCGGCCTGAAAGCGGCATGGCCGAATGCAAATTTGCATGTCGTCCAGATCGGCAAGGCGGTCCAGCGCGATCAGGTCGGCGGCGAGGTCCATGTCTACCCGCAAGGCTTCTCGGAGCGGTGCAAGACGCGCCCGCCTTTTCCGAGTGATCCGCACTACGACGCCAAGGCTTGGGAGCTATGCAAGGCCCGGCGCGGCTCCGGGGTGGTGCTTTTCTGGAATGTGACCGGACCCGCAAAAACAGGAGAATAAGATGGCGCTGCAATATTCCGTAGCGGTGCGAAACGCAAAGCTCGATGCCGTCGAAACCGCGATAGGGGCCTCGCCCATCCTGAAAATTCGCACAGGTGTCCCGCCGGCAAACTGCGCGGCGGCGGATACCGGGACCGTTCTCGCGACGCTGACTTTGCCGGCCGATTGGATGGCGGCGGCGGCGAACGGCACCAAGGCGAAGGCCGGCACATGGGAGGACACCAGCGCGGACGCCGCCGGCACGGCCGGGCATTATCGGATTTATGCCTCCGATGGAGTCACATGCCATGAGCAAGGCACCGTGACGGCCACTGGCGGCGGCGGCGATATGACCGTCGATAACGTCGTCTTTGCCTCCGGGCAGGCCTTCACCGTCACCAGCTACACCAAGACCGCCGGCAACGCATAAGCGCCAGCCATGGCCGTCGGGACCCCGGTAAATCACGCGGCCTCGGGCGCGGCTGCTTCGACGCATACGACGGGGTCTTTCACCCCGCAGGCCAATTCGCTTCTCTATGCCTTCGTCATCGCCTTCGGCAGCACCACGGTCCCGGCTGATCCGACCATAAGCGATAGCCTCGGGGGCACATGGACGGCCATCCATACGGCGCAGCTGGACCCGGCCGCCAATCCACGGCTAAAGGCAAAGCTATTCCGCCGCACCATCGGCGCCGCGCCGGCCGCGATGACAATCACCGTCAACGGCGTGTCGCTGACGCAAATCGGCGTCATCGCCACATCGGTCACAGGCGCCAGCACCGACGTTTCGAACGTCGCCAGCAATGGGAGCACGGTGGGCGATCCGACCCCGGTCCTTGCCGCCATGGCCGGAACATCGGCCGCCATCGGCTGGTCGGGCTACGGCGGCGGCAATCAGGTCACGCACCCGACCGGCTACACCGAGCTAACGGACGTAGCGATTGCCACGTCCAGGCGCCTTTGTGCAGCCTATGATCTGACCGCCCCGGCGGCGACGCTCGATTTCGTCAGCACCAACGCGACCGGGCTGGCGATCGCCTTGGAAATCAAGGACGCGGCGGCGGCCAGCGGCAGGACGGCCACCGCCGCGCAGACCGAGGCGCCGGATACCCAAAGCGCCGCCGGCAAGCTGGCGCTCAAAGCCGCATCGACCAAGACCGAGGCGGCCGACACCCAAAGCGCCGCCGGGGTCCTTCCGATCAAGGGGGCGGCCTCACAAGCCGTCGCGGCCGATGCGATTTCCGCTGCCGGGGCGCTTCGGATCGCGGCAACCGCCGCGCAAGCGGTGGCGGCTGATACCGTTTCAGCGACCGGCTTCTTTACCCGCGAGGCGGCGCTTGCGATCACCGAGGCCGGCGACGAGATCGCGGCCACCGGGGCGCTTCTAGCCGCCGCGACCGCCGATATCATCGAGGACGGCGACGATATTTCCGGCGCGGGGGCGCTTGGAATTGCCGCCAACGCCGATATTTCGGAGGCGGCCGACGATATTTCCGGGGCCGGGGCGCTTGCGATCACGGCGGCCATCGATATCGAGGCGGCCGGCGATGAGCTTTCCGCCGATGCCGGGCTGGCCATCAGCGCGGCGGCGCAGCTGGCCGACGATGACGAGGCGCTCGCGGCATCCGGCGCGCTGGCGATCAGCGCGGCAGCGGAAATAGCCGATGCCGACGACGAGGCTATGGGCGAGGCGGCGCTGGCGATCGCCGCCGCCGTCGATCTGGCCGACGATGCCGACACGGTTCTAAGCGCCGGCACGCTGGCGCCGCTGCCGGGCACCGCGACCGCCACGATCGAGGAGGAGGGCGATAGCCTTTCCGCAATCGCGGGCTTGGCGATCAGCGCGAGCCTTTCCATTGTCGAGGACGGCGATGCCGTCGAGATCATTGCGGGCGGGGCCACGATCCCGGTGGTCACGCCGCCGGATCGGACGGCGATGGTGCCGGCCGAGACGCGGGCGCTCGCGATAGCCGCCGAGGTGCGGGCGCTGGCGATCCCCGGCGAAACGCGATCGGCCAAGGTGGCGGCGGAAATCAGATCGGCGCCCGTCGACTCAGAGCCACGGCGCGCAGCCGCATAAGCGAGGTATCAATATGTTGACGTGGCCGGCGGCAAAGGACCCGAACGAGGTAAAGGACTATAGCCTTGATTGGTCCGATCTTCTCGGCGGCGACGACACCATAACCGCCTCGACATGGACCGTCAGCGGGACCGGCCTCACGATCGATGAAAGCAGCTTTACCGATACCGCGACGACCGTCTGGCTTTCGGCCGGCACGCTTGGCGCGGCCTATAATCTGCTCAATCGCGTAACCACGGCCGGCGGGCGCACCTATGATCAGACGGCCCGCTTGCGGATTCAGGCGAAATAAAGAAAGCCCGGCAGGGGCCGGGCCATTTTTCGGGAAAGGCGGGGATTATTCCCCGGTCCATTCATAGCAGGCGGCCAGCATGCCGGCCCCGCTCGGGCTGCAAATCCAGCGCGGCGGCGCCTTGCAGGCGATTTCCTGTCCGGCTCCGGCTGGTGTGCAAACCAGCCGGGCCGGGGCGTGATTGCCGACGATCACCATCGCGGCGGCGAAAATCATCGCGGTCATTGGCCGGCCTCCGGGGTGCTTTCCTCGGTCTTGGCCTTCGCCTTTGCCGCCTTGCGCTGCGCCTCAAGGGCGATGACCGCGAGGTTCCGGTATTTGTCCATCGCCTTCGGCGAGGAGGAAACCGGATTGATCGGGTAGGCTTTCAGGGCCTTGATGTCGGCTTTTTCGACCAGCGCGACGATTTCGGCAAGCTTCTTGCGGAACCGGGCGTGGGTCGCGGCCGAGAAATCCGGCGCCGCCGGGAGGATGCCGGCCTCGGCGTCGGCGGCGATCTGCGCGCGCTTGCCGAGGGCCTTATCGGCGGCGGGTTCCTTGGCAGCCTTCGCCGGCTTTTCCTTGGCGGGCTTTTCGGCCTTCGGCGCCTTGGGCGCTTTCGGGGCCTTGGCCGGCTGGCCGGAAATGACCGCCTGATTGCCGGCCGCATCAAAGGCGGTGATGACCGGCTTCGATTTTACAGTGGGGTGCTCGGTCGAAAGCATTTCCGCCAGCTGGTCGATTTCCTCGCGGCTGGTCGCCTCGATGGTGGCGTATTCGCCGCGGCCGAGGAAAAGCGAGGCGGTGAATTTGACCGCGTTGGCGATGATTTCGGCGTTGTAGGCTTCCGGCGAGGTCAGGTTCGGGGTGGTCATTTTCGGGTCCTTCCTTGGTTGCCGCGCCTCATTGGCGCGTGGTCAACGACTATAGAGACCGGGGCCGGAAGCAACTCCTAAGTGGTTGGTTTTGCAGCAAAAACGGTAAAACATGAGCAAGCGAAAACAAGCTGGTCGGCCGCCGCATGAGCCGAGCGAAAAAGACCGGAAAATGGTCGAGGTCCTATCGGGCTTCGCGGTGCCGACAAAGGATATAGCCGAGGTCGTGGGGATCACTCAGGCCACGCTATTCAAGCACTATCGGGACCAGCTGCGGCGGGGCGGCGCGCTCGTTCAGGCCAAGCTGGTCGCCAATCTCCTGCGGATTGCCAGCGGCAGCGATGGCACGGCGTTGAAGGCAATCACCTTCGCGCTGCAATGCCGCTTCGGCTGGTCGCAATATGTCCCGCGCCCCGATGGTGAGCGCGATCGGCCGCCGGGCAAGAAG
>Ga0079104_1001598_pt1 | contig 14777 bp, 9 predicted proteins | sample MedtruBG_FD_76829 | JGI IMG/M metagenome (GOLD analysis project Ga0079104, IMG submission 76829) | Root nodule microbial communities of legume samples collected from California, USA - Medicago truncatula BG | ecosystem: Host-associated > Plants > Roots > Nodule | place: USA: California...
TTGCTTTTCCATATGCTCCAGACGCTGCTGATCCGCCTGTAAGGCCAGCGCAGAAGATTGCTGGAGCTGTTGTTCCAGCGTGTGTTTCAGCTGTTCCAGCTTGCGCACGGTATCGCCATCAAGCAGTGCGGCAAGGAACGCGGCTTCACTGGCAAAACTGCTCTCCTGGAGCGCAGCTGCAAACTGGGTTTGCAGCTGTGCCAGACGCTCGCGATCGCTCTGCTCCTGCTGTTGCAGGGTGGTGAGCTGGCTTTGCAGGGAGATACAGTCGTTGTGGATATCGCGCCAGTTATTGGGGACCGGCTCGTCCGCCGTTTCATCTTCGGATGCGGGCAGCGTGTCGAGAAGCGGCATCAGGGCGTTCATTTGTTCCTGAAGGGCCGTCAGCTGCCTCTGTTTTTCCTGCCACTCATTCGATTCGGTTTCACGCAGTGCCAGCCACGCGCTCTCTTCGCCCTCTTGCGGCGCGGTGAGAGCGAGCGGCATTAATGCGTTCAGCAAGGTCTGGCGCTGGGTCTCAATCTGCTGCTGAATCTGGTGAATCTGCTGTTCCAGTTCGTTGAGCTGATTCTGCAAGGCCAGGCGTTGGCTGAGCTGATACAGCTGGCGCTCGTACTGTTCCTGCTCTTCCAGCCAGGGGGCAATATCTTCCTGAATGTTCAGGCTCGTCTTCAGTGACGCGCACACTGACTGCCACTCCTGTGTGAGCGTTTGCTCCTCCTGAGTGAGCGTCAGGGTTTCTGCGGTTTCGCGCTCACGCTGGTCTATCAGCGCTTTCAGCTGTCCGCGCAGCAACAGTCCCTCTTCTTCAAGCCGTTTCACTTCGGCGTGCAGTTCATCGCGGCGACGTTGGTTAGCGCTAACCTCCAGCGCCTGATAATGCGCCACGGCAGGATGTTCGGTTGCACCGCACAGCGGGCAGGGTTTACCCGCCTCGAGGCTGGCGCGGTGCGCCTCCAGACCCTTGATCAGCGCTTCCTGTTCGCACAGGGTTTTCAGATCCAGATAGTGCTGGTTTTTCTCTTTGTACTGCTGGCGTCGCGCAGCCAGGGTTTGATCAAGCGTGGCCTGCGCGGCCAGGTCTTTTTCCTGCGTTGCCCGCATCTGTAACAGCCGTTTTTGCAGCGGCTGATAGCGGGCATGCAGTGTGGCGAGACGCTGACGCGTCGGGCGATACTGCACCTGATGCTCTAGCGCCTGGGCGGTCTCTTCTGCGGATAGCGTCAGGGGAGTGAGTGGCAGCGCGGCCAGTTTTTGTTGCAGTTCAGTCAGACGCTTACCCAGCGCCACTGCCTGAGATTTATCCCGCTGCTGCTGGGTAAATAGCGCGCGCCAGCCGCCAATGTGCTGGCTCAATAGCCCGAAGTGGCTGTGTTCGTCGATCCAGTTGGCGAGGGATTTGTGCTGTGACTGGATCCGCTCTGCCTCACGCATTGCGCCGTTACGGATCCGCGCCCGCTGGCCCTTGCGTGAAAGTAAGCGAGTATTTACTTCGGCAATCTGCTGCTGCGTGCGGGTGAGCGTTGACGCCTGCTCCTGCTCACGGTCCCAGAGCGGGCGCAGCGCCAGCGCAGGTTGTGCCTGCTGCAGTTTAAGCAGTTCCGGTTGGGCGTCGGCCTGTGCCTGTAACGCCTGTTGATGTGCCGATTGCGCGCGCAGCTGTTCACGCGCCAGCTCTTCGCTGCGCACCAGCCACTGATGTTGTGCCTGGCGGTTTTGCTGTTCACTGAGCAGCGTTTTTTCTTCGTCAGTCAGTGCTTGCAAACCCTGATGGAGCTGCTGTTGCTGTTCTTCGCTCAGCAGCACCACGCCTGCCGCCTGCGCTTCGCGCATCTCCAGCTCGGTTCTTGCCGTTTTGTGTTTTTCAAACACCATGGCGGAGATTTGGCCGTAGATCTCGGTGCCGGTCAGCTCTTCCAGCAGCTCGGCGCGCTCTTTGGGTTTGGCATTTAAAAACGCCGCGAACTGCCCCTGCGACAGCAGCATCGAACGGGTGAAACGGCCATAATCCAGCCCGGTCAGGGAGGCAGTCAGATCGAGTTTATCTTTCACCTTATCGGCGAGAATTTTGCCGTCTTCGCACCGGGCAAGCTCCACGCGCGGTGCCTGTAAGTTCCCGTCCGGCTGATTACGGGCGCGGTTCTGGCTCCAGAATGCGCGATAGGCCACGCCTTTCACTTCGAACTCCACTTCGGCGAGGCACTCCGCCGTGTCGCGGGTCATGAGATCGTTTTGCGATTGCGACACCGTGTTCAGACGCGGCGTCTCGTGGTACAGCGCCAGGCAGATGGCATCGAGCAGGGTCGTTTTACCCGCACCGGTCGCGCCCGTTATAGCAAACAGGCCGTTGCTGGCAAACGGCTCGGCGGTGAAGTCGATTTTCCACTCGCCCTTTAGGGAGTTGAGGTTTTTCAGACGCAGGCTGAGAATTTTCATGCGTTGTTTTCCTCGTCATGCAGCGCGTGCAGGGTCTGGGTAAAGAGTTCGTTGAGGCGCGTGCGCTGTGCGTCATCCAGCGCTTCCTGCGCCAGGCGGCGCTCAAATACCTCTTCCACGTTTAATTCGCTGAGGGTTTCTCGCTGTGCGCTTAAGAGAATTTTCTCGCGCTGTTCGCGGCTGCGGCGCACCAACAATACCTCTACCGGCAGATCGTCGGTCAGGGTCTGGATTTTGCGCTGCATGTCGTGCAGATATTCATCGGTGCTGATTTCAATATCCAGCCAGACGGGAGGCGACTGTTCCAGGCCGCGCCACTGTTCAAGCTGCGCAGAAATGGCGGCCAGATCGCCTTTGAGCATCGCCAGCGGTTGTGTCACCGGTACGGTTAACGTCTCGACTGCGCTCAGTTTGCCCTCGGCAAAACTCACCAGATGCACGCTTTTGCCTTTGCCGGTTTCATCAAAGCTGAGGGAGATCGGTGAGCCGCAGTAGCGGATATGCTCGCAGCCGCCAATGATCTGCGCGCGGTGAATGTGACCGAGCGCGATGTAATCCGCTGGCGGGAAATTCTGTGCCGGGAACGCATCCAGCGTACCAATATAAATTTCGCGCACCGCGTCACTTTTGCTGGCACCGACGGTGGTCAGATGCCCGGTAGCAATGACCGGCAGCGGCGCATCACCGCGCAGCGCACAGGCCTCGGCGTACTGCTGGTGATAATAGTCCGTGATGGCCTGCAGCAGATGCTGCTGTTTTTCGCCGCCAGAAAGCCCCGCCTGGCTCTGAACGATGTCACGCGGGCGTAAAAAAGGAATAGGGCAAAGCACGGCGCCCGGCGTTCCGTCGCGTTTTTTGAGGATTTGCGGGGCATGTCCGGCGTTTGCCACTACAGTGGTATTCAGAAACGCAAGAATATCGCGGGATTCGTTGAGCGTGGCGACGGAATCGTGGTTGCCCGCGACGATCACCAGATGGCAGCCTGTTTGCTGCAGATTGACCACGAAGCGGTTATACAGCTCACGCGCATAGCTCGGCGGCGAGCCGGTATCAAAAATGTCCCCGGCAACGATGATCGCATCCACCTCCTGCGACTGCGCCGTCTCCAGCAGCCAGTTCAGGAACGCTTCATGTTCGGCGGCGCGACTTTTGCTGTAAAAATTTTGCCCCAGATGCCAGTCCGAGGTGTGGAGTATGCGCATAACAGTTCCATGGCAAAAAAGGGTGAAGGGGATTATAAGCTTTCAGGGGCTGGAAAATAACCGCTGTAATAAAACAACAGTTTGCCATTCATGGTGGTAATGTTTTTCATAAATCTGTCATAAATCTGACGCATAATGACGCCGCATTACAAACTGATACTTTAATAAGACAGGGCAAAGTATGGCGAGACGTATTCTGGTCGTAGAAGATGAAGCTCCGATTCGCGAAATGGTGTGCTTCGTGCTCGAACAAAATGGCTTCCAGCCGGTTGAGGCGGAAGATTATGACAGCGCGGTGAATCAACTCAACGAACCCTGGCCCGATTTGATTCTGCTTGACTGGATGTTGCCCGGCGGTTCTGGCCTGCAATTTATCAAGCACATTAAACGCGAAGCGATGACCCGCGATATCCCGGTGGTAATGTTGACGGCGCGCGGTGAAGAGGAAGATCGCGTGCGCGGTCTTGAGACCGGCGCGGATGATTACATCACCAAGCCGTTCTCGCCGAAAGAGCTGGTGGCGCGTATCAAAGCCGTCATGCGCCGTATTTCGCCGATGGCGGTGGAAGAGGTGATCGAAATGCAGGGGTTAAGCCTCGACCCGACCTCGCATCGCGTGATGACCGGCGAAAACCCGCTGGATATGGGCCCGACAGAATTCAAACTTTTGCACTTCTTTATGACTCACCCGGAACGCGTCTACAGCCGCGAACAGTTGCTGAATAACGTCTGGGGGACTAACGTCTATGTCGAAGACAGGACGGTCGATGTCCACATTCGCCGCTTGCGTAAAGCGCTGGAACACAGCGGCCACGATCGTATGGTGCAGACGGTCCGCGGTACGGGTTATCGGTTTTCGACCCGTTTCTGAACAATGACAGGAGTGTGACGCGTGCTGGAACGTCTGTCATGGAAAAGGCTCGTTTTTGAACTGATCTTATGTTGTATTCCCGCCGCCATTCTGGGGGCGATTTTTGGTTATCTGCCGTGGTTTTTACTGGCGGCAGTGACCGGTCTGCTGGTCTGGCATTTCTGGAATTTACTGCGTCTCTCCTGGTGGCTGTGGGTCGATCGCAGCATGACGCCACCGCCCGGTAGCGGCAGCTGGGAGCCGTTGCTTTACGGCTTGCATCAGATGCAGATGCGAAATAAAAAGCGCCGTCGTGAGCTTGGAAGCCTGATCAAACGCTTTCGCAGCGGCGCCGAATCGCTGCCGGATGCGGTGATTCTGACCACCGAAGAAGGGACGATGTTCTGGTGTAATGGCCTGGCACAACAGCTGCTGGGGCTGCGCTGGCCGGACGATAACGGCCAGAATATACTTAACCTCCTGCGTTATCCTGAATTCACCCTGTATCTAAAAAAACGCGACTTTACCCGCCCGCATAATCTGGTGCTGAACAATGGCCGTCACCTTGAGTTTCGCGTGATGCCGTACAGCGATCAGCAGTGGCTGATGGTGGCGCGCGATGTGACCCAGATGCACCAGCTCGAAGGGGCGCGGCGTAACTTCTTTGCCAACGTCAGCCATGAGCTGCGCACGCCGCTGACGGTGCTGCAGGGGTATCTGGAGATGATGCAGGAGCAGACGCTGGAGGGGGCGCCGCGAGAGAAAGCGTTGCACACCATGCGCGAGCAAACGCATCGCATGGAAGGGCTGGTGAAGCAGCTGCTTACCCTGTCAAAAATTGAAGCGGCACCGACGCTGGCGATGAATGAAACCATCGACGTGCCGATGATGCTGCGGGTGGTTGAGCGGGAAGCCCAGACCCTGAGCCACAAAAGGCATCAGTTCACTTTTGAGCTGGACAACAATCTAAAGGTGCTCGGCAGCGAGGACGAACTGCGCAGCGCGATTTCAAACCTGGTTTATAACGCGGTGAACCATACGCCAGAGGGCACGCAGATTATTGTGCGCTGGCAGCGCGTCCCGACGGGGGCGGAGTTTAGCGTGGAGGACAACGGGCCGGGGATTGGACCGGAGCATATTCCGCGTCTGACCGAGCGTTTCTATCGCGTGGATAAAGCGCGTTCGCGGCAGACCGGCGGCAGCGGGCTGGGGCTGGCGATTGTTAAGCACGCCGTGAATCACCACGACAGCCGCCTCGATATTCAGAGTACGCCGGGCAAAGGCACGCGCTTCAGTTTTGTTATCCCGGAACGTTTAATTGCCAAAAAAAGTGCCTGATAGCGTGTGTGTCAGCCCTCCTTTCCACAGGCCAGCGTATGCTGGCCTGTTTGCTTTGCAGTCAAGCGAAACGTGAATGAATTTTATACGGCTGTTGCTTTTTTGTTCGCATGATTAGCCATGAGTTTTTCTTAACCTTAGAGGATTGTTCTGGTCTGAATTTTCATGCTGGCATATTGTTCTGGTTTTCAGATCCCTCCTTGCCTTTAAACGTTATAAGCGTTTAAATTGCGCCCCATATACTGTCATACCGACTGTATTTACGTGGTAAATCGAAAAACTATTCTTCGCCACGGCATGACGGGAGCATATCCCGCTGAAATTGAGTAAATTTTCCGCTGTATCGTCCCCTTTGGGATGGCGAAAATCTCAACGTTTTCAACACCACATCCACAGGCAGTAAGGTTCTATGACCCATCATTTAAAATCGCGTGACATCATCGCGCTGGGCTTTATGACTTTTGCGCTGTTCGTCGGCGCAGGTAACATCATTTTTCCTCCTATGGTTGGCCTGCAGGCGGGTGAACACGTCTGGACAGCGGCGATTGGCTTCCTGATTACTGCGGTCGGTCTTCCGGTTCTGACCGTGATCGCGCTGGCGAAAGTCGGCGGCGGCGTGGACAGCCTCAGCACCCCGATCGGTAAAGTGGCGGGCGTTCTGCTGGCAACCGTGTGCTATCTGGCGGTGGGTCCACTGTTTGCGACCCCGCGTACCGCAACAGTCTCCTTCGAAGTGGGGATTGCTCCCCTGACCGGTGATGGCGCGCTGCCGCTGCTGATTTACAGCCTGGTCTACTTCGCGCTGGTGATTCTGGTCTCCCTCTATCCGGGCAAACTGCTGGATACCGTGGGTAACTTCCTCGCGCCAATGAAAATTCTTGCGCTGATCGTGCTGGCCGTGGCGGCCATCATGTGGCCAGCAGGCCCGATCAGCGAGTCGCTGGACGCCTACAAAACGGCGGCCTTCTCGAACGGCTTTGTGAACGGCTATCTGACCATGGACACCATGGGCGCGATGGTCTTTGGTATCGTCATCGTTAACGCCGCGCGCTCTCGCGGTGTGACTGAAGCGCGTCTACTGACCCGCTACACCATCTGGGCTGGCCTGATGGCGGGTGTTGGTCTGACGCTGCTGTATCTGGCGCTGTTCCGTCTGGGTTCTGATAGCGCAACGCTGGTCGATCAAAATGCGAACGGTGCGGCGATCCTCCATGCCTACGTTCAGCACACCTTCGGCGGAGCGGGGAGCTTCCTGCTGGCGGTACTGATTTTCCTGGCCTGTCTGGTGACGGCTGTTGGCCTGACCTGCGCCTGTGCAGAGTTCTTCGCCCAGTATATTCCGCTGTCATACCGCACGCTGGTGTTCATCCTCGGCGGCTTCTCAATGGCGGTTTCTAACCTTGGTCTGAGCCACCTGATTCAGGTCTCCATTCCTGTGCTGACCGCGATTTATCCGCCGTGTATCGTGCTGGTGGTGCTGAGCTTTACCCGTCCCTGGTGGAACAATTCCTCGCGAATTATTGCCCCAACGATGTTTATCAGCCTGCTTTTTGGTATCCTTGACGGGATTAAAGCATCCGCATTCGGTGGGATCCTGCCAGCCTGGACACAGCGTCTGCCGCTGTCAGAGCAAGGCCTGGCCTGGTTAATGCCGACCGTTGTCGCACTGGTTCTGGCTATTATCTGGGACCGTGCAGCAGGGCGTCAGGTGACTTCCAGCGCGCATTAATCAACGACAAATTGTTTAACCACGGGGCTTATGGCCCCGTGGTTTTTTGTTTTTTTCGAGTTGAATGGCAAGATTTAAATGGAAAGCACGAACAGACTCAAACGTGGGCTAAGTACCCGCCACATTCGTTTCATGGCGCTTGGCTCGGCAATCGGGACAGGCCTTTTTTATGGCTCGGCAGATGCCATCAAAATGGCCGGACCCAGCGTGCTGCTGGCGTACATTATCGGCGGCGTCGCGGCCTATATCATCATGCGCGCGCTGGGTGAAATGTCGGTACACAATCCGTCAGCCAGCTCTTTCTCGCGCTATGCCCAGGAAAACCTCGGCCCGCTGGCGGGCTACATTACCGGCTGGACCTACTGTTTCGAAATCCTGATCGTGGCGATAGCCGACGTGACGGCGTTCGGCATCTATATGGGCGTCTGGTTCCCGCTGGTGCCGCACTGGATCTGGGTGCTAAGTGTGGTGCTGATCATCTGCGCCATCAACCTGATGAGCGTGAAGGTCTTCGGTGAGCTGGAGTTCTGGTTCTCCTTCTTCAAGGTAGCGACGATTATCATCATGATTGTGGCGGGCTTTGGCATCATCATCTGGGGGATTGGCAACGGCGGGCAACCGACCGGCATCCACAACCTGTGGAGTAACGGCGGGTTCTTCAGCAACGGCTGGCTGGGGATGGTGATGTCGCTGCAGATGGTGATGTTTGCCTATGGCGGTATCGAAATTATCGGTATCACCGCGGGTGAGGCAAAAGATCCCGAGAAATCCATTCCGCGCGCCATCAACTCGGTGCCGATGCGTATCCTGGTGTTCTACGTGGGCACGCTGTTCGTGATTATGTCCATCTATCCATGGAATCAAGTCGGGACTAACGGCAGTCCGTTTGTGCTGACCTTCCAGCACCTGGGCATCGCGTTTGCCGCCAGTATCCTGAATTTTGTCGTGCTCACGGCGTCATTCTCCGCCATTAACAGCGACGTTTTCGGCGTAGGGCGTATGCTGCACGGCATGGTAGAGCAGGGCAACGCGCCGAAAGTGTTTGCGAAAACCTCTCGTCGCGGCACGCCGTGGGTCACGGTGATGGTGATGACCGTCGCTCTGCTGCTCTCGGTCTATCTGAACTACATCATGCCTGAAAACGTCTTCCTGGTGATTGCGTCTCTGGCGACCTTTGCGACGGTCTGGGTGTGGATCATGATTCTGATTTCGCAGATTGCGTTCCGCCGCCGTCTGCCGCCGGAAGAGGTGAAAGCGCTGAAATTTAAAGTGCCGGGCGGCGTCGCGACCACGGTCGTTGGCCTGATTTTCCTGGTCTTTATTATTGGGCTGATTGGCTATCACCCGGACACCCGTATCTCCCTGTACGTGGGCTTTGCGTGGATTGTTCTGCTGCTGGTGGGATGGGCGTTTAAACGCCGCCGCGAGCGCCAGCTGGCCGAAGCGCAGTAACATAAAAATGCCGGGTGGCGCTCTTCTTACCCGGCAAACATGCTTTTCGCGGTAAAACGCCTCCTCCCTCCACCTCCTCCCCCAATAAACCTTTTCATGATGAGTTATCCTCCACTACGCTGTGGCAAGGTGGCCTCAATTTCATCAAAGGGGATACGTGATGTTGAACGCCTGGCACCTTCCGGTTGCCCCATTTGTTAAGCAAAACAAAGACAACTTAGTGATTACGCTGTGGCTGACGGGAGAAAATCAGCCGGAGCGCGTCATGCTGCGCGCCGAAGTGGATAACGAAGAGACGGCGCTGACCATGCATAAACAGCGCACGCAGCCGCAGCCGGGCGTCACCGCCTGGCGAGCCACCATTGATCTGTCCCAGGGCCAGCCGCGCCGTCGCTACAGCTTTAAGCTGCTGTGGAACAACCGCCAGCTGTGGTTTACTCCGCAGGGCTTTAGCCGTTTCCCACCCGCACGGCTGGAGCAGTTTGCCGTCGATAACCCGGACAACGGCCCGCAGTGGGTGTACGACCAGGTCTTCTACCAGATCTTCCCTGACCGCTTTGCCCGCAGCCAGCAGCGCACGGCCGCTCAGGATCAGGTCTATTTCCACCATGCGGCGGGCCACGACATTATCCGTAAAACCTGGGATGAACCGCTGACGGCGCAGGCCGGCGGATCGACGTTTTACGGCGGCGATCTGGACGGGATCAGTGAAAAACTGCCGTACCTGAAAAAACTGGGGGTGACGGCGCTCTACCTCAATCCGGTGTTTAAAGCCCCGAGCGTGCATAAATACGATACGGAAGATTATCGCCACGTCGACGAGCAGTTTGGCGGCGACGAGGCGCTGCTGCGCCTGCGGGAGAACACGCACCGTGAAGGGATGCGCCTGATTCTCGACGGCGTGTTTAACCACAGCGGGGATTCCCACGCCTGGTTTGACCGCCACAATCGCGCCACGGGCGGCGCCTGTCACAATCCGGAATCTGCCCAGCGCGACTGGTACAGTTTTAACGAAGAGGGGCGGGCGCTCGACTGGCTGGGCTATCCGAGCCTGCCGAAACTCGATTTTCAGTCCCCGACGCTGGTTGACGAAATCTACGGCGGCGAAGACAGCATCGTGCGCCACTGGCTGAAAGCGCCGTGGAACATGGACGGCTGGCGTCTGGACGTGGTGCATATGCTTGGTGAAGCGGGCGGCGCGCGGAACAATCTTCAGCACGTAACCGGCATTACCCAGGCGGCCAAGGCCGCGCAGCCTGAAGCCTTTGTGTTTGGCGAGCATTTTGGCGATGCGCGCCAGTGGCTACAGGCCGATGCGGAAGACGCGGCGATGAACTACCGTGGATTTACCTTCCCGGTATGGGGATTCCTCGCCAATACCGATATCTCTTACGATCCGCAGCACATCGATGCCCAGACCTGTATGGCGTGGATGAATAACTATCGCGCCAGCCTGTCCCATCAGCAGCAGCTGCGGATGTTCAATCAGCTCGACAGCCACGATACCGCGCGCTTTAAATCCCTGTTAGGTAAAGATGTGGCGCGCCTGCCGCTGGCGGTCACCTGGCTCTTTACCTGGCCGGGTGTGCCGTGCATCTACTACGGCGATGAAGTGGGTCTGGATGGCAACAACGATCCGTTCTGCCGCAAAACCTTCCCGTGGGAGAGTGAGAAACAGGACAAAAACCTGCTGGCACTCTATCAGCGCCTGGCGAAACTGCGTAAGCACAGTCAGGCGCTGCGCTACGGCGGCTGTCAGGTGGTCTATGCCCATGACAACGTGGTGGTGTTTGCCCGCGTCTATAACCAGCAGCGCGTGCTGGTGGCGATTAACCGCGGAGAGGCCTGTGAAGTTGTTCTGGACGACTCTCCGTTGCTCAATCTCCAGACCTGGTTACTGAAAGAGGGCAAAGGGGATATCCAGGAGGGCGTATTGTCTCTGCCTGCCATTTCTGCCACGGTCTGGTTCGGTAATTAGCCCCTTTCTGCAACGGGCATACGCTGCCCGTTGCAGAATATTCCCCAAAGTCGTTCGGTTAAATTAAACAGAGCGGACAAATATCTTTACTATCCCGCCAATCTATTCTCGCTATACTCAATTTGCTTTATCAGTCAGGGCCCGACCACATATCGCACACATTTAGTTTTCTTTTAACGTATTGATTAAAAGGTACATTTATGTCTATCCGCGAACTGATTGACCCATCAAACTCCACGCTTATTTTTATTGATCACCAGCCGCAAATGTCGTTTGGTGTGGCGAATATTGACCGCCAACTCCTTAAGAATAATACGGTTGCACTGGCGAAAGCGGGCAAAATATTTGATGTGCCGGTTATCTACACCTCGGTCGAAACTAAAAGTTTTAGCGGTTATATCTGGCCGGAATTACTGGCTGTTCACCCTGATGTGAAACCGATTGAACGCACCTCGATGAACTCCTGGGAAGATGATGCGTTTGTTGCGGCAGTCAAAGCAACGGGCCGCAAAAAACTCATCATCTCGGCCCTGTGGACCGAAGTGTGCCTGACTTTCCCGGCGCTGATGGCGCTGGATGAGGGCTTCGAAGTCTATGTGGTAACTGACACCTCGGGCGGCACTTCCGTCGATGCTCATGAGCGTGCTATCGACCGTATGGTGCAGGCCGGTGCCGTTCCGGTGACCTGGCAGCAGGTACTGCTGGAGTACCTGCGCGACTGGTCTCGCAAAGAGACTTACGACGCGGTAATGGATCTGGTGCGTGAGCACAGCGGAGCGTACGGGATGGGCGTCGATTATGCCTATACCCTGGTTCACGGCGCGCCTGAGCGTAAAGCGTAAATCCCTCCCGGCGGGTTGATTGAACCCGCCATTTTCATCAGACCTGGATACTCTCATGGCGCAAAATTCACATGTGACGCTGGTGATCACCCATACCCTGCTGGCCGGACAGGCGGCGCGATACGAACAGTGGCTGGGCAAAATCATGCCCGTGGCCGCAGAATTTCCCGGACACCTCGGCGCGAACGTGATTCGCCCGACGGAAGGGCAAGATCTGTGGACGGTCATTATCCGCTTCGACACCCTCGAACACCTCTATGCCTGGACGCAGTCCGATACCCGTTCAGTGCTGGTCAAAGAGATCGAACCGCTGCTGGCCGAAGGGGACAAAACGGAAGTGCGCACCGAGGCCGCGTTCTGGTTTACGCCGCCGGAGACGCATGTGCGCAAGCCGAAACAGTGGAAACAGTTTCTGATGACGCTGATGGTGATTTTCCCCAGCACGCTCGTCGTACCGCAACTGACCGGCGCGCTGCTTCCAGGCCTGAAAGGGTCTTTATTCCTGCATTTGCTTAACGATGCTTGTGTGGTCGCGCTGGTGGTCTGGTTGTGGATGCCCATCGTGACCCGCCTGTTCGCCGGGTGGCTGAAAAAAGCCTGATCCGGCTCAAAGGAGTACGTTATGTCTCAAACTGCCACACTGATCTTAACCAAAGGTCAGATCCATACCCTTGATCGTGAAAATCCGCTCGCTGAGGCGGTGGCCATTGCCAACGGCAAGATCCTCGCCACCGGCAACCACGACCGGGTGATGAGTTACGCCACCGAAGGGACGCAAATTGTCGATCTGAAAGGGAGCACGGCGATCCCCGGTCTCAACGATTCGCACCTGCACCTGATTCGCGGCGGGCTGAACTACAACCTTGAGCTGCGCTGGGAAGGCGTACCGTCGCTGGCCGATGCCCTGCGGATGCTGAAAGAGCAGGCCGATCGCACCCCAACGCCCCAGTGGGTGCGCGTGGTCGGCGGCTGGAGCGAATTTCAGTTTGCCGAACGGCGGATGCCGACGATCCAGGAGCTGAACGACGCGGCGCCGGATACACCGGTGTTTGTGCTGCATCTCTACGATCGTGCGCTGCTGAATCGCGCGGCGCTGAAAGCTGTCGGCTACACCAAAGAGACGCCAAACCCGCCGGGCGGTGAAATCGTCCGTGATAATAACGGCAACCCCACCGGGATGCTGATCGCCAAACCGAACGCGATGATCCTCTATTCCACGCTGGCGAAAGGGCCAAAACTGCCGCTGGAACAGCAGGTGAACTCGACGCGCCAGTTTATGCGTGAGCTTAACCGCTTAGGGTTAACCAGCGCGATTGATGCGGGTGGCGGCTTCCAGAATTACCCGGAAGATTACGAAATCATCGAAGAGCTGCACGCCCAAGAGCAGATGACGATTCGCATCGCCTATAATCTCTTTACCCAGCGGCCAAAGCAGGAGCTGGAAGATTTCGAACGCTGGACCGATATGCTCAAACCGGGACAGGGCACCGATTTCTATCGCGCCAACGGGGCGGGGGAAATGCTGGTCTTCTCGGCGGCAGATTTCGAAGATTTCCTGCAGCCGCGCCCGGATCTGCCAGAGGGGATGGAAGACGAGCTGGAGCGCGTGGTGCGTCATCTGGTGGAGCAGCGCTGGCCGTTCCGTCTTCACGCCACGTACGACGAATCTATCAGCCGGATGCTGGACGTGTTCGAAAAGGTGAACCGCGACATACCGTTTAACGGCCTGCACTGGTTCTTCGATCACGCGGAAACCATCACCGAGCGTAACATCGAGCGCGTAAAAGCGCTGGGCGGCGGGATTGCGGTGCAGCATCGCATGGCGTTCCAGGGCGAGTATTTTGTCGATCGTTACGGCAAAGAGGCGGTGAAACACACGCCGCCGGTCGCGAAAATGCTGGAGCTGGACGTGCCCGTGGGCTTAGGCACCGACGCCACCCGTGTGGCGAGCTATAACCCGTGGACGGCGCTGTACTGGCTGGTCTCCGGTCGCACCGTGGGCGGACTGTCGATGTATGACGACAGCAACCGTCTGCCGCGTGATATCGCGCTGGAATTGTGGACGGCAGGCAGCGCATGGTTCTCCAGCGAGCAGGGTAAGAAAGGCCGCATCGTGGCAGGGCAGCTTGCGGATCTGGTGGTGCTATCGAAAGACTACTTCAGCGTGCCGGAAGAGGAGATCAAAGGCATCGAGTCGGTGCTGACGGTAGTGGATGGCAAAGTGGTGTACGCCGCCGGACAGTTTAGTCCGCTGTCGCTGTCGCCGCCGCCGATCCCGGTTCTGCCGGAGTGGTCGCCAGTGGTGAAAGTGCCGGGGCATTACCGCTCAGCGCCGCCAGTGGCCTCAAATGTCGGCGCCGTTGTGCAGATGCATCAGTGCATCGGCAGCTGCGGAGTCCATGGGCACCAGCATGGGATTGCGCGCCAGTCGGGCATTCCGGTATCGGATGACCAGGCATTCTGGGGCGTGCTGGGCTGCTCGTGTTTCGCGTTTTAACCTGATGATGAGGCCGGGTAGGGCGAAGCTCACTCCCGGTGCAGGGTTAAGAGAAAACAAAAAGGCTCGCCTAAGCGAGCCTTTTTTATCATCCGTGCCGATTACAGGCTGGAGACGTTTTCAGTCAGGTATTTAGCCACGCCGTCTGGAGACGCGTTCATGCCTTCTTTACCTTTTTCCCACTGAGCCGGGCACACTTCGCCGTGCTCTTCGTGGAACTGCAGCGCGTCAACCATACGCAGCATTTCGTCGATGTTACGACCCAGTGGCAGATCGTTCACTACCTGGTGACGCACGATGCCGTTCGCGTCGATCAGGAAGGAGCCGCGCAGTGCAACGCCAGCGTCCGGATGTTCGATACCGTAAGCCTGCTGGATTTCGCGTTTGATGTCCGCAACCATTGCGTATTTCACTGCACCGATGCCGCCTTTGTCGACAGGGGTGTTACGCCAT
>Ga0079104_1001602_pt1 | contig 14747 bp, 11 predicted proteins | sample MedtruBG_FD_76829 | JGI IMG/M metagenome (GOLD analysis project Ga0079104, IMG submission 76829) | Root nodule microbial communities of legume samples collected from California, USA - Medicago truncatula BG | ecosystem: Host-associated > Plants > Roots > Nodule | place: USA: California...
ACTGCACGTCGAGCGCCTGGTTGAAGCGGGCGTCGCTCTTGCTCACAGCGCACCGTGCCGGGGCGGCTTCTTGTGGTTGAGGTAGTAGTTGCCGATGGCGTGGTACTTCCAGCGCACCGGATCGTGCAAGGTATGGGTGCGCGCGTTGCGCCAGTGACGGTCGAAGTTGTGCTCGGCCAGCGTCGATTGCGATCCGGCCAGTTCGAACAGCTTGCTGCCGGCGGCCAGCGACACGTCGTTGGTCAGCACGCGCGCTTCGGCCACCGCAATCGAGGCGGCCGCCACGCTGTCTTCGGTGGGATCGGCGGCGGCGGCGTCGACATGGCGCGCGGCGCGCTGCAGCAGCGCTTCGGCCGCGTGCAGCTGTATCGTCAGGTCGCCCACTTCGCGAATCGTCAACGGGTCGTCGCCGGCTTGGTCGACGCCGCTGTCGATCCACGGCCGGGAGCGCGTGCTGACGAAGTCGATCAGGTCGCGATAGGCGCCACGGGCGATGCCCAGGTCGATGGCGGCATGCTGGATCTGGGCCATCGGCCCGATCTGGGTCGGACGCGAAAATGCCGAGGCAAAGCCGATGACGGCATCGGCCGGGACGTGCACGTTGTCGAACACGGCGCTGCCGCTGCCGGTGGTGCGCTGGCCAAACCCGGACCAGTCGTCGATGATGGTCAGCCCCGGCGCATGGCGCGGCACGATGGCCAGTTGCTGCACGCCGGCTTCATCGATCACCGAGGTCGGCACCCAGTCGGCATAGAGCGCACCGGTGGCGTAGAACTTGCGGCCGTTGATGCGATAGCCGGGGCCAGCGGGGTCGCGCACCAGTCTGGTCTTGCGCTCGTGCGCGGTGCGCGTCCCCAGTTCGGCCAGCGCATTGCCCAGCCGATCGCCCTGCAGCACGCGCTCGAAGAAGAAACGTTTCTGCGCTTCATTGCCGTTGACCCGGATCAGCTCGACCGCATAGAAATGGTTCTGCGGAATCTGTCCGATCGAGCCATCGGCGGCCGAGATGATGGCGATCACCTCGGCCAGGGTGCCATACGACACGCCGGCGCCGCCATAGTCGCGCGGCACCGTGATGCCCCACAGGCCGGAACGCACGTAACGCTCCAGCTCATCCCAGGGCAACCTGCGTTCGCGATCGCGCAACGCGGCGTCGACGGCGAAGTCGGCGGCCAGCTGGTGCGCCACGGACAGGGCTTCGGCGTCGTCGCGGATGCGGGCGACGCCGCGCTGGGCGGAACTGCGTACTTCAGCGGCGAGGGCGGCGGTGATGGTCTGCGTCATTGTCTGGTCTGGCAAGCAAGGTAGCGGGGCAATGGCCGATGAAGTCTCTGCGCCATGCGTGGCACGGCGGCGCCGCCTCGTTGAGGTAATGGCGCCGGCTCGGCCTTGGGGAGGATCATTAAATCCCAGCGTCGGTCTTTTACGAACGAAGCATTCTGCATGTGCTTGCTTGGAATTCTCATGCTGCGTTTGCCGCAGATCGATATGCGGCCAGCGATCTTGCCGGTTGCAGTAAACTCGAGACCGCGTGCGCCTCGCCCCATCAGCAAATCAGCATGCGCATACCCATATACCTATAAGAAAGAGACCCCATGTTCCGAACCGATCGCGCTCCCGATCTCAAGACTGTCCTCATCGCCAGCGGCGTGGTGCTGACGCTGGCCATGGGCGTACGCCACGGCCTGGGGTTCTGGCTGCAGCCCATCTCGCAGACCCATGGCTGGACGCGGGAGACCTTCTCGCTGGCGATCGCATTGCAGAACCTGCTGTGGGGCGCCTTCGGCCCGTTTGCCGGCATGGCCTGCGACCGCATCGGTACGGCGCGGGTGATCGTGCTGGGCGCCTTCCTGTATGCCGCCGGCCTGCTGTGGATGGCGCTGGTGTCGCAGCCGACCCTGTTCGTGGTCGGCTCCGGCGTACTCATCGGCGCGGCACTGGCATGCACCGCCTTCGGCGCGGTCTCGGGCATCGTGGGTCGTAGCGCGCCCCCGGAAAAGCGCTCCTGGGCGTTTGGCATTTCGTCGGCGGCCGGCTCGTTCGGCCAGTTCCTGATGATGCCGGTGGAGCAACAACTGATTTCCATTGCCGGTTGGCAACATGCATTTTTCTGGCTTGCCGCACTGCTGCTGCTGCTGATGCTGCCCATGGCCCTGCGCCTGAAGGAACCGCCGCCGGTGGCCAACGTCGGTGGGCAGAGCATCGGCCAGGCGATACGCGAAGCGTTCGGCCATCGCTCGTTCATCCTGTTGCTGTCGGGCTATTTCGTGTGCGGCTTCCAGGTGGTGTTCATCGGCGCCCACCTGCCGTCCTATCTCACGGACAAGGGCATCATGAATCCCAACGTGGCGGTGCTGGCGCTGGCACTGATCGGGTTGTTCAATATCTTCGGCTCGTACTACGCTGGCAAGCTGGGCGGCATGCTGCCCAAGCGCTACCTGCTGGCAGGCATCTACGGTTTGCGCACGGTGGCCATCGGCGTGTTCCTGGCCGCGCCGCTGTCACCCTGGACGGTCTATCTGTTTGCCGCCGCGATGGGCCTGCTTTGGCTATCGACCGTACCGTTGACCAACGGCATCGTGGCCGGCATCTTCGGCGTGCGCTATCTGTCGATGCTGTCGGGCTTCGTGTTCTTCTCGCATCAGGTAGGCAGCTTTCTGGGCGTCTGGCTGGGCGGCTTCCTGTTTACCCGCCAGGGCAGCTACGACGCGGTGTGGGCCATCACGCTGGCGCTGGGCGTGTTCGCCGCGCTGATCAACCTGCCGGTGCGCGAACAGGCCATTGCGCGGCCGGCGACGGTGCGTTGATGCGGCGAGCCTTTCTCGTGCTGCTGATGGCGGGCCTGCTGGCGGCGATCTTTGCCGCCTACCTGCGCCCGGACTTCGTGCTGGACCTGGCCAATCGCATCATGTTGTGTTTCTGAACAGGTAGAATGGCAGCACTAACCACAGCGGCACCTGCGCCACCGATTCGATCCATGCTCAGCCTTACCGATCTCGAAGAAGCCATCAATTACTGGCGCCTGCAGCGTCCCGCCACGGGCGAGGAATGCGCCCTCTCGCCAGAGGTCAACGCATTGGCCGGCCCGTACGCGATGATGATCGTCGAGGGCCGTAGCGAAGTGGCGGTCGAGTCGCTCGGCGCCCAGGCGCGGCAGTTGGTGCTGGCCTGGCAGGCGACACGCGGTTGAACGCAGCGCCCAACTCTCCCGGCTGAACGTTTGCGTCGGGTCCGCGTCTGTTTTGTAGTGCACACAAAAAGGCAGGTCCATGCGCCAGCTTCCTGAACACCCTTCCGGTCATCGCAAGCCGGTCTCTCCCGCGACCTCACGCTCGCCTCGGCTGTCAGCCGACACGCGTCCACAGGTGGCGCTGGTGCTGCAGGGCGGCGGTGCGCTGGGGGCCTACCAGGCCGGCGTCTACCAGGCGCTGCATGAAAACGGCCTGACGCCGGACTGGGTGGTGGGCACCTCCATCGGTGCCATCAATGCCGCCATCATCGCCGGCAATCCGCCCGACACCCGCATCGAACGGCTACGCCAGTTCTGGGACACGGTGTCCCACCCCGACCTGTTCGACCTGTCCCAACTGCCGGACAGCCTGCGCCTGCTATCGACCCGGCTGACCACGCTGGACACCTTCGTGCGCGGCGCGCCGGGCTTCTTCCGGCCTCGTGCGCTCAACCCCTTCGCGCTGGGCCTGGCGGTGCCGCCCGAAGACGCCAGTTTCTACAGTACGGCCGAGCTGCGACAGACGCTGTTGCGCCTGGTCGACTTCGACTACCTGAACCAGAAGGATGGCATGCGCCTGACCGTCAGCGCGGTACGCGTGACCTGCGGCACGCTGGCCAAGTTCGATTCGAGCAGCGACCGCATCGGTCCCGAGCACATCATGGCCAGCGGCGCCCTGCCCCCGGCCTTTGCCCCGGTGCGCATCGACGGCCAGCTCTACTGGGATGGCGGCCTGTATTCCAATACCCCGCTGGAGGCGGTGCTGGGCGACGAGCCGCGCGCCGATACGCTGTGCCTGATGGTCGACCTGTGGCACGCCGATGGCCCCGAGCCGACCACGCTTGAAGAAGTGCAGACGCGCGAAAAGGATGTCACTTTCGCCTCGCGCTCGCAGCGTCACATCGATGCCTACCTGAAGCAATATCACCTGCGTCGCGCGGCCCACGACCTGTACCAGCGCCTGCCGCCGAAACTGCTGAGCGCCGCCGATCGCCAGATGATGGCCGAGCTCGGCGCTGACACCACCATCCACATCGTGCGCCTGCCCTACGCCGGACGCGACTGGAACATGGCGTCCAAGGATGCCAATTTCGCCCGCGGCTCGGTCGCCTGGCGCTGGGAACAGGGTTACCAGGATGGCCTGCGCGGCATCGAAGTCAGTGCCGGGTGCCGATTCGACTCTCACCAGGCGGGCATTGTGGTGCATGAGCTGCCGGAAGGTTCAAGCAGCACCAAAGCGACCGAACGTTCGTCCTGAAACCGCTACAGGCCAGACCTGTGGCCGCGTGGCAAAAATCAGACGCGACCATTCGTGAATTGTGCGACGCACAAATTTCACTTGATTTCACCAAAGAAGGGCATAAAATAGGAATTGTTGCGGCGCACAAATCAAGATGATCTGCTGATGTCTGATCCAATGCCCTTCACGCGCCGGCTCGGCATATTGCATCACGGCTCATCAACACAAAGGAGATAACCATGTTTTCGTTTCAAGATCAGTTTTCCGCCGCTACCAAATCCAACCTGCAAGCCCAGATGGACTTGATCAATACCCTGACTGCCAAGGCCTTCGAGGGCGTCGAGAAGATCGTCGAGCTCAACCTGTCGGCCACCCGCGCCTCGCTGGAAGAAGCCACCGCCGTCGCCCGTCAGCTGGCAGCGGCCAAGGACCCGCAGGAAGCGATGTCGCTGGCATCGGCCCAGGCCCAACCGGGCGCCGAGAAGGCGGCCGCCTATGGTCGTCACCTGGCCACCATCGTATCGACTACCCAGGCCGAATTCACCAAGGCCGCCGAAGCGCAGATCGCCGAGAACACCCGCAAGGTCAGCGCCCTGATCGACGAACTGAGCAAGAACGCGCCGCCGGGTTCGGAACAGGCCGTGTCGCTGCTCAAGGCGGCGCTGTCCAACGCCAATGCCGGCTATGAGCAGTTGACCAAGAACAGCAAGCAAGCGGTCGAAGCGCTGGAAGCCAACCTCAGCAATGCGACCCGCCAGTTCACGGCCGCCGCTGAAAAGGCGACCGGCGCCGCCCGCGCCAAGAAGTAAGCATCGCATTGCAGCCGCAAGAAAAAAGACCGCTGTGGATCATTCCACAGCGGTCTTTTTGCGTGCGGGCAGCGTTGTTTCAGTGCTGGCCGATGATATCCAGCGCCAGCGCCTCGGCCACCCGAATGCCGTCGATGGCCGCCGACATGATGCCGCCGGCATAGCCCGCGCCTTCCCCGGCCGGGAACAGGCCGCGGGTATTGAGGCTTTGCAGGGTGTCGTCATGGCGCTTGATGCGGATCGGCGAGGACGTGCGGGTCTCGACGCCGGTCAGCACCGCATCGTGCATCGAATAACCGCGAATCTGCTTGTCGAACGCCGGCAGCGCTTCGCGGATGGCGGTGATCGCATAGTCCGGCAGCGAAGGGTTGAGGTCCCCCAGCTTGACGCCCGGCTTGTAGGAAGGCGTGACGCTGCCCAGGCTGGTGGATGGCCGGTTGGCGATGAAGTCACCTACCAATTGCCCCGGCGCGTCGTAGTTGCCGCCGCCCAGCTCGTAGGCGCGGCTTTCCCAGGCGCGCTGGAAGGCGATGCCGGCCAGCGGATGGCCGGGATAGTCGCTGGGCGAAATCCCCACCACGATGCCACTGTTGGCATTGCGCTCATTGCGTGAATACTGGCTCATGCCGTTGGTGACTACGCGTCCCGGCTCGGAGGTGGCCGCCACGACGGTGCCGCCCGGGCACATGCAAAAGCTGTAGACCGAGCGGCCGTTGCTGGCATGGTGCACCAGCTTGTAATCGGCCGCACCCAGGATCGGATGGCCGGCGCTGGGGCCGAAGCGGCACTTGTCGATCAGCGACTGCGGATGCTCGGCACGAAAACCGATCGAGAATGGCTTGGCCTCGATATAGACCCCGCGCTGGTGCAGCATCTCGAAGGTGTCGCGGGCGCTGTGGCCCACCGCCAGCACCACGTGATCGGCCTCCAGCTGCTCGCCGTTGGACAGCGTCACGCCGCGGATCCGGCCGTCTTCGATGTGCACGTCATCGACCCGTTGTTCGAAACGGAATTCGCCGCCCAGGCGCACGATCTTCTCGCGCATCAGTTCAATCATCTTGACCAGGCGGAAAGTGCCGATGTGGGGCTTGCTGACGTACAGGATCTCGGGCGGCGCATCGGCGGCCACGAATTCGGTCAGCACCTTGCGACCATAGTGCTTGGGATCCTTGACCTGGCTGTAGAGCTTGCCGTCCGAAAAGGTGCCGGCCCCGCCTTCGCCGAACTGCACGTTGGATTCGGGCTGTAGCTTGCGTTCGCGCCACAGTCCCCAGGTGTCCTTGGTGCGTTCGCGCACGGTCTTGCCCCGTTCCAGCACGATCGGGTTGAAGCCCATTTCGGCCAGCACCAGCGCCGCGAACAGTCCGCACGGCCCGAAACCGATGACCAGCGGGCGCTTCTTCAGCCCGGCCGGCGCCGTGCCGACAAAATGGTAGCCGGTGTCCGGCGTGGGGCCGAGGTTGGGCTTGCCCTGGTGGCGCGCCAGCACGACGGCTTCATCGCGCAGCTCGACATCGATGGTATAGGTCAGGATGACGGCCGACTTCTTGCGGGCGTCATAGCTGCGCCGAAACAGCGAAAACCCCAGCAATTGATCGGCACCGATGGCGAGCCGTTCGAGGATGGCGGCGGTGAGGTCGTCTTCCGAGTGTTCGAGGGGGAGCTGGAGTTCATTGATGCGCAGCATTGCGGGACTTTCGGTATAACGCGTTTCGGGTGGGCCGCCAGAGGCAGTCGAAAGGCGACATTCTACTCCAGCCGGCGCCCGTCAAATCGCCCCGGATCCACCGCCGACACCAGTTCGCGCGGCAGTGGCAGGGGTTCGCGTTCGAGCATGGACGCCAGCAGCTCGGCCATCAACGGCGCCCAGATCAGGCCACGCGAGGCATAGCCCAGCAGACTGTAGAGGCCCTCGGCGCCAGCATCAGCACGGGCCAAAGGCCCGGCCAGCGGCAGGCGGTCGGGCGCGATGCAACGAAATCCCACGCGGCCTGCGTCCAGCGTGTCGACCGCTGGCAATGCATAGTGGGCGCCGATCTGCGGCAGCATGTTCTGCAGGCGCTGCAGGTTTTCGGCGTGGCTGGCCGCTCGCAATGCTGTGTCGGCGTCACGGTCGTAGCTGGCGCCGATGCACAGGCGGCCCTGATAGGCGCGCGTGAGATAGCCATCGCCGCACATGGCCACCGGCGGCATCGGAAATCCCGCTGCGGATAGATGGGTGACCTGGCCGCGCACGGCCTGCAAAGGCAGGCCAGCGCTTTGTGGCAGCGTGCCGGCTTGGGCACCGGCGGCCAGGATCACCACAGGAGCGGCTGCGATCACGGCGCCGTCGGCGTCGATGGCCCGCCAGTGGGTGCCCTGCCGCGCCAGGCTGCTCACGGCGCGTCCGAAGTGCTCCTGCAGCGGGGCTTGCGCGCGTGCCACGGCGAGCAGGCGACGACACAGCGAGGGCGGGTTGAGCCACCCGGCCCGCTCGAACAGGTAACCGCCGGTGGACACCGGCATGCCGACCAGGGCTGCGGCCTGTTCCTGGCTCAGCCAACGCGCATATTGCCGTGGATAGTTCCATTCGATCGCGGCCTGTTCGAACGACTTCGCCTGCCTGGCATCGCGCCCGAGCTGCAGCACTCCGCACAACTCGCCGGCCACGCCATCCTGTTCGCTGCGCGCCAGCCCCACGCCACCCAGCCACTGCCAGTGATTGAGCGCATACAGGTAGGCCGCACGGCTGAGCCTGGCCAGCGGGCTGTCGTCGCGCGCCAGGGCCGGCATGAACAATCCGCCATGGTTGCCCGAGGCGCGTTGCGCCGGGCCATCGCAGGCGTCGATCAGGTCGACCCGCCAGCCGCGTGCGCTCAGGCGCTCGGCGGCGGCGCATCCGGCCAGTCCGGCGCCGATCACCAACGCATGACGGGCATGCTGCGGCTGGCGTAGCAGCGGGGTATCGCTGGCGGCGACATGGGCAGCCGGGCGCTTCCAGCCAGGGGCGTAATGCAGTGCCAGCGCGTGCGGCAGCGCATGGGCCACGAACCCGTTCTGGCGCATCGCCTGCGCCGTAGCCTGGTCGCCCGCATGCACCAGCGCGCGGGCGCCGGTCCACGCCTGGCGCGCGATGCGCTTGCACTGGTGCGCATTCCATCCGGCGGCGGTGGGATCGAAGCGGGTCGGGTCGGCATGCAGGTAGAACAGGTCGGCCGGCGCGTCCAGGCGCGCCAGTTCTTCATCGAACCCGCCCAGCACCAGGGTCAGGCTCACCGCACCGTCGCACAGCAGCAGGCGATGGGTGCCGGGCAATGGCCACGGCCAGGCTGCCTGCAATTGCCGCGCCAGGTGCTGCAGGTGCGGCCAGCGCGCATGCATGGCGGCCAATTGTTCCACGTTGCACGGATGGGGCACGATGGCGACATAGTGCAGTCGTCGGGCGCCCCCTTCCGCGCGCAATTGGAGGAAACGCTGGCAGGTCAGCAGAAACGCCAGGGCGGCGCCGAAATGCAGGTCGACGATGGTGGCGCTGTGCTGCTGGCGCAAGCTGCTGTCGAGCCCGGTTTCGGGCGCGCATAGCAGTGCCGCGAGCTGGTCGGGGTCGCCGGTCGACGGATCGGATCGCCATAGCGCGATGAGGTCGTCCGAAGCGACGATAAGAGGTTGAGCTGGCATGGAGTCGGTGAGCAAGCGGCGCAGCAGCGCCATGGAGCGAGGTCGCCATTCTACGCTGCGCCGGCGCCGAGCCGGTACAGGCCGCCTCCCAACCCAGCACGCGGCCGCCCTCCACTTCAAGCGCACTACCTTCCACCGCCCTTCACTGACCTTCACCGCCTTGCGCTGCACTCACGAAGCGCACGCCCGCCACCCGCCACCCACCTGCCACCTGCGCTTGACAGTATCGGTCTCCCTCCCTAGTCTGTATACAGAATACAGACTATCCCAAAAGGCCGCTTCACCGTGTACAAGCTCGATACCACCACGCAATTGATCGAACAGGTCTATGACGCCATCCTGGACGACATCTGCTCCGGCGCCCTGGCGCCCAACCAGAAGATTACCCAGGAGAGCATCGCCGAGCAGCTGGGGGTGTCACGCCAGCCCGTGCACCAGGCGTTCCAGATGCTCAAGCGCCAGGGGTTCATCGCCGATGCCGCCCGCAAGGGGGTGATGGTGACGGCCATCGAGGCACAGCATCTGCTGCAGCTGTACCAGGTGCGCTCGGTGCTCGACGGCCTGGCTGCGCGCGAGACCGCCCTGCGCTGGAAGCGCGATTCCCAGGCCTGCGGCGCAGGCCAGCGCGATGGCCTGGCATTGCTGGCCAACGGCCGCGCAGCCGGCGCGGCCAACGAGCTGTCGCTGCGCATCATGGCAGACATGAACTTCCACCAGTTCATCTATCGCAGCAGCGGCAACCCGGTGGTGGGCCAGACCACCGCCATCCATTGGCACCACATCCGCCGCGCGATGGGCGCGTTCCTGTCGGCACAGGTACGCTCGCATGTGGCGGTGTGGGATGAGCATGCGGCGATCCTGCAGGCCATGGTCGAGGGCCGTGCCGCGCTGGCCGACAAGCTGGCGCGCCAGCATGCCGAAAGCGCGGCGCAACACCTGGCGCAGGTGTTGCGCGGGGCCGACGCAGCCAGGCGCGCATCGGCATGATTGCCATCTTCAACATCGTGTTCCCGATCTTTTCGCTGATCCTGCTGGGCTGGTTCTGCCGTCGTCGCGAGATCCTCTCCCACAGCGCCGCCAGCGAGTTGAATCGCTTCGTCATCTACCTGGGGCTGCCGGCGCTGCTGTTCGATTCGATGTCGCGCCTGTCGGCAGCCGACTTCGCCAACCTGCGCTTCATTGCCGTGTTCGCCGCCGGCGTGATGATCGTCTTCCTGCTCACGGCGGCGATCCGCCTGCGCCAGAAAGCGGCCGCGCCCGACATCATCATCGACAGCCTGGGGACCTCCTATGCCAATGTCGGCTTCATCGGCATTCCTTTGTGCTACCTGGCCTTCGGCGCAGACGGCCTGCCACCTTCGGTGATTGCCATGGTGATGACGGCCTGCCTGCTGTTCGCGGTGGCCATCGTATTGCTGGAAACCTGCCTGCATGCGCACGCAGGCCTGGCCGGCACCTTACGCAAGGTGGGTCGGTCGCTGGTGCGCAACCCGATCATGATCGCACCGGCCGCAGGTATCGGGGTGGCCCTGTCGGGCCTGGCGCTGCCCAGCGGCGTGCAGCAACTGTTCAAGATCCTGGGGGCCGCGGCCAGTCCCTGCGCGCTGGTGTCGCTGGGCCTGTTCCTGGCGCAGCCGCCGCGCGACGGCATCAAGGCGCCGGTGGGCTTGCTGGTGGCCTTCAAGCTGCTGTTGCAGCCAGCCATCACCGCCATCCTGGCCTACTGGGTGTTGCCGCTGCCGCGCCTGTGGGCCGACAGTGCGGTGCTGTTGGCGGCCATGCCGATTGGTACCGGTCCATTCATGCTGGCCGAACTCTACCAGCGTGAAGTGGCCGGCATGTCGCGCGCGATCCTGATCTCGACCACGCTGTCGCTACCCACGCTTGCCCTGATCCTGGCCTGGATCGCCCACCATTGAAGGCGCCGCGCCGGCCCGGGCAAATATCTGGAACTGTTCGGCCGGCATCGCCTTGGCAAACAGCCAGCCTTGCGCAAAGTCGACCTGGCGTTCGCGCAGGTAGCGGGCCTGCTGCGCCGTCTCGACCCCCTCAGCGATGAGCATCAGGCCCAACGATCTGGCCATCTCGATGATGTGGTCGATCACGCAGCTGCTGCCCGTGCCGGGATCGATCCTGTCGACGAAGGACTTGTCGATCTTCAAGCCATCCAGCGGCAAGGTCTGCAGATAGGACAGGCTGGAATAGCCGGTGCCGAAGTCGTCGATCAATATCTGGTGCGCGCGCGTGCGCAAGTCGCCCAACGTGGCGCGCGCACGCTCGGCATTCATGAATCCGCGCTCGGTCATCTCCAGCCATATCTGGTTGGGCGCCACGCCGTGCAATGCCATCAGGGCCGACAACGCCAGGCGCGCGCTGTCGTCGTCGATATCCTGCGCGCTCAGGTTGATCGAGATATGCAAGCCGGCCTGGCGCCGCAACAGCGGCCCCATCTCCTTGACCACGGTCTGTATCACCTGCACCGTGAGCGATTGGATCAGCCCATGCCGTTCGGCCTCGGCGATGAAGACATCGGCGGCGATCCAGCGTCCGCTGGGATGCTGCCAGCGCGCCAGCGCCTCGGCGCCGACGCAGTGGCCACTGGCAAGGTCGATGATGGGCTGGTAATGGACTTGCAGCTCGCGCCGCTTCAGCGCTACCCGCAGCTCGCCCGCCAGCGACAGGCGCCGGCGCAACCAGATTGCAATGCCAGCCAGGCCCGCCACCGAGCACAGCGCCGCCAGGGGCAGCAGCGTCCATCGCTGGCGAGCGGCGGCTTGTGCCACACGCTGCATCGGCACGGCCACGACGATGCGCAACAGCGCGTCGGTATGCGTCACGCTGAAGCTCCAGTCGGCACCACCGCCGGCCGGCTTGCGCTCGGCGATAAGCTCGCCGGCTGCCGTCGACACCGTCAAGCGGGTGTGTCCAGACGAGGCGATATTGGCAAACCTGCCCGGTTCGACATAGGCGTAATAGCCGTTGCCGGACACGCTGATGAGCCGGGTGCCTGGACTGGCCGGCGAGAAATTGGCGGTGCGCAGTTGCAAACCGCCACCGGCCTGTGCATAACTGGGCGACAAGGATATCGCCCGCCTGGCCTCGCCCCACGAATTGCACAGCAGCTGGCCGTCGCGCTGGTAGCCGATTTCCTCGATGACGCGGGTATCGACGGTGCGCGCGCGCAAGGCTGCGATATCGGCTGCGCTGCAACGTGACGCGCTGGGCGGCTTGAGGCCATCGAAGGCGATCCTGACCTGGTCGACGATGGCATGGCCGCAGTAGGCCGCCGCGTCGGCTAGTTGTTTCAGTTCGGCACGCTCCCGGGCTTCGGCCCGCTGCCACGACCAGGTCCACGCCAGAACGGACGGCAGCGCCACGCTGGCGATGCCCAGCGCGATGGCGATGACCAATACGGAATGACGAGTGAGCTGCACGGATCTCTTCCCAGGGCGAAATCCGGGACACGGTATCAGAAGTTCCCGGCAGGAAACGCATTATTGGCTGGCTTCCGCGTCGTTATTGTATTGATAAGACGGCAATACGCCCCGCTATTCGCCTAGATGATGATGCGTTCCCGGTGCAATATCTGCTCGAATTTATCGGTGGCCACCGGCGGGCTGAACAGATAGCCCTGGATCTCGTCGCATCCGTAGTGGCGCAGGTAGTCGAGCTGTTCGTCGGTTTCTACGCCCTCGGCAATCACCTTGAGCTTGAGGTGGCGCGCCAGCGAGATGATGGAGGCGGTGATGGCGGCGTCGTCGGCGTCGCTGGTGATATCGCGCACGAAGGACTTGTCGATCTTGAGCACATCGATGGGGAAACGCTTCAGATAGGCAAGCGACGAATAACCGGTGCCGAAGTCGTCGATCGACAGCCGCACCCCGAGCTCCTTGAGCCCGTTGAGGATGCCGATGGCATGCTCGACATCGGTCATCATGAGGCTTTCGGTCAGCTCCAGTTCGAGCGAGCCGGGCGGCAGGCCGGTATCGTCCAGCACATCGCCGATGGACGACACCAGGTCCTTCTGCAGGAACTGGCCCACCGACAGGTTGACCGATACGCTGATGCCGTCATGGCCATCGAGCTGCCACTTACGGCACTGGGTGCAGGCGGTGCGCAGCACCCAGGCGCCGATAGGCAGGATCAGGCCGGTCTCCTCGGCCAGCCCGATGAAGCGCGCCGGCGACACCATGCCCAGTTGCGGATGCTGCCAGCGAATCAGCGCTTCGCATCCCACCACGCGGCCGCTGGCCAGGTCGACCTTGGGCTGGTAATGCAACACGAATTCGTCATTTTCGAGGGCGCTGCGCAAGTCGCCTTCGATACGCAGCCGCTCCAGCGCCTGCTCGTTCATGGCCGGGGTATAGAACTGGAAGTTGTTGCGCCCGGTCTGCTTACCCCGGTACATGGCGATATCGGCGTGCTTGATGAGGGTTTCGCCATCGGTGCCATCGGCCGGATAGCAGGCCACGCCGATGCTGCAGGTCATGAACAGGGTATGGCCGCCCAGCGTGATGGGTGCGGCCACCGCATCCATGATGCGCTGCAGGCTGCGGGTGTCGAGGCTGAGCTCGTCCTGCTCCGGCAGGATCATGATGAATTCGTCGCCGCCCAGGCGCGAGACGGAATCGGCCTCGCGCACGGCGGCCCGCAGGCGCCCGGAGATGGTGCGCAACAGGGCGTCGCCGGCCTTGTGACCGAGCGTGTCGTTGACGAACTTGAAGCGGTCGAGGTCGACGAACACCACCCACAGGGCCTGCTTCTGACGTTCCGCATTGCCGATGGCCTGCTCCAGGTGATGGCGCAGCATGTGGCGATTGATCAGGCCGGTGAGCGTGTCGCGGCTGGCCTGGAACTCCAGCTCGGCCTCGTAGCGCTTCATCGAGGTGATGTCGTACAGCGCCGCCACGAAATGCGTCACCGCGCCCCGTTCATCCTTGACGGGGGCGATGTAGAAGTCATTCCACAACTCCGAGCCGTCCTTGTGGTAATTGCGCAGCACGACATTGTGCTCGCGCTTGTCGCGCATGGCCATCCACACGGTGTCGAAGCCATCGGGATCGCTGTCGCGTCCTTCCAGGAAACGGATGCTCTTGCCCACCGCTTCGGCGGCGCTATAGCCGGTGATGCGGCCGAAGGCGGGATTGACGTATTCGATGGCATACAGCGGCTCGCGCGCCGACAGGATGATGGTGGCGTTGGCACTGGCCTCGATGGCCTGGTGACGCAACAGCAAGGCGCTTTCGGCCTGGCGCCGCGCCTTGATGTCATCCGACAGCAAGACATTGGTATGGCGCAGCTCGGCCGTCTTTTCTTCGACCAGGCGCTGCACCCGGTGCGAACGCATCGAGATCGAACGCAGGTAGGCCGCCGCCAATAACGATGACAGCAGGCCGGCCACCAGAATCAGTAGCGAGCCGTAGTGATCGGCAAACACCGAATGCGGCGGCACGCTGATTTCCATATGCCAGGTCTGGCCGGCCACGTCCAACTGGGTGCTGCTGCGCGAAGGCTGGCGAAACAGCGAGGCCAGGCCCATCAGGTCGCCCCAGCCATGCCCGGCAACCTGCATGCTGGCGCGCTCGAACACCAGGCTGGCGTCGTCGGCACGCGGCCCGACATGCACCCGCAAGCCGATCTCGCGATCATCGAGCAGACCAGCGCTGCCGAGGATCTTCTGCACCAGTTCGGTCACCTGTAGCACTGCCACGGTGGCACCGATCATCGCGCTGCGTTGTCCCGCCACGTCGGCCTGGCCGCCCCGGTAGACCGGCTGCAGCAGCAGCAGCCCGCGCTGGTCGGGCGGCGACTG
>Ga0079104_1001612_pt1 | contig 14701 bp, 12 predicted proteins | sample MedtruBG_FD_76829 | JGI IMG/M metagenome (GOLD analysis project Ga0079104, IMG submission 76829) | Root nodule microbial communities of legume samples collected from California, USA - Medicago truncatula BG | ecosystem: Host-associated > Plants > Roots > Nodule | place: USA: California...
GACAAGGTGGGGATTCTGCAAGCGATCGGCGCGGAGCATTACCACGCCGACTTCAAATCGGCAGCCACCTCATTCAAGGACTCGCCATGAACACAAAGGACATGGCCCGTTGAGAGATTGGACGTCAGAAGCGGGTTTGTCGAATCAGTACCTTATGAGCCTCATGAACATTCCTAACATGGCATCTGGTTTAACATAATATACATTACACGTAACAAAGTGTTGCGGCATCAGCCCCGGTGTGGCCGGCATTTCAATCTGCGTCCAGCCCTCAACATGCCTTCAATCGTGAAATCGAAACGGCTTAGCCTTTATCTCAAGTCAGCTTTTCAATCAGCGCACGGTGCTGTGGAAATTGCGCTGCCAATTTATTTCCCTCAGCCATTTGCGTGTCAGCAAAATCAAATCCCGGGGAAACTGCCTCGCTGATCAATCCCAATCCATGCGGGCCACTCAGCAATCGTGAAGCCTTCCAGATTCCGCCCGGTACGTGCAATTGCAAATGTTGTCCGGCCAGAATGTCGCTGCCCATCACCAACGTCTGTAATGAGCCGTCTGGATAAATGAGGCTGTATTCGATGGCGTCGCCCAGGTGGAAATAATGCAGGATGTCGGACTGGTTGAAATGAAACCGTCCCACTGGCGATTCTTGGGTCAGCAAGTAAAAGATCGAGGTCATCAAGTAACGTGGGCCGGCGCCGGTTTCCAGGCTCGCGCGGTGATCGGATTGATAGGTTCGGCGGAAATAGCCGCCTTCGATGTGAGCTTCGAGATCCAATGCCTTGAGCACATCCAGTGCGCATAGTTTGTGTTTAATCATGGCCCGCTCCATTGATTATTATGAATTTTTGGCTTAGCTCAACTAAACGGTCATTTAGTGTAGCTATCAAAAACGCTTCCGTTACCTGTCCCGTCCGTGCATTTCATCTCACGAATCGCAAAGACTACATCTGATAATATTCGCGATACCACGCGACAAACTCCGTCACGCCATCTTTAACATCTACTTGCGGGGCAAAACCTGTCCATTGCGCAAGTGCCGAAACGTCCGCCCATGTACTAACAACATCGCCCGCTTGCAGTGGCAGAAAGTTGTACTGAGCTTTAACGCCCAATACGTTCTCCAGGCAAGCGACGAAATCCAGCAATGCAATGGGCTTGCCGCGTCCTATATTGAACAGTTTGTTTACGCCCTCGCCCTCCTTCGCTGCGACTGGCGGTTTTGCGCATAACCGTGTGATGCCTTCGACGATGTCTTCTATATAAGTGAAATCCCGCGCCATCTGGCCGTTGTTGTAAATATCGATGGGCTCGCCCTGCAAGATCGCCTGAGTGAATTTGAACAGCGCCATGTCTGGTCGGCCCCACGGCCCGTAAACGGTAAAAAAGCGCAGGCCGCTGGCTTTCAGTCCATAGAGGTGGCAATAGCTGCTGGCCAATAGTTCATTTGCGCGTTTGGTGGCGGCGTATAGCGAAACCGGCTGTTCGACCGGGTTGTCGACCCGGTAAGGCAGTTCACTGCTGGCTCCGTACACTGAGCTGCTCGACGCATAGATGAGATGTGCAGGTTGGTAGAATCGACAGGCTTCCAACACATTTAAAAAGCCCAGCAGATTCGATTGTCCGTAGGCATCCGGGTTGTCCAGTGAGTAGCGAACACCCGCCTGAGCGGCCAAATGAATGACTTCAGTAAAACCATGTTCATTGAACAGCGTCATCAGGCTCGGCTTATCAATGATGTCCATCTTTTGGAATTCAAAACTCGGCAGTTTGCTTAGTTGTTGTAGTCGCGCCCGCTTCAGTTCCACGCTGTAATAGTCGTTGAGATTGTCGATCCCGATTACTTGCTGGCCTTGTTCAGTCAATCGTTTGGCCGTGTGATACCCGATAAAGCCCGCAGCGCCAGTCACAAGAACGGTCATAATCCTTGCTCCCCTCAAGCGAATAGGCGATGAGTTATAGCCTCGTTGGGCGGCTGCAGTCCATTCTTTAGAAGTATTTTGAATCAGCTAATCGCGACTGAAACCTTGTCAATCTGACACACCTGACCGATCAGGAAAGCGCGGTCATCGAAGCGCCAATAAAAAAACACTGGATAAACAATGAGATGTGAGTATCCCGCACCACTAGTCGACAGATGGCGTGTTTTTTGACTCGGATCGTTTGACAGACCGCGAAGACTGGCCGATAACTATCACCGTCTAGCTGAACACGGCGCGAGTTGCGATTTCTCCGCGCCCCTAAGTTTCACAGCTAAGCACTTAGCGACCTAACGTAAACGCTGCAACATGCAGACGGTGCGGTAGCTTTGACTTTAAAAAAGTTTACCCGTACGTCGATTCGTACGAGTGATTCATTATTGAAACACATCAGCGTTACATCATAATAAAAACGTCCCCTGCCAATTGACTTTGCACAGCCCTGAATAGAGCGTCTGCCTGCCTAAACTTTCGAACCATTAAGAGTTTACCCGCATGTCAGCAATCAGCTCGGATCAACCCAATTGGTATCTGTTGCAATGCAAACCACGCCAGGATGAGCGCGCCCACCTCAACCTGCTCCAGCAACACTACGTGGTCTTTCACCCTCAACTCTTCACTGAACGCGTCATTCGCGGGAAACGACAGCGGGTGATGGAATCGTTGTTCCCCGGTTACCTGTTTATTCAGCTCAGCCGCACGGACAATTGGGCGCCGCTGCGCTCGACGCGTGGCGTCAGCCGGGTTGTCGAATTCAATCAGGGACCCGTGGCCGTGGCGGAGCATGTGATCGAGCATTTGCGCGAACGCTGCCTTGAATCGGACGCGAATGTGCACGACCGCCTTGAACCCGGTGAGCCGTTGCGGATCATCAGCGGCCCGCTCTCGCCACTCGAGGGTGTATTCCAGGCGTTACACGGCAACGATCGGGTGATGCTGCTCCTGCAGTTTCTTAACCGGGAACAGCCGGTCTGTTTACCGCTTAGCGTTATTCAACGACAAAAACCCAGTTTTCAATCGTACAAATAACTGCTCATCCCACGTGCCTTTTCTCAGGAGCCATGACATGGCCTGGAAATCACGCTGCCCTGTTGCACTGATCATGGCCTCTTTTTACCCTGCAATGGCCTGGAGTACCGATCCGCAAGCCATCAATGTTTATGGATTCGATTTCACGCCGACCTTTATTTTTTCGGAAAGCTATGACGACAACTTTCGCGAGCTCGAAGACAACAAACAGTCTTCGATGGTCACCAAGTTAGCGCCCTCCTTCGAGCTCAAGGCCGAGGACCGCAACAGCGCCACGCGAGTGATCTGGCAACCGACGCGTTACATCTATCACGACGAATCTGACGCCTCGAACACCGCACAACGAGTACGTGCCGAGAGCGTCATGGAGTTCACCGACCGCCACCGTTTGAAGCTTGACGCCGAATACCGCAAATGGGAGCGCACCGAGTCGACGGCGGTTGAAGGCGTCAATGACGAGCTCAACAACAAACGGGTCGGTGGGCTTTATACCTTCGGCGCCAAAAGCGCAGATAACCAGATCGATCTCGGGGTCAATTACGCGCAACTGCGTTACGACAATGCCGACGGCATCAACGATGACAAGGAACGCGACACCACCGCTGTGACGACCACTTGGTACCACCGCATCGGCAGCAACACCCGAGGCTTGCTCGAATATGACCACACCGACTTCGACTATAAGCAGGCGAACAGTCCGCGCAGCAGTGTATCGGACGCTGTACTGGCCGGTGCGGTATGGGATTTCACGGCACGCACGACGGGCAAAGTCCGCGTCGGTTATGAAAAAAAGAATTTCGACAGCAGCGAATCCAATGACCTCGACAACCCCACCTGGCAAGTCGATCTGCAATGGAAACCGCGCACGTACTCGACGTTTAGCTTTGTCGCGCGTCAGGCGCTTGCCGAGGGTGACGATGGCGCGGAGGCCGTGAAGTCGACGTTCACCCAGGTCGGCTGGCGCCACGGCTGGACCGAACGGATCACCACGGTGGCCCAGGCCGGGCTCGGCCGTTATGTCTATGAAGGGCAAAGCCGCACCGATGACTTTCAGGACTACAACCTGGCGGTGATCTACGCGATGCGCCGCTGGCTGGATATCGAAGTTGGCTATCGCTACCGCGACAACGATTCCGATGCCGACAATGAAAGTTTCACCCGCAACGTGTTTCAGATCAGCTTCAACGTCAGCCTTTAAGAGGGTCTCGACATGAACACATCCGCACTTGTCTTGTCGTTCTCGCTGGTATTGGCATCGACCGCCTACGCGGCAGAACCCGCCACGCAATACAAACTTGCCGCGGGCGATGTGTTGCGCATCATCGTCTTCGGTGAGCCGGAGTTGAGCCTGAAAAAGATTCGTCTCAGCGATGCCGGCACGTTTTCCTACCCCTTTCTGGGCGAAATCTCGGCCAAAGGGCTGACCCCCGGCCAAGTCGAAAAGATCATTGTCGACGGACTGAAACAAGGCTACCTGATCGACCCGAAAGTCAGTCTCAGTCAAATCGAATACCGCTCGTTCTATATCAACGGCGAGGTGAAAAAACCTGGCAGCTATCCGTTCGTGCCAGGCCTGACCCTGGAGAAAGCCATCGCCTTGGGCGGTGGTTTGACCGAACGGGCTTCGATCAAACGCGTAACCATTTTGCGTGGCGACGGCGGCGCAACCCTCACCGATGACGTGACGCGCAGCACCACGATTGCCCCCGGTGACACCATTTCCATTGCACAAGGGTTCTTCTGATCATGGACAACAGCCTTGGCACTTACGTCGAACGTCCTTTGCAAACGCATGTGCGTCAGCATCAACAGCACAGCGAAGACAAGGACACCCTGGACCTGCTGAAACTCTGGCGGGTGATCTGGCGCGCAAAATGGAGCATCGCCTGGCTGATTCTGGTGTGTGGTCTGCTCGCGGCCATCGTGGTTTCGAACATCACCCCGCAATACATCGGCAGCACCACCCTGCTGTTCAACGACAAATCACCGCCGCTGATGTCTTTCCAGCAGGTCAAAGACTCGAACAGCAACACCACCGATTATTTGCAGACGCAACAAGCGCTCCTGCAATCGCGGGATCTTGCCGAGCGTGCGGTGAAAAAACTCGGCCTCACCACCCACCCGGTCACGGACCCGCGCCAACAACCGAAGTCGTGGTTCACCCCGCGCGAATGGCTCGCTGATCTTGACCTGGACAAGTGGTTACCGGGGCTGGGCCTGGAGCGCTGGCTGCCGGAAAAAGAAGCGGTCAGCGAAGAAGACGTGTTTAACCAGGTCACGCAAAACCTGATGTTGCACACCAGCGTCAAGTTCGTCGGCAAGAGCCAATTGCTCGAAATCGAAGTCGAGCTGCCGGACCCGGTACTGGCGGCCGCCGCGGCCAATGCACTGGCGCGCGGCTTCACCGACAGCCAGCTCGACACCAGTGAAAAATCCACGCAAACCACCACGGCGTGGATGAACACCCGGCTGGTCAAGCTGCGTGACAATTTGCGTGCCGCCGAGAAAAAGCTCCAGGGCTACCGTGAAGAACAGGGTCTGGTGGACGTTGGCGGGGTCGCCACGATCAGCGCCAACGAACTGGAAATGACCGGCAATCGCATGGTCGACGCCCGCCGCAACCGTGCCGAAGCCGAAAGCGAATACCGGCAGGCGAAGGCCTTGGGCAATGGCGATCTGAGCCGGCTGTCCAGCGTTCCCGCCGTGTTGAGCAATCCTCTGGTGCAGAAATTCCAGGCGGATCGGGCACTGGCCCAGGCCAAGGTCGATGAGTTGTCCGGACGTTATGGGCCGAAGCACCCTAGCCTGCTCTCGGCACAGTCGGAATTGCGCACCGCCACCACCAGCCTGCAACTGCAGGTGCAGCAGGTCGTCGCCGGTATCGAGCGGCAGTATCAGTTGGCCACGGCCAGCGAGGCCTCGCTGCGTCAGTCCTTCAACAGCAACAAGGCGCAGATTCAGGACATTGCCCGCAAGGAGTTCCAGTTGCGCGAATTCCAGCGTGAGGTCGACAGCTCGCGCGCGTTGTACGAAACCTTCGTCACCCGCTTGAAAGAAACCACCGCCACTGCCGACATGGACTCCACCAAAGTGCGCATCGTCGACCCGGCGATTGTCCCGGTCGACCCCAGCAAACCGCGTAAAACCCTGATCGTGGCGATCGTCGCGCTAATCGCTGCGGTGATTGGCGTGGCGTTGGCGCTGTTGTTCGACAGCCTGAGCAACACCTTCAAAACCGACGAATCGATTGAAAGCGCGCTGAACATTCCGCTGCTCAGCGTCGTACCGCTGGTCATGAAGAAAAATCGCCGGCAACTGGCGCGCCTGTTCGAAGACAACGACAACCCGCGCTTCTCCGAGACGATCCGCAATCTGCGCACCTGGCTGATGCTGCAAAGCAATGAAATGCCCTCGCAAGTGGTGCTGATCACCTCGACGGTCGCCGGTGAGGGCAAGAGCACCATTGCCAACAACCTCGCCAGCTCCCTGACACCGCTGGAGCGGGTGCTGCTGATCGATGCCGACATGCGCCAGCCAACGCTGTCGCAAAATTTCGATTTTCCGCCGGACAGCCCCGGCCTGGCGAATGTCATTGCCGGCACCGCCAGACTCGAAGACTGCATTGTCTCGGTAGGCAATCTGGACATGTTGCTGGCGGGCAAAGTCATGCCGTCGGCGCGAGATGCCCTCGCCGCGCCACGCCTGCCCTCTCCTGGCGAACCGCTCAACGCACTGCAACCGCCGCCGCAGGATTTGCTCAGTTCACCGCGCATGGCGCGCATGCTCGAGGCGCTGCGCTCGCGCTACCGGCACATCATCATCGACTCGCCGCCTGCGGAAATGATCAGCGACGCGCTGTTGCTGGCCAAGCATTCGGATGCGGTGATTTACGTGGTCAAGGCCGACAGTACCCCCATCAGCCAAGTGCAGCGCGGCCTCGCCATGTTGCAACAGAGTCATGTGTCGGTCTTCGGCACCGTGCTCAACCAGGTCGACCTGCGCAAGGCGCGCAAGTATGGCCATCACCACTCCCGGGCGTTCTATAACTACGATTTCGCGCCCAGGTAACACCGGGCGTCCGCGCCTGCCGCTGCACCCCTTTCTGCCAAAAAAATAACGCGCTTCACCTCTGCCGAGCCACGGAAAAGCCAGCGGGAGACACCGTCGTGTCTGCTCGCTCAGCGCTGACGCATCACTGCTGCCTTGAGGTCAAGCCCATGACATCGCTCTATACCGCTCAAATGGCGCACCGCCGCGGCCTGACCTTCTGGGGCCAATGGACGTGCGCGCTGACGTTGACCACCGCGTTGCTGGTACTTCTGGTGTACTGGCGCGTCGGCCATCTGACCAGCGAATACCGCATCCTGATCATCCTGGCCGTGCTCGGCTCAGTGCCGATCTACAGCGTGATGCGCGTTTATCACAAACGCTATGGCCTGTTGGTCGGGCTCGGCAGACTGCTGGCCGGCTGGTTGATTCTGCTCGCGGTGCTGGCGGCGATTGCCTTCGTCACGCAGACCAGCGCGATTTATTCACGCCAGGTGATCATCGTCTGGGCAGTGTTGGGCTTTGTGGTGCAGGCGGCGAGTTTTCTACCCTTGCATTACTTAGCACGGCTGTACTCACGCAAGATCTGCAACGAGCGCCGCTCGGTGATCATCGGCACCTGCCCGACGGCGCATGAGCTGGCGAAAAAACTCTCCACGCCCAATCGTGCATTGGTGCTGGGCTTCGTTGCCGCTGCCGACGACAGCGGCCCCGCGCCGAGCATTCTGCCGCTGCTCGGCCGCGTTGAGGCGATCCGCGAGATCATCGCGCGCCTTGAAGTGCGCCGGGTGTACATCGTGCTGAACATGGCGCATGCCGCCACCATCGAAGCGCTGTACATCGACCTGCTCGACGTCAACGTCGACGTGGTGTGGATTCCGGATTTCGGCAGCATGGTATTGCTCAACCATTCGATATCGGAAATCGAGCGAATGCCGGCCATCTACCTCAACGAAAGCCTGATCAGCTCGCACCCGGCCAGCCTGTTGTGCAAGGACTTGTTCGAGCGCAGCCTCGCCGCGCTGGCAATTGTTCTGCTCAGCCCGTTGCTGTTGACGGTGGCGACTGCGGTCAAGCTGACCTCCGCCGGGCCGGTGCTGTTCAAGCAGAACCGCCACGGCTGCAACGGCGAAGTGATCAAGGTGTGGAAGTTTCGTTCCATGTATGTCCACGACGACCAAGCCGTGCGCCAGGCCACCCGCAACGACAACCGCCTCACGCCGATCGGCCACTTCCTGCGGCGCAGCTCCATCGATGAATTGCCGCAGCTGTTCAATGTCGTGTTCGGCCAGATGGCCCTGGTCGGCCCGCGTCCGCATGCGGTCACCCACAACCTCTATTACACCGGCAAGGTGCGCGCCTATATGGCCCGCCATCGCCTCAAGCCGGGTATCACCGGGCTGGCACAAATCACCGGGCATCGCGGCGAAACCGAGACGCTGGAAAAGATGCAGCTGCGCGTCGCCCAGGACCTCAATTACATCAATCAATGGTCGCTGTGGCTCGACCTGAAGATCCTCCTCAAGACCCCCTTCACGCTGTTCTCGAAAAACATCTACTGACGCCCTGCCCCACCGCTGCCTGCCCCCCTGCCCGACCGTTGATAAACGTCATGACGACCTGAGGTTTGACCATGAATGTGAGCGTATTCGGTATTGGTTATGTTGGCCTTGTCCAAGGTGCCGCACTCGCGGAGGTCGGGCACAGTGTGCTCTGTGTGGATGTCGACGCCGCCCGGGTCGAGGCCTTGAAGGAAGGCAGCCTGCCCATCTATGAACCGGGCCTGAAAAGCCTGGTGCGTGACAACTACCAGAGCGGCCGTCTGCGCTTCGGCACCGACCTGGCAGACGCCGTACACCATGGCGATGTGCTGTTGATCGCCGTCGGTACACCGCCAGACGAAGACGGTTCGGCAGACCTGCAATACGTCTTGAGCGTGGCGCAGACCATCGCGCTGAACATGGACCGCCACCAGATCATCGTCGACAAATCTACGGTCCCCGTCGGCACGGGGGACCGCGTGCGCGCCCACATCGAGCAGGTGCTGGCTGACACCGGCCGCAGTGAACTGACTTTCGACGTGGTTTCCAATCCGGAATTTCTCAAGGAAGGCTGCGCCGTTGAGGACTGCATGCGCCCGGACCGAATCATCATCGGCACCGACAGCGCGCAGGCTGAAGAGGTCATGCGTGAGCTGTATGAACCGTTCAATCGCAACCGCGAAAAAATCCTCGTCATGGACGTGCGCAGTGCCGAGCTGACCAAGTATGCCGCCAACTGCATGCTGGCGACCAAGATCAGCTTCATGAACGAAATGGCTTGCCTCGCCGAAAGCCTCGGCGCCGATATCGAGAAGGTACGCCATGGCATCGGCTCCGACCCGCGCATCGGCTATCAATTCATTTACCCCGGGCCGGGTTACGGCGGTTCGTGCTTTCCCAAGGACGTGAAGGCACTGATCCATGCCGCCACCTGCGTCGACTTCGACGCTCGCGTGCTCAAGGCTGTGGAGGCACGCAACCAGGAACAGAAAACCAGCCTGTACCGCAAGATTTTCGACCACTTCGACGGCCAGCTGAGCGGCAAAACCTTCGCCCTGTGGGGGCTCAGCTTCAAACCCAACACCGACGACATGCGCGAAGCCCCCAGCCGCGTGTTGATGGAAGCCCTGTGGCGTGCCGGTGCCCATGTGCAGGCGTTCGATCCCAAAGCCATGGAAGAAGCCCAGCGCATTTATGGCTCGCGTGATGACCTGACCCTGGCGGGCACCAAGGAAGCGGCACTGAAGAACGCCGACGCACTGATTATCGTCACCGAGTGGCAAGCGTTTCGCGCCCCGGATTTCGACGTGCTCAGCGCGCGGCTCAAGCAACCGCTGATTTTCGACGGGCGCAATCTGTTCGACCCACAACGGTTGAGCAAACGCGGCTTCACCTACGTGTCCGTGGGTCGCCAGACCCCGGCCGTAATCTGACGGGAGCCGCGCCATGTTCAAACTCGATCTGGTCGGGCACTACTCGCCGAAATTACTCGAGGCCAACCAAGCCTACTCCTTCATCAATTTCGCCTCGATCAGCAGTGTCTTCGCACAGCGCCCGGGGACCATCACCTATTTTTGCGACGGCATGCTGATGTCGTCCTTCATGTCACGAGTGACCGGCAGGACGATTGGCCGGGTCAGCTTTGACTTCACCTCGATCGCCGACCAGGTGCTGGGCGGCGCCCAGCGTCTGGGCAAGCGCGTTTATTTTGTCGGTGCCCGGCAAGCTGAACTCGAGCTGTTCATGCTGAAGATCCAAGCGCTCTATCCGCGATTGAACATCGCCGGTTACCACAACGGTTATTTCGACGCGGCCGAGGCCGAGGCGATTCGTGCCGATATCTGCCGCAGCGAAGCGAACATCCTGATCGTCGGCCTCGGCGCCGGCCTGCAGGAACAGTTCGAACAGGATGTGTTGCGCGCAGGTTTTCGAGGTGTCGCCTTCACCTGTGGCGGCTTCATTCGCCAGGAAGCGCTGGCCTCGCGGCAATACTACCCAGCGTGGATCAATCGCCTGCACCTGCGCGCGTTCTACCGCATGTATCGCGAGCCCCACACGATCAAACGCTACCTCATCGATTACCCGAGCAACTTTGTGCACCTGCTGGCCCTGCTCGCCCGGCGCAAAGTCGCCATCAGTGTCGGGGAGTGACCATGCACATTCTGTTCATTCTCAAGGATTTCAAATCAGGCGGCGGCGTTGAGCGCGTGCAGCAACGCCTGTCCGAGCAGTTTCTCAAGGACGGCCGGCGCGTGAGTTTCTTCGTCATGAACGGTGAGACCCCGGACACCGAAGGCAATCAGCGTCACCACAGCGGCGGTGGCGATGGCATCGCCGGCCTGCTGCGGTCGATCATTCTATTACGCAAGGTGATTCGTGATGAGCGCGTCACCCACCTGATTTCCGCCAAGGAACAAGCCAACGTTTGCACCTGGTTCGCGACGCTGGGCAGTGCCTGCAAGGTCATCTACAGCCGGCACATTGCACTCGATTGCAAGGAACAGAAAACCGGCCCCTCAAGCCTGCGCCTGCTCTACGCGTTGTACCTGTGCGGCAGCGGCAAAGTGGTCACGGTCTCCACGGCGTTGCGTCAGTCGTTGGTCGGCTTGTTGCCGTGGGGCCGGCAGCGCATCAGTTTTTGCCCCAACGCGGTCATCACCGAACAACTGTTCCAGGCTTCACGGGCGCCATTGCTCGCCGGGTTGCCCGAAGCCTACTGGCTGGGGCTGGGGCGGTTGACCCAGCAGAAAGGCTTTGACCTGTTGCTCGAGGCGTACGCCCTGGCCTTGCAACAGCGCACGCTGCCGGACCTGGTCATCGCCGGCGACGGGCCAATGCGCGACGCACTCAAAGCGCAGGCGCAACGCCTGGGTATCGCACGACGAGTGCACTTCACCGGCTACCTGAACAACCCCTATCCGCTGCTCAGAAACGCGCGGCTGTTCATTCTCAGCTCGATCCACGAAGGCATGCCGACCGTGCTGATCGAAGCCCTGGCGCTGGGCACACCGGTGCTGGCCTGCGACTGCGAAACCGGGCCCAGAGAACTGCTCGATAACGGTCAGCTCGGCCTGCTGGTCAAGGCCAACGACGTACCGGCACTGGCTGAGGGAATGCTGCAAAGCCTGACTGCGCGCGATGACGCGATGCCCCACGAACACACCCTGACCGAAGCGCTGCGCCCGTACACCAGCCAGCACGCGGCGCAGGCGTATTACCAGGTATGGAATCAATGAAAAAATTCCTGATCATCCTGCACGACCTCAGCGCCGGCGGCGCGGAAAAAATGATGATGCGCCTGGCCGCTGCGCTGGTCGACGCGGGTAACGACGTGACCTTGTTGCTGCTCACTGGCGGTGGCGTCAACGCGGCGTACCTCGACCCGCGCGTCAAGACCGTCGAACTGCACAGCCCGCGCAGTGCTCGCGCCATTCCGGCGCTCGCGCGGTTCTTGCGGGCCAATCGCTTCGATGCGCAACTGGCGGCGCTGACGCACGTCAACGTCGTGGCCATCGCCGCGGCTGTATTGTCCGGCACGCTGGCACGCCTGCACGTCAGTGAGCGCAATGCGTTTTCCCACGACAAACACGTCAATCCCGCCTTCATGGTGCGGCTCGCCTATCACGCGGCGCCGCTGCTGTATCGGCTGATTCCCAACCCGGTGATCTGCGTCTCGAAAGGCGTCGCCCAGGACCTTATCGATACCACCATCGCGCGCCGCCAGGACGTCACCACGGCCGACAACCCGGTGCTCGATGATGATTTCTACAAAAAGCGCCCGGGCCGGCCCAGTCACCGCTGGCTGCTGGACAAGTCCGGCGCGGTGATTGTTGCCGTGGGCCGGCTGGCCCGGCAAAAAGGCTTCGATACGTTGCTCACCGCGTTTGCCGCGCTGCCGGATACCAGCGTGCGTTTGGTCATTTTCGGTGAGGGCGCACTCCGCCCGCAGTTGCTTGAGCAGGCACGAGAGTTGGGCATCGCCGAGCGTGTCGACCTGCCGGGCTACACCGCTGACCCTCTGGCAGAAGTGGGCGCGGCCGATTGTTTTGTCCTGTCGTCACGCTTCGAAGGCAGCCCGAACGCACTGGTGGAAGCCTTGGCCACGGGCACGCCGGTGGTCGCGACGCGCTGCCCCCACGGCCCGGCGGAAATCCTTATCAACGGACTGGTGGCGCCGCTGGTCGACGTCGATGACGCACTCGCCCTGGCACAGGCGATCGCCCTGCAGCTCAACACACCCCGGCATTTCAAGCGTGATACCCGACTTGAGGCGGCGGCCCGGTTCGCCAACAGCCGCGCGTTGCAGACCTACCTTACGGCGATGCTCGGGAGCGCAGCATCATGAGCACACTGACAATCAGATATTCGACATTACGCGACGGTTTCGCCCTGTTCGGCGTGCTGTTTTACATCCAGGTAATCACCTTTGTTCTCGGACTGGGCGGCGCGTTCAGCTTCGGCGACGTCGACAAAGACCTGGAAGGCAGCGTGGCCAATCAGGTCTGCGGACTCGTGACCCTGTTGGTACCGTTGTTTTTCTTTATTCGCAACAAGGTGTTCCTGAGCAAAACCTTCTACCGCAGCAACTTTTTCCTGTTGCTGTTTCTGTGCTGCGTGATCGCCTCGATCAGTTGGTCCCACGACCCCATGCTCAGCCTCAAACGGGTGATCGCGCTGCTCGGCGTGGTGTTTTTTGCCGGCTTCATAGCCTGGAACTACCCGCTGGAAAAAATCGTCTTCATGCTCGGCTGCGCGATCGGTGCGGCGGCGTGCATCGGCTTGATGCTCGCAGTGATCAAGCCCGAGCTCGCGTTCCTTTCCGGCGGCATCCGCGACGGCGCCTTCAAGGGCATCTTTGCCGAGAAGAACGCCGGCGCACGGCTCAACGCGGTCGCCATCCTGTTGTTGCTGCCAATGATTCGCCAAGGCAATCGCCTGGCGCTGTTCTGCGCGTTGTGTTCGCTGGTGGCGATCTTGCTCGCGCAGTCGGCGACGGGCGTCGCTCTGGTGGTGTTTGGCACCGTGAGCTATTGGTATTTCCTCACGCTGATCCGCCTGCGCATCAACCGCTCGCAGTGGCTGTTTTTCGCTAGCACCGTGTTGTTTCTGCTGGCGGGACTGTTGCTCTACAACCATGTCGCCTGGCTGCTGGAGGTTGCCGGGCGCGACCCGTCGCTGACCGATCGCACGCTGATCTGGGAACTGCTGTCGCCGTTTGTCGAGCAACAATGGCTCAAGGGATACGGCTTCGGCGCCTTCTGGGCCAGTCCCGATGCCGATGCGTTCATCACCCGCTGGGGCTACATCGGCAACGCGCACAGCGGCTACATGGAAACCCTGCTCAACGGTGGTGTGATCCAGTTGAGCGCGCTGGTTCTGCTATTCGGCGAAGCACTGCTCAAACAGTACCGCGCGGTGACGGCCAACCACACGGCGCAGTTACGCGCCAGTGCGCTGGTGATCATCGGCCTGTTCGCTGTCACCAACTACGTGGCGTACGTGATTCCCAACTACCGCTCCGCCGAATTCCTGGTGTTCTGCACCCTCGCCCTGTCCTTCCGGCATCAGCTTGTGATGCTCCCTGCGTTTAAACCGGAAAACCCGCGCCAGCACCAGGCTGGCGGGGCATTTGCGCCTGATTCAGCCAAGGCGTAACACGAGGAGAACCACCGTGCCAAACCAAGCCCCGCCCACCGTGTGCGTCCTGATCCCGATGTACAACGGCGCTGACAGCATTGAGCAGACGCTGACCTCGCTGGCCGAGCAGACTCGCCTGCCCGATCACGTCATCGTCATTGACGATGGCTCTACCGATGACGGGCCGCAACGGGTGCGCGACTTCGCCGCGCCGTTTCGCCTGACGCTGCTGCAACAGCCCAACGCAGGCCAGGCCAGCGCGCGCAATACCGGTTTACACCACAGTCAGGAAAGCTTCGTCGCCATGCTCGATGCCGACGATCAGTGGCGCCCGCAAAAGCTGGAGCTGCAACTGGCGCTGTACGACGAACTGGAGCGCCAGGGCCGCCCGGTCGGGCTGATCGACTGTTACGCGCAAGTCAATTACAGCAACGGCAAGCGGCAACTGGACAACATTCTCAAGAGCGG
>Ga0079104_1001619_pt1 | contig 14667 bp, 8 predicted proteins | sample MedtruBG_FD_76829 | JGI IMG/M metagenome (GOLD analysis project Ga0079104, IMG submission 76829) | Root nodule microbial communities of legume samples collected from California, USA - Medicago truncatula BG | ecosystem: Host-associated > Plants > Roots > Nodule | place: USA: California...
AGCAGCAAATTCCGCATCACGGAATCGGTGTTCCGCTTCGGCGCAGACGTCCGCTCCGGCGATGACGCCCGCGAAGCGCAGCTGCGCATGATCCGCGATGGTGAAGCGATGGCGATTGAAAACCGTCTGCAGCTCAATGACGAGAACGACGATGCGCAACCGGATACGGATAGCGGGGAGGAAGAATAATGATTGAACGCGGTAAATTTCGTTCATTAACCCTGATTAACTGGAACGGTTTTTTCGCCCGAACCTTTGATCTCGATGAACTGGTAACCACGCTTTCGGGCGGTAACGGTGCTGGTAAATCCACCACGATGGCGGCGTTCGTGACGGCGCTTATTCCCGATCTGACGTTGCTGCACTTCCGTAACACCACCGAAGCCGGTGCGACCAGCGGTTCCCGCGATAAAGGTCTGCACGGTAAGCTGAAAGCCGGTGTGTGTTATTCGATGCTTGACGTGATCAACTCGCGTCATCAGCGCGTGCTGGTGGGCGTGCGTCTGCAGCAGGTTGCCGGGCGTGACCGCAAAGTGGATATCAAACCGTTTGCTATCCAAGGGTTGCCGATGTCCTTCCAGCCAACCGAGCTGGTGACTGAAACGCTGAACGACAGACAGGCGCGCGTGCTGACCCTTCAGGAGCTGAAAGACAAGCTCGAAGGGATGGAAGGCGTGCAGTTCAAACAGTTTAACTCCATCACCGATTACCACTCGCTGATGTTCGATTTGGGCGTTGTCGCCCGTCGCCTGCGCTCGGCGTCAGACCGTAGTAAATACTACCGTCTGATTGAAGCCTCGCTGTACGGCGGTATTTCCAGCGCCATTACCCGCTCGCTGCGCGACTACCTGTTGCCTGAAAACGGCGGCGTGCGTAAAGCGTTCCAGGATATGGAAGCAGCACTGCGTGAAAACCGCATGACGCTGGAAGCGATTCGCGTCACCCAGTCGGACCGTGACCTGTTTAAGCATCTGATCTCTGAGGCCACAGACTACGTGGCGGCAGACTACATGCGCCATTCGAACGAACGTCGCGTGCATCTTGATAAAGCCCTCGAATTCCGTCGCGAACTCCTGTCATCACGTCAGCAGCTGGCGGCCGAACAGTTCAAACACGTCGATATGGCGCGTGAACTGCAAGAGCACAACGGGGCTGAAGGCGATCTGGAAGCCGATTACCAGGCTGCCAGCGATCACCTGAACCTGGTTCAGACCGCGCTGCGTCAGCAGGAAAAAATCGAGCGCTACGAAGCGGATATCGACGAACTGCAGATCCGCCTCGAAGAACAAAATGAAGTGGTGGCCGAAGCCACCGAACAGCAAGAAGAAAATGAAGGCCGCGCTGAAGCCGCTGAGCTGGAAGTGGATGAACTGAAAAGCCAGCTGGCTGATTACCAGCAAGCACTGGACGTGCAGCAAACGCGCGCCATTCAGTACAACCAGGCGATGCAAGCCTTGCAGCGCGCGAAAGAGCTTTGCCATCTGCCGGACTTAAGCCCGGATAGCGCCGATGAATGGCTCGATACTTTCAAAGCGAAAGAGCAGGAAGCCACGGAAAAACTGCTGTCACTCGAGCAGAAAATGAGCGTAGCGCAAACCGCGCACAGCCAGTTCGAGCAGGCATATCAGTTAGTCGCCGCCATCAATGGTCCACTGGGCCGCGATGAAGCGTGGGAAGTGGCCCGCGACCTGCTGCGTGAAGGTGTGAATCAGCGCCATCTGGCGGAGCAGTCTACCGCTCTGCGCGGTCGTCTGAACGAACTCGAACAGCGTCTGCGCGAACAGCAGGATGCCGAACGTCTGCTGGCCGAATTCTGCAAGCGCCAGGGTCGTCACATCGAGATTGAGGACCTGGAAGCGCTGCACATGGAGCTGGAAGAACGTATTTCTTCACTCTCCGACAGCGTCTCCTCCGCCAGCGAACAGCGTATGACGCTGCGCCAGGAACTGGAACAGCTGCAAAGCCGCACCAAGACGCTGCTGCAACGCGCGCCAATTTGGCTTGCGGCGCAAAGCAGCCTGACCCAGCTGTGCGAGCAGAGTGGCGAAGCGTTCGAGTCCAGTCAGGACGTCACCGAATTCATGCAGCAGTTGCTGGAGCGCGAACGCGAAGCCATTGTTGAACGCGATGAAGTCGGTGCCCGTAAGCGTGCGGTTGATGATGAAATCGAACGTTTAAGCCAGCCAGGCGGCTCGGAAGACCCGCGCCTGAATGCACTTGCCGAACGTTTTGGCGGCGTGCTGCTGTCAGAGATTTACGACGACGTCAGTCTCGAAGATGCGCCGTACTTCTCCGCGTTGTACGGCCCGTCACGTCACGGGATCGTGGTCCCGGATCTGTCGCTGATCGCCGAACAGCTTGAAGGCCTGGAAGATTGTCCGGAAGATCTCTATCTCATCGAAGGGGATCCGTCGTCCTTTGATGACAGCGTGTTCAGCGTCGACGAGCTGGAAAAAGCGGTTGTTGTTAAAGTCGCGGATCGCCAGTGGCGTTATTCGCGCTTCCCAACGCTGCCGCTGTTTGGCCGCGCGGCGCGTGAAAACCGCATTGAAGCGCTGCACGCCGAGCGTGAAATTCTGTCTGAACGCTTTGCGACGCTGTCGTTTGACGTGCAGAAAACTCAGCGTTTGCATCAGGCATTCAGCCGCTTTATCGGCAGCCATTTAGCCGTCGCGTTTGAAGCGGATCCGGAAGCGGAAATTCGCAAACTTAATACCCGTCGCGGTGAGCTGGAGCGTGCGCTCAGCAATCATGAAAATGATAACCAACAGAGCCGGGCGCAGTTTGAACAGGCGAAAGAGGGCGTTTCCCAACTTAACCGCCTGCTGCCGCGTCTGAATCTGCTGGCCGACGAAACCCTCGCCGACCGCGTGGATGAAATTCAGGAACGTCTGGATGAAGCACAGGAAGCCGCGCGCTTTATTCAGCAGCACGGTAATCAGCTGGCGAAACTTGAGCCGGTGGTGTCCGTTCTGCAGAGTGACCCGGAACAGTACGAACAGCTGAAAGAAGACTTTGCGTATTCTCAGCAGGTGCAGCGCGATGCGCGTCAGCAGGCGTTTGCCCTGACCGAAGTTGTGCAGCGCCGCGCGCACTTTGGTTATACCGATTCGGCTGAAATGCTGAACGGCAACACCGACCTGAACGAGAAGCTGCGCCAGCGTCTGGAACAGGCCGAAGGCGAACGTACCCGTGCCCGTGAAGCGCTGCGTACCCATGCGGCACAGCTCAGCCAGTACAGCCAGGTGATGGCTTCACTGAAAAGCTCCTACGACACCAAGAAGGAGCTGCTGACCGATTTACATCGTGAACTGCAGGATATCGGCGTACGTGCCGACAGCGGGGCGGAAGAGCGGGCGCGTTCCCGTCGTGACGAGTTGCACACTCAGCTCTCCAATAACCGCAACCGCCGTAATCAGCTGGAAAAAGCATTGACCTTCTGCGAAGCGGAGATGGATAACCTGACCCGCAAACTGCGGGGCCTCGAGCGAAACTATCTCGAAATGCGTGAGCAGGTAGTCAGCGCGAAAGCGGGCTGGTGCGCGGTGATGCGTCTGGTGAAAGACAACAATGTTGAACGCCGTCTGCACCGTCGCGAGCTGGCCTACCTGTCTGCTGACGACCTGCGTTCAATGTCGGATAAAGCGCTGGGTGCGCTGCGTCTGGCGGTGGCGGATAACGAACACCTGCGCGACGTGCTGCGCATGTCCGAAGATCCGAAGCGTCCAGAGCGTAAAATTCAGTTCTTCGTAGCGGTGTATCAGCATCTGCGTGAGCGTATTCGTCAGGATATCATTCGTACCGACGACCCGGTTGAAGCCATCGAACAGATGGAAATTGAACTGGGCCGCCTGACGGAAGAGCTGACGGCGCGTGAACAGAAGCTGGCGATCAGCTCCCGCAGTGTGGCGAATATCATTCGCAAGACCATTCAGCGCGAGCAGAACCGTATTCGTCAGCTCAACCAAGGTCTGCAAAGCGTATCGTTCGGCCAGGTTAACAGCGTGCGTCTGAACGTCAACGTTCGCGAAGCGCACTCCACGCTGCTGGAAGTGCTTTCCGAGCAGCACGAACAGCATCAGGACTTGTTCAACAGCAACCGTCTGACCTTCTCCGAAGCGCTGGCGAAGCTGTATCAGCGCCTGAACCCACAGATTGATATGGGTCAGCGCACGCCGCAAACCATCGGTGAGGAGCTGCTGGACTACCGTAACTATCTCGAGATGGAAGTCGAAGTTAACCGTGGTTCTGACGGCTGGCTGCGTGCGGAATCGGGCGCGCTGTCGACCGGGGAAGCGATCGGTACCGGCATGTCAATTCTGGTGATGGTGGTGCAGAGCTGGGAAGATGAAGCGCGACGTCTGCGCGGCAAAGATATTTCGCCATGCCGTCTGCTGTTCCTCGATGAAGCGGCTCGTCTGGATGCCCGTTCCATCGCCACGCTGTTCGAACTGTGTGACCGTCTGGAAATGCAGCTGATCATCGCGGCACCGGAAAACATCAGTCCGGAAAAAGGCACGACCTATAAACTGGTGCGTAAAGTCTTCCAGAATACGGAACACGTTCACGTGGTCGGTCTGCGTGGTTTCGCGCCTCAATTGCCGGAACCGTTGCCGGGAACGGTGGATGCGTCTTAGCGCTAAATAGTTATTTTTAAACAAGGGCGGCAGCGATGTCGCCCTTTTTTGTTATCCCTTTGGGAACGAAGAAGGGTATTATCTTTAATCTTCTTTACATTTGGTCAGGCAAAAGTATTTTTGTCTTTATATACTGAGAGTAAGCCCCGTCTGATGTGGGCAGCAATGAAAACAGGGGGCAAGGGATGTCACTCGATAAATCTAATGGTCGTCGGCTGTCAGCGCTGAGTTTATGCCTGATGCTGGCATTTGCTCCGCTGTTTAGCGTTCAGGCCGATGAGCCTGAATTGGTACCTACAGACAGTTCAGCCACGCTGGGTGATGCGTCACAAGCGCTGGCGCAATCAGACGGCCAGGCACCAGCCGTTGCGATGATGGCTGGTATTCAACCGCTCCCTGAAGGGGCTGCGGCGAAAAGTCGGGCTGATATTCAGTCACTCTTGCCTGCCAGTTACACACCGATTTACATGAATCAGCTGTCTGCGCTGTATGCGGCGCGACAGATGAAACCCATGTGGGAAAACCGAGACGCGGTTCAGGCGTTCCAGCAGCAGTTGGCTGAAGTGGCAATCGCCGGTTTCCAGCCACAGTTTACCCAATGGGTCGAACTGCTCACCGATCCGGCCGTCAGCGGGATGGCGCGTGATGTGGTGCTGTCAGACGCCATGATGGGCTATCTCCAGTTCATCAGCAGCATTCCTGTGCAGGGCAACCGTTGGCTGTACAGCGATAAACCATACTCGTTATCTACGCCACCGCTGTCAGTGATTAACCAGTGGCAGTTGGCGCTGGATAACGGGCAGTTGCCGCTGTTTGTCGCAGGGCTGGCACCGCAGCATCCGCAGTATGCGGCCATGCATCAGGCATTGCTCACGCAGCTGACCGATTCGCGTCCGTGGCCGCAGTTAACCAGCAGCGTCAAACTTTCTCCGGGACAGTGGAGCAGAGACATTCCTGCGCTGCGTGAAATTCTGCAGCGCACGGGGATGATGGACTCTACGCCCAATATTGCGCTGCCTGGAGATAACCCGGTGGTGAGCCCGTCGGCGGTTCCTGCGAAGAAAGCCAAAGCCAACAGTACGGCTCCGGCGGTTTATGACCGACAGCTGGTGGAAGCCGTGAAGCGTTTCCAGGCCTGGCAAGGGCTGGGAACTGATGGCGTTATTGGACAATCGACGCGCGACTGGCTGAACGTTAGCCCGGCACAGCGAGCGGGCGTGCTGGCGCTCAATATTCAGCGTCTTCGCCTGTTACCGGGCAAGCTTTCCACCGGTATCATGGTGAATATTCCTGCCTATTCGTTAGTTTATTATCTTGATGGCAATCAGGTTTTGGCCTCGCGGGTGATTGTCGGTCGTCCCGACCGTAAAACGCCGATGATGAGCAGTGCGTTAAACAACGTGGTGGTGAACCCGCCATGGAACGTGCCATCAACGCTTGCCCGCAAGGACATTCTACCGAAAGTCGTTAACGATCCCGGTTATCTGGACCGTCACGGTTACACCATGATGCGTGGCTGGAACAGCAAAGAAGCCATCAACCCGTATCAGGTCGACTGGTCGACGATTACAGCGACAAACCTGCCGTTCCGCTTCCAGCAGGCACCGGGCGTACATAACTCGTTGGGCCGCTATAAGTTCAACATGCCGAGCTCCGATGCGATTTATCTACATGATACGCCTAACCACACGCTGTTCCAGAAGGACACTCGGGCGCTGAGCTCCGGCTGCGTGCGAGTCAATAAAGCATCTGAATTGGCCAACATGCTGTTACAGGATGCAGGCTGGAACGACACACGGATCTCCGATGCGCTGAAACAGGGTAATACGCGATACGTGAATATTCGCCAGAATATCCCGGTTAATCTCTACTATCTGACGGCGTTTGTTGGTGCAGACGGTCGGGCACAATATCGTACAGATATCTACAATTATGATCTCACCGCGCGATCTGGCGCACAAATTCTGCCAAAAGCGGAACAATTAATCAGGTAAATGAAGAAGTTCTGATAATTCAGGTGTCGTATGAATGAGTCAATATGGGCCAGTATCGCTACAGGCCCCGTATTGACTGGGGTTAGGGGGCCTTGACGTCGATGTGTGTGGCGGTTAAGGTGCCCTTCGTGCGCCAGAAGTGCATAAATAACGACCACTTACTTGTAGACCTGATTATCATGGACAAATTTGACGCTAATCGCCGCAAGTTGCTGGCGTTAGGTGGTGTTGCGCTCGGCGCAGCGGCCATCTTGCCTACGCCAGCATTTGCTACCCTCTCGACACCACGCCCGCGTATTTTGACGCTCAACAACTTGCACACCGGTGAGTCGCTCAAGGCGGAGTTTTTCGATGGCAGAGGCTATATTCAGGATGAATTAGCAAGACTCAACCATTTTTTCCGTGACTATCGCGCGAATAAAATGAAATCCATCGATCCAAAACTTTTTGATCATCTGTACCGTCTTCAGGGACTGTTGGGGACCAACAAGCCCGTGCAGCTTATTTCCGGTTATCGTTCACTCAATACCAACGATGAGTTGCGCGCGCACAGCCGCGGTGTAGCGAAACACAGCTATCACACCAAAGGCCAGGCGATGGATTTTCATATTGAAGGCGTTTCGTTAAGCAATATTCGCAAAGCTGCGTTATCTATGCGCGCAGGTGGTGTAGGATATTACCCACGTAGTAACTTTGTGCATATTGATACCGGGCCGGTGAGGACCTGGTAACGAAACAGGAGCATCATGAACTATCGTATTATTCCGGTTACGGCTTTCGCCCAGAACTGTTCACTTATCTGGTGTGAGCAGACCAAACTTGCCGCACTGGTCGATCCCGGCGGAGACGCTGAGCGTATCAAACAGGAAGTGGCCGCCGCAGGCGTGACGCTGATGCAGATTTTGTTGACCCATGGTCATCTTGATCACGTTGGCGCTGCCGCGGAGCTGGCACAACATTACGGTGTGCCGGTTATTGGACCGGAAAAAGAAGATGAGTTCTGGCTTCAGGGGCTGCCAGCGCAGAGCAAAATGTTCGGTCTTGAAGACTGTCAGCCGCTCACGCCAGACCGCTGGTTGAATGAAGACGATACCGTCAGCGTGGGTAACGTCAGCCTCAAAGTATTGCATTGTCCGGGCCATACGCCGGGTCATATTGTCTTTTTCGACGCGGTTTCGCAGCTGCTGATTTCAGGCGATGTGATTTTCAAAGGTGGAGTAGGGCGCAGCGATTTCCCGCGTGGCGACCATGGGCAGCTTATCGATTCGATTAAGCGCAAATTGTTACCGCTCGGCGATGCCGTCAGCTTTATTCCAGGCCATGGGCCTATGTCAACGCTCGGTCATGAGCGTGTACATAATCCTTTCCTGCAGGACGAGATGCCTGTCTGGTAAAAATAAAAAGCCGCGAAAGCGGCTTTTTTAATGCTCAAAACACATAAAAAAGGCCGCTTTCGCGACCTTTTTTTTCGCCTGACTTACAGTACGGCGACGATGGCTTCGCACAGCGGGGCCATATTGTCTGGCGTCATGCCCGCGACGTTGACACGTCCGGATGCCACCGCATAAACACCAAACTCTTCACGCAGACGCAGAACCTGTTCTTTGGTCAGCCCGCTGAAGGAGAACATACCGTTCTGCTTGGTGATAAAGCTGAAATCGCGGTCTGCACCTTTCTCGGCGAGGGTATTCACGAACAGCAGACGCATACGCTGAATGCGCTGGCGCATGTCGGTCAGCTCTTGCTCCCAGATGGCACGCAGCGCGTCATTGCTGAGGATCGTCGCTACCACGGCAGCACCGTGAGCCGGTGGGTTCGAATAGTTGGCGCGGATAACCGCTTTCATCTGGCTGAATGCGCGGTCGACGGTGTCTGCATCCGCAGAAACAAGCGTACAGGCACCGACGCGTTCGTTGTACAGGCCAAAGTTTTTCGAGAAGGAACTCGCAACCAGCAGCTCTTTATGTACGGCGGCAAAGGCGCGCAGGCCTTCAGCATCTTCTTCCAGACCACGCGCAAAGCCCTGGTAGGCGAAGTCAAACAGCGGTAACCAGCCTTTCTCTACGGACAGTTTTGCCAGCTGTTCCCATTGTTCAAGCGTCGGATCGATCCCGGTTGGGTTGTGGCAGCAGCCGTGGAACAGCACCACGTCGCCTGCTTGAGCCTGATTCAGGCTTGAAACCAAGCCGTCAAAATCCAGAGCGTGTTGATTCGCGTCGTAATAGCTGTATTCGCACACTTCCAGCCCGGCGGAATTAAACACGCCTTTGTGGTTCGGCCAGCTTGGGTTACTGACCCATACGCGTTTTAGGTCAGTGTTTTTAGCGAGAAAATCCGCAGCTACGCGCAGTGCGCCGGTGCCACCTGGGGTCTGCGCCGTACGTGCACGCTTGTCAGCCACAATCGCACTGCCTTTCCCGAACAGCAGCTCCTGCGTGCAGCGGCCAAATTCCGGAATACCGTCAATGCCGAGGTAGTTCTTGGTGGTTTCATTTTCCAGCAGATAAAGTTCCGCTTTTTTTACGCTGGTCAGAACCGGTGTTTTACCGGTCTCATCTTTGTAAACACCAATCCCGAGGTTGATTTTCCCCGGGCGGTCATCGGCACGAAACAGATCGGCCAGGCCCAGAATAGGGTCGGCAGGGGCAGCGGTTATGTTCTCAAACATGACGAGGTTCCATTGTGGTTACTGAAGGGAAATCCGCTCTCAGGTTAACGGGAGAATGACGAAAAGCCAACCGTTTGCGAGAAAAAGGGAGGGGCTTTTTGAAAGTCACGATTATTTACTGCCAGCCATAAAAAAACAGGGCCGAAGCCCTGTTTTTCAAGCATATAACAAAGTGGCGTACTGATTAGAACTGGTAAACGATACCTACAGCAGCCTGGTCGTCGGTAGCCTGACCAGATGCTTTAGAGTAGTCGTTGTCGTCCAGCAGGTTGAATTTGTATGCTGCGTAGACGTTCATGTTCTTGTTGAAGTAGTACCATGAGCCCACTTCGATGTATTTAACCAGGTCAGCATCGCCGCCAGTGAAGGAGCCGTTGCTGTTGGAACGTGCCAGCAGGTCTTTACCTTTAGACTGTACGTAACCAATGGACGGACGCAGACCGAAGTCGAACTGGTACTGAACCACGGCTTCGATGTTCTGAGTTTTGTTCGCGAAGTTGTTGTCTGGCTCGCGAGTCATGTTGGTGGTTTCAGCATACATCACTGCCGCGTAAACGTTGTTCGCGTCGTATTTGAATGCAGTAGACCATGCTTCAGCGCGGTCGCCGCCAGCGCTTGCGTTGCCGTAAGTTACACCGTTGATGGTGCGAATTTCTGGGTTAACCTGGTCGTTGGTACGGTCAGCAGTTTCATAACCAGCAGCAACGCTGAAGCCGTCCAGGAATGCGTACTGTACGGAGGTGCTTACGCCGTCGCCGTTTGCTTTCGCGCCGTTACCGCCCAGAGAAATGTTGGTTGGGGAACCGTTGGTGTCGTCATAGTTAACGGTAACTGGGCTGTTACGATCGTTTTTACCCTGGTACTGCAGGGCGAAGCTCAGGCCATCAACCAGACCGAAGAAATCGGTATTACGGTAGGTCAGAACGCCCGTTGCACGGCCGTTCATGAAGTTGTCGGTAGCCGCCCAAGAATCGCCGCCCCACTCAACCAGCATATCGGTGTATGCCGCTACGTCGTAGATGGCGCCGTAGTTACGACCGTAGTCGATAGAACCCGCGTCACCAAATTTCAGACCGGCGAATGCCAGACGAGTTTTAGTACCCTGAGCACCTTCAACGCTGGATGCATCCAGGTTGTATTCCCACTGGCCGTAACCGGTGATCTGATCGTTAATCTGAGTTTCACCTTTGAAACCGATACGAGCATAGGTGGTGTCATCACTGGTGGTGTCGCCGTTGGTGGTCCAGATGTGTTCACCTACTGCTTTACCGTAGAAATCCAGTTTGTTGGCATTTTTGTTATAGATTTCTGCTGCGTTCGCCGCACCAGCTGCCAACAGGGCAGGGATAACCACTGCCAGGATATTGCGCTTAATCATTATTTATTACCCTCATTGGTTTTTTTATGGACACTTTCCACTACCGCCAATAGTTTTCGTCAATAAATATTTACGGAACTATTGATGAGAGTTTGGTGTCTTTCTGTGTCTGACAGGCATATTTCCATTCATGACAACGTTTCGCTAGCCTGAAAGTGCTACAAATATCGTAAATAGGTAACAAGAAGAAATAATATGTAATAATTTGTGTAATTAAGGGAACTTTGTGAACCACCTCAAATTTCCTTGCCTACCGCTTAATTAATCTACGATGTCTAATATATCTATATGAAAAGCTTATCTTTAATTTTGATAAAGGCTTTTTCTATATAAGAACGCTTCTCATCTCACTTTTTCTTATGTGTCAAAGTTAGCTTTTCGTGCGCGTTGCTGGTGGTTGTTTTGTATGCTAAGTGCGAGGGGAATACTTAAGCGCAACAGAAGTGTTGCTGGAAATGTGTGCGGAATTATTTCGAGACATGAGGTGTAACATTTTGGTTAGGGAAGGCGGTTGACCTTTATATTTGTAGAAGCTTGTTCACAAATCCTGACAAAGGCCAAAAAAAAGCCAGCTGAGAAGCTGGCTTTTGCAGAAGGGAAATTTAGAAGCTGGCGTTACGTGGAGTACGCGGGAACGCAATCACGTCACGAACGTTCTGCACGCCGGTAACGTAGGCAATCAGACGCTCAAAACCAAGACCGAAGCCGGAGTGAGGCACTGTGCCGTAGCGACGCAGATCGCGGTACCAGCTGTAGTCTTCTTTGTTAAGACCCATTTCAGCCAGACGTGCATCGAGCACGTCCAGACGCTCTTCACGCTGGGAGCCACCGATGATTTCGCCGATGCCTGGTGCCAGAACGTCCATTGCGGCAACGGTTTTACCGTCGTCGTTAAGGCGCATATAGAACGCCTTAATGTCTTTCGGGTAGTTTTTCACGACAACTGGCGCCTGGAAGTGTTTCTCCGCCAGGTAACGTTCGTGCTCGGAAGAGAGGTCCACGCCCCAGAAGACCGGGTTCTCGAAGGTCTGACCGCAGTTTTCCAGAATGGTGATCGCGTCGGTGTAATCCACCTGCGCGAAGTCTGCTTCAACAAAACGCTCCAGACGGCTGACGGCATCTTTATCAACGCGCTCGGCGAAGAATTTCATGTCATCGGCACGTTCTTCCAGCACCGCTTTGAAGACATACTTCAGCATGGCTTCAGCCAGTGCGGCGTTATCTTCCAGGTCGGCAAAGGCCACTTCCGGCTCAAGCATCCAGAATTCCGCCAGGTGGCGGCTGGTGTTTGAGTTTTCAGCACGGAAGGTTGGGCCGAAGGTGTAAATCTTGGACAGCGCACAGGCGTAAGTTTCGCCGTTCAGCTGACCGGATACGGTCAGGAACGCTTCACGACCAAAGAAATCTTTGTCGTAATCGACTTTGCCCTGATCGTTACGCGGCAGGTTTTCCATATCCAGCGTAGAAACACGGAACATCTCGCCCGCGCCTTCAGTATCAGAAGCGGTGATGAGTGGGGTAGATACCCAGAAATAGCCCTGCTCGTGGAAGAAGCGGTGCAGTGCTTGCGCCAGAGTGTGACGCACACGGGCGACGGCACCAATCAGGTTGGTACGCGGGCGCAGGTGCGCAACTTCACGCAGGTATTCGATGCTGTGGCGTTTGGCTGCCATTGGATAGGTATCCGGATCTTCAACCCAGCCAGTCACTTCCACGTGAGACGCCTGAATTTCAAAACTCTGACCCTGACCCTGAGATGCCACCACTTTACCGGTGATAATCACGGAACAGCCAGTCGTCAGGCGCAACACTTCCTGATCGTAATTGGGCAGAGAATTATTGACGACGGCCTGTACAGGATCAAAGCAGGAACCGTCATAAACGGCAAGGAAGGAAAAGCCAGCTTTTGAATCTCGACGGGTACGCACCCATCCGCGCACGGTGACTTCGCTGTCAACGGCTACGCGGCCCTGGAGTACGTCGGCTACAGGCACAACGCTCATATTAATCTCTCTGTTAGTAGTCCAGAATAAAGTTATCTCTTTCCGCCCTTAATCAAGGGGGATCCCTATGTTACCTGTCATCTTTCATCAGACAAGAGGAATTCGTAGCGAGACGGGGAGAATTGAGAAAATAATAAGAAGAAGGGAGCCTTTGAGGCTCCCTTTTGCTGATTAACTGGCCTTTTTGACCTGGGGAAGGTCGAAAGCTTTACGTAAAGCGCGAACAAACGCCTTATCGTGGCAGATGGTTTTGCCTGGGCTATCGGACAGTTTGGCCACCGGCTTGCCGTTACATTCCACCAGTTTAATCACGATATTCAGTGGTTTCACCTGAGGGATATCGCAGGTCAGGCGCGTGCCGATCCCGAAGCTCAGATTCACCCGCGACGAGAAGTGGCGATACAGGTCAACGGCCTTTTTCAGGTCGAGATTATCGGAGAACACCAGCACTTTGCTCATCGGATCAATACCGAGCTTCTGATAATGCGCGATGGCTTTTTCACCCCATTCCACCGGATCCCCGGAATCATGACGCAGCCCCTGATAACGTTCGGCAAACTCCGGGCCGAAGTCACGCAGGAAAGCGTCCATGGTGATGCAGTCGGTGAGGGCAATCCGCAACTGGTCTGGATATTCTTCAAGCCAGGCAGCCAGCGCCACACGCTGACTGGTCGCCAGATCAGGACTGATTTGCTGATGTGCCTGGAACCATTCGTGTGCCTGGGTGCCCATTGGGGTCAGTGACAGACGGCGCGCCAGATCATAATTACTGGTGCCGACAAACCACGATTCCTGCTGAAGACGTTCGACAATTGCCTGCTGTACTTCACGTGAGAAACGACGGCGGGTGCCGAAGTCCATCAGGCGGAAGGCAGACATATCGATATCCTGGGTAAGGTGATTGAAATCAACCAGCTTACGTTCCAGTGTCTCAAGTGCCAGATCAACGCTGGCTTCAGGGGAACGATAGCGATGAATCAGCTCGCTAATGACGGCCAGCAGTGGAACTTCCCACATGATGACTTCACGCCACGGGCCTTCGAGGCGAATGTTTAATTTGCCATTATCGTTACGAACAGTGACCTGCTGGGGGTTATAGCGAAAATCGCGCAGCCAGCCGAGGTAGTCCTGCTTAAAGAACGGCAGGCCGGACAACCACTGAAACTCGTCGTCCTGCAGTCGCAGCGACTGCATCGCTTCGACTTGTTCGCGGATGGCGTCAGCATAAATACCGAGCAGGTCATCACCGCGGCAGCGAAATTCTGCAGCCACCTGGACATCATAATAATGATGGAAGACGGCCTGCTGCATATGCAGCTTATAAGCATCTGTATCAAGCAGAGTCTGCAGAACAGGGGAAGCGAATTGTGTCATGGTGCGCAATAGCATCCTCATAAAGGAGCGTTTAGTACAATAAACAACGGCTGAAACCGCAGGAGTATACCTTGTTTATCGATTTATTGAAGCCCGATCACAACACAAGCTGTCTGACGGGTCGAGGGCAAAACGTGCCGCGTGTTATCAATATGTAGCAATTTACGTGTTTGCCCCTGAAAAGATGAACATTCTGCGTAGCGTGAACGTGACAACAGGAATAGACTGGACCGGACACTTTACAAAAGATGCTAAAGGTTTTTTATGACACAACAGCCCCAAGCCAAATACCGCCACGACTACCGTGCGCCGGAATACCTGATCAGCGATATCGACCTGACCTTTGACCTGGATGCCGCAAAAACCATCGTGACTGCAGAAAGCCAGATGACTCGTCACGCTGCGTCTGCCACGCCGCTGCGCCTCAATGGTGAAGATTTAACCCTGATTTCACTGCACGTGAACGACCAGCCGTGGAGTGATTATAAAGAAGAAAATAATCAGCTGGTGATTAACGGGCTGCCGGAGCGTTTCACGCTGCGCATTGTTAATGAAATCAGCCCGGCGGCAAACACCGCGCTGGAAGGCCTGTATCAGTCGGGTGAAGCGCTTT
>Ga0079104_1001620_pt1 | contig 14665 bp, 16 predicted proteins | sample MedtruBG_FD_76829 | JGI IMG/M metagenome (GOLD analysis project Ga0079104, IMG submission 76829) | Root nodule microbial communities of legume samples collected from California, USA - Medicago truncatula BG | ecosystem: Host-associated > Plants > Roots > Nodule | place: USA: California...
CAAAATGGTTGTTACCCTGATCCACCCAATCGCGATGGATGACGGTCTGCGTTTCGCAATCCGTGAAGGCGGCCGTACTGTAGGTGCGGGCGTTGTTGCTAAAGTCATCAGCTAATTACTCGTTAATTAGTTTTGACTAAAAAAGGGCGCTTCGGCGCCCTTTTTGCTATTTGTTATTTATCACCGACTGACACAGTTGTTTTCATTTTGTCCGTATTCTCCCGCACCGGTTGCTTAATTGTGCTATTGTAATCATAACTATTCTCATTTACACTTTGAGCATAAATTGAACGGGAGCGATCATGTACGTTTGTTTGTGTAATGGTGTAAGCGATAAAAAAATTCGTCAGGCTGTTCGCCAGTTTCATCCGCAATCTTTTCAGCAACTCCGCAAGTTCATTCCCGTGGGAAATCAATGTGGTAAGTGCATTCGCGCCGCGCGCGAGATTATGCAGGACGAATTAACTCAGATGCCGGAATTTAAAGAGATAGCCTGAGTCTTTGGTCTTTTTTTTGACATCCCTGTAGCCCGTTCTACGCTTCTATGAGTGGAAGCGGAGGGACTATATAATGAAAGGTGATGTTAAAATCATAAGTTATCTCAATAAATTATTGGGAAATGAGCTTGTCGCAATCAACCAGTATTTTTTACATGCTCGTATGTTCAAAAACTGGGGCCTTAAAAGACTCAATGACGTCGAATATCATGAATCCATCGATGAAATGAAACATGCCGATATCTATATCGAACGTATTCTCTTTCTCGAAGGACTCCCTAACCTTCAGGACCTGGGCAAGCTTCAAATCGGTGAAGATGTCGAGGAAATGCTGCAATCCGACCTTAGGCTGGAACTGGAGGGCGCGAAGGATCTGCGGGAAGCTATTGCCTATGCGGATAGCGTCTTTGATTACGCCAGTCGCGATATGATGATCAAGATTCTGACTGAAGAAGAGCATCACATTGACTGGCTGGAAACTGAGTTGGAACTCATTCAGAAGCTAGGTATTCAGAATTACCTGCAGGCTCAGATTCGCGAAGAGGACTAACCCTTTCTTCGGGGTATATTCAGAGCGGTAGGCATACTCTTACCGCTCTGCCTGTCAGTGTTGTCAGCCATTCCAGGTTTGCCACAGAAAACTCATCCACCCTGCTATGCTCAACCATGGACCGAACGCGATGTGCGCTTGTTTGTCGCCGTTGAATATAAGACGACCCAAGGCATAAATCAGCGCCAGCACCGATGACAGTAGCAGGATGCCCGGTAACGCCTGCCATCCACACCATGCCCCCAATGCGGCGAGCAATTTGAAATCGCCAAAGCCCATCCCTTCTTTGCCGGCCAACAGCCGAAACGCCTGATAAACCAACCACAGCGTCAGATAGCCAGCGATTGCCCCCAGTACGGCATCCTGCAGATCGATGCCCATAAAAAAACAGTGATACAGCAAACCCAGCCACAGCAGTGGCAACGTCAGTTTGTCTGGCAATAAACAGTGCTGCGCATCGATTTGCGTTAATGCCAGCAGGAACCAAAACAGCAGACAGATGGCCAAGGATTCAGGGAGCAGAGGGAAGAGGCTGGTCATCAGCGCAAACACCAGGCCACAAATCCCTTCCGTCAAAGGATAGCGCGGGGAGATCCTTGCCTGGCAATCACGGCAGCGACCTTTCAACCACAACCAGCTGAGAAGCGGAACGTTATCATGGTAACGAATCGAGTGTTGGCACTGGGGGCAACAGGATCCGGGCCAGGCGATATTGCTGAGCGGCGCGTTCTCGTCTCTGATACCTCGTGGAACCCGGTAGACCACGACATTCATAAAGCTGCCGGTGAGCAGACCGAAGAGAGCCATCAGGATGATTTCAATGGCTTTATCCATTGGCCTTCACCTCGCGCAGCCTGAGGGTTATTACCTTCACACTGTTTTTTCCCGACGGTTGGGCGGAAAAATCTAAATGTGTGACCTGCAAACCGCTTTGCTGTAATGCCTGAAGCCATCCAAACAGCGTGTTGGCAGGTAATGGCGCGAGAGAGACGGAGAGTGTCTGAGGACCCGTTTTTTGGCTTTTATACTGAATGCTACTCTGTCTGGCGGTACTCGCCAGCCGTTGCTCCATCGTCACGGTGGTTGGATTTACTTGAACAATGCCCTTACGATAAGCGGCGTGGTTCAGCCACACTATCTCTTCTGCGAGGCGTGTGTTCTCACTCGCTAAACGTGCAATACCATTGTTCAACGGCGTAACGACGCCATAAATGATACTCGCCATTAAACAGACGCCCGCCAGCAGCAGGATGAAGACTCTTTCCCGACGCGTTATGCCTTGCCACCAGATGTTCATGGTTTAACTCCGCTGATTAAGATGGCCAGACCTGCGGTCTCAGTTGGCTGCAGGGAAAAGTTAAAATCGTCCTGCGTGCGTTGGATGAATTGCGCCATCTGACCGGGATCATCCACTTTGAGGGTTAATGTCAGGGCGTGCTTGTCACTGTCATAAGCGAACTGACGGATCTTCAATTTCGGCAAATCCTGCAGATGTTGAGCAATCAGTGACAGGCGAGACATGACGTCAGGCCAGGTTTGTGCGCTGGCGGACTCGAAGAAGAATTTAAAGTTACTGCTGCGTGGGTCGGTCGGGAAATAGCGACACCACAGGGCTTTGCCTTGTGCTTTTAGTTCTGCGTTTTGTTGGCTAACCTGCCAGAGAACCAGCCCCTTAACGCTCAACCAGACGAAGAGCGCCAGCACCAATGCGCCGACGGACAGCTTTCTGTAGAACGGTTTAACCTTCACCACCGCCGGGCGCACACGAAATAGTCCGTGAAGCAGGTTTACCTCTGTGATAGTCGTCGGCGGGTTATACCCATCGGTGTGCCTTTCTTGCGCAGGCAAAATTTCGGTTGATGCATGGGCCACGGGCAGGGGAGTAAAACTGATTAATTTTTGTGTTGGGTGACGCATCAGCAAATGTTCCAGAAGCGCGGTGTTGAGCACTGAAAATTTGTGTTCCGCATAGCGCAGTAGCCAGCGGTCCTCGTGCTGATGGAGCGTCCAGGTCTGCGGCTGAAAAGGCAGATCATACCCGTCGGGTATGGCCCGTCTGACCGTCACGCCCGCGAGACTGAGAGTATGCAGAATCTCTGTCAGGACAACTTTGCGGATGCCTGCGAGATGTAAGCTGTCTTCATTACGCGCAAGAATACTCCAGTGAAGGTCGTCGGGGTTTTCTGCTACCGTATCTTCAGTCAGCCAGCCCAAGGTTTGCGCCGTGATGCTGTAATCCTCTACAGGAAGGATTACTTCACGGAAATAAAAATGCTCTGCACAGAGCAACAGCAGGGCACTTTCTTTCCCGGGTAGATCGTGCAAGCAGTCGGGCTCAGTCAGGTCAGTAAACTGGCGTATGACGGGTTCGGCGTGTTCATTGTGGTAACTGCATTCAAGGGTGTTTGCAGCAAGGCGCAAAACCAACAAATCCGTTTTCATCGACTTCCTTTTATGTGTTCGTAAGCGCCGGCGCGGCGGGTCACGATGACCACTTTTTTCGCTTTCTCATCGTATACAAGCTCGCTGGTAAAATACTGCCGCCCGTCATCCTGCTGAACCTCTGTTTCCAGCCTGAAAAAATGGCTAAAGGTGGTCAGAATGCCTTTGGCAGCGGCAAAATCTTTGTCATGCCCAGGAAAGGTTTTCTCCAGATAGCCCGCCAGCTGAACCGGGGTTTGCCAGGTCTGCTGCGACCGATTGGCAAACAGTGTTTCGATATCCTTCACCGAAAGCACGTTGTTAAATATGGCGGCTAGCAGCGATGCATGCCGGGCGGTCAGGGTGCTGACATTGATCTGCAATTCGGTATTGGGTAATGCGCACAGGTTGGGCGCCAATCGTTGATAGAGCGCGGGGGTCATGCCCTGAATACTCTTGAGTTCAGACACACTTACAAAGAGGGTGTTGGCGTTGTCACGTGGGATGTCTCGGGTGCGGTAATACTCACTTTCTGCCCCGGCCCGGCGTGGCAGTTCGTCACTGTCGATAAAGTCCGCAATCGAATCAATAACGGTATCCGCCCGAGCGCCATCCGCGCCGCTGTTGCCTAAAAGGGCGCGGAATGTTTTCACGCTGTAGGGTTCTTCATCCAGAGAATCCACCGGTACGGCGGCCAGCGCATTGAGATTAAAACAGTTTTGTCCATCTTCCAGATGCCAGTGAAGGCTGCGCTCGTCGGGTAGTGCAATCTCATGCGGTTGGGCCCAATACTGATCCGGTGAGATGTATTTGGCATTGTCTTTCAGGTCCTGCTGTAAAATACGCCCCGCCTGTTGTTCGGCAATCCCGACGAGTTCATTTTGCGCCAGACGTGAGGTGGTATAACCGGTGCGTTTTAGGTTCACCTGAAAACGTAACGTCATTTCTGTCGCTAGCGCCGCCATGATCGCCAGTATCATCAGCACGACCAGCAGTGCCATGCCCTGTTGCTGTCGTTTCATTGTGGTTTTTCCGGGGTGTCAGAGGTGCTCATCCCCGGCTGGGTGTGCTGTTCCGGCAAACGAACCCGTCGCATGATGGGGCCCGGATCGATCAGTCCGAGGGTAAACTCTATCGCCTGTGGCATTGCCGTTGCAGCATCGCTCTTTTCAAGGAAAGCTCCTTGCGCGTAATAGCGCAGCATAAAACTGTCTACGTTGTCGAGCATGGGCATCACCAGCGTCGGTTTTACGGCATCCGGGTATTGCCAGACCTCGCGGTACAGTACGCCTTTTTTCAAATACCAGCGGACCCGCTGAATGGCGGGTGTACAGCAAGCATTCAGTGCGTCATCGGCGCGGGCGGTGGTCAGCATTAAGTGGCTTTCCCCGGCTTCAATCACCTGTTCGCTATGCAGCAGTGGGCGTGGCACAAACTGTCGGATGTCTTTTTCGAGCAGGTTGACGGTGCGCAATAAGGCGCTGAAACGCTGCTGGTGCCGTTTGGTTGCCTCATTGCTGTTAATCGACGCCGTCAGGAGCTGGCCTGTCATCAGCGTGAGCACCGCAAACAGTACAATGGCGATCAGGACCTCCAGTAAGGTAAAGCCTGACTGGTTTTTACGGCTGTGCGGCATTTTGTGGCTCCATCACATAGCGTTCGAGCTGGACCTGTTGACCGTTTTCCAGCGGGACCTGCACCTGCCAGCGGGTCATGTTCTCTACATCACTCGGTACAATCTCAAGCGTCCATGCCCATTTGCCGCCACCCATTAACATACTGCCGTGCTGCGTCTTTGCTTCACCGCTGTTTGCCAACGCGAGTGTGGTCAGCACGTTATCTGCCACCCACGTGGCGAACACGTTGTCCCGCATCGTCGTGGTGGCGGATAGTTGACCATTGATGCTGGAAATTAACGTCATACTGACTGCCGCGAAAATCACCATCGCTAAAAGTACTTCCAGGATCGTCATACCGCCTTGCTCTGTTTTCATCGGCCTTCCCCAGGCGTGAAGTGCAGCGGCAAACCGCCCTGGCTGGTGAGGGTGAAAAGAGTTTTGCCCCTGTCGCGGTCTTCAACCTGTAAGGTGAACGGCGTCACTTCACCATCGGGGGTGATGATGATTTGCGGCTCCAGGCTTGAGTGCTGTTTGAGCGTGGCGGGTAACAGCCGAATTCGCCATGATTCGTCCCATTCGCCTTGCGTCGGCAGGCGGTACTGGTTGTCAGGCTGTTGCCACTCTTTCCCTTCAGACACGACAAACTGCCAGCCGGCATCCTCTATTTTCAGGCCGATCGGTCTGTTTTCCATGGTTGCCCAGTCTGCGGCGTAATCGATGAGCGCGTTGAGCCGCTCACCGGTTTTGGCTGCTTTACCCTGCGAGCCATTCAGCTGGCCAGTGGTCAACATGACCGCCGACGCACTTAAGGCGATAATCACTAGCACCAGTAACATCTCCAGCAGCGTAAAACCCTTCGACGCATTCATGGTTACTTTTTCGCTTTATCCAGGTCCCAGTTATTAATGTCATCCGCCGTACCGGCTTCATTGTCATCACCGGCGGAAATCAGATCGAAGGCCCCATGCTCACCGGGGCTCACCAGCAAATAGTCATTTCCCCACGGGTCTTGTGGTAAGCGTTTGATATAACCGGATTCGTTGTAATTGGTCGGCACCGGATTGGTCGTCGGTTTGCTGACCAGGGAAACCAGGCCCTGACTGGTGGTGGGATATTTATGGTTATCCAGTTTGTACATATCGAGCGCATTCTCGAGTGCGACAATATCACTGACCGCTTTCTGTCGATCGGCACGCTCTTTGTTGCCCATCAGGTTGGGCACCACCAGGCTCGCTAACACGCCCAGAATGACAATGACCACCATGAGTTCCATCAGGGTAAAACCTTGCTGACGATTGTGTTTATTGAATTCCATTTTATGACTCCTAACTTATCAATGAGTTGAGTTGCAAAATAGGTTGTAAGACCGCCATGATGATGAACAGAACGATGAATGACATCGAGACGACCAGGGCGGGCTCAAAGAGGGCTAATCCCAGCGTGATGCGGTTTTGCAGTAGGGTTTCTTGCTGATCGGCAGCGCGTTCCATGAGTTCCCCTAACTGTCCGCTTTTCTCACCAGACGCGACCATATACAGCGTCATCGGCGGGAAGATCTCGCATTTCTCCAGCGCCGTATGAAATCCTGACCCCTGGCGAACGCGGTCTGCGGCGGCCGTCAGTCGCTGGCGGATTTCGCAGTTCGCTATCCCTTCCCCGGACAACGTCATGCCTTCCAGTAGCGGTACGCCACTGGCTTGCAGGATGCTCAGCGTACGCAGATAGCGCGCACAGTTAATCGCCCGGATCAGTCCGCGTAACAGCGGAAAATCGAGCAGTTTCCTGTCCACTCGATGGCGATTGAGCGGGCGGCGACGCCAGTAGGTAAACCCGGCAGTCCCTATCAGTATCAGCACCATCGCCGCGAAACCGTACGCCTGCAGCGCATCGCTGATGGCTAACAAAATGCGCGTTGTTAATGGCAATTGCTGTTTCATATGGACAAATTGTTCGACGACCTTTGGCACCACTGCCGTGAGCAGAATCGCCACGACGATGATCGCGACGCTGGTCAGCATTGCGGGATACACCAGGGCCTGGATGAGGGCGCTGCGGGTTTTCTGACGTATTTCGTTGTAATCAGCCAGTTTTTCCAGCACCAGGCCGAGCTGACCACTCTTCTCCCCGGCTTTAACCAAAGTGCGGTAAATGCTGTCGAAAACATGTGGCCACGCGGCGAGGGCATCTGACAGTGGATGCCCGGAAAGAATATGTTCGCGCAGGCTGGCTAAGATCTTACCCAGGCTGTTGTTTTTGTTTTGCCTGGCGATCACGTGCAAGGCCTCTTCCAGCGGAAGGGAGGCGTTGGCCAGGGTGGCGAGCTGGCGGGTAAAAAGCGATAGCTCATGACCCTTGAGTTTCAGGCGCGGACGGAAGAGGGCAGATTGACTGAGTGATAGTCCTTTTTTTTCATCAATGGCGACAGGAAACAGGCCCTGTTCCCGCAGCGCTTCCCGAGCGGCTTTAAGGCTGCTGGCTTCGAGGGTGCCGTGTTTTTTTGTCCCTTTTGCATCGAGGGCGCGCCACTGATAGATCATGAGGCTGTCACCTCGGGATCGTGCTGGGCCGCGGTAACCCGCATCACTTCTTCCAGGGTGGTTTCGCCAGCAACGGCTTTTATAAAGCCATTTTCCTGCAGGCTGGAGGACGTTTTGCGCAGACACTCTTCAATGGCATGTTCGTCTGCGTCGCGATGAATGATGGTGCGTAGCGCACTATCCACCACCATGATTTCATGAATAGCCAAGCGACCGAGATAACCACTGCCCCTGCATTGCGGGCAGCCATTGGCCTGCCAGATTGTTTTAACGTCAGGGGCTACCCTGGACAGCAACGATTGTTGATCGACGGGCACCTCGACCTGCGTCCGGCATGCGGTGCATAGCTTACGGACCAGGCGTTGCGCGATAACGCCCGATAATGACGAGGAGAGCAGGAACGGTTCGACCCCCATGTCACGCAGTCGCGTTACCGCCCCGCTGGCGCTATTGGTATGCAGTGTGGAGAGCACCAGATGGCCGGTTAATGACGCCTGTACGGCAATCTGCGCAGTTTCGTTATCGCGAATTTCGCCGACCATCACGATGTCCGGATCCTGACGCAAAATGGCGCGTAATCCACGTGCGAACGACATATCCACTCTGCTGTTAACCTGCGTCTGACCAATGCCTTCGAGTTCATATTCGATAGGATCTTCAACGGTCAAAATATTGCGTTGCGGCGCGTTTAATTCTGACAGCAGCGCATACAGCGTGGTGCTTTTACCTGAGCCTGTCGGGCCGGTGACGAGGATGATGCCGTGCGGTTGCTGAATCAAAAAATTCAGACGCATGGCTTCAGTTTTACTCAGCCCCATCTTGTCGATGGACAACCGCAGGCTGGATTTATCCAGCAAACGCAGTACGGCGCGTTCACCGTATTGGGAGGGAAGCGTTGAAACACGGACATCAATGTTTCTGCGCCCTAGTCGGAGTGAAATTCGTCCATCCTGCGGCAAACGCTTCTCGGCAATGTCCAGACGGGCCATGACTTTAATGCGCGAGAGCAGCAGCGGCGCTAACTTTTTACCCGGCTGCAGGATCGGACGCAGAACGCCATCAACGCGAAAGCGGATCACCAGTGACTTTTCAAAGGTCTCAATATGAATATCTGACGCGCCTTCTTTGACCGCTTCATGCAGAATGGCATTGATAAGACGAATAACCGGGGCGCTATTTTCCTCACTGAGAAGATCGGCGTTATCCGGTAATTCTTCCGTCAACGCGGCAAGGTCAATGTCCTGATCAAGATCCTGGGCAATTTGCTGAGACTCACCGCTGCTCTGGTGGAAAATGTGTTCCAGTCGCTCTTCAAAAGCCGGGCGTTCAAGCGCTGTAAACTGCTGGCATTCGCCATTCAGATGATGCAAATCCAGCACATTTTCTAGCGCGGAATCGACGCAGTACACCAGCTCGGCACCGACCCTGACTGCGCCATATTTTAGCGCCTGCGCATAGCTTTGCGGCACAATGCGCTCTGTCTGTTCCTGCTCAATATGTGGCTCCATCACTGACTCCATTCCCTGTTATTGCCGAAAAGGATTACGTGGTGCTGCAGGCGTCGACGCCGCCTGAGGCGCCGGATTTGTCGGAGCAGCAGGTATGGTTGGCGCATCAAAATCGATTTCTTTTAACACCGGACGCTCTTCGTCATCGATGCCAACTAACCCACTGTGCGCATCATCAATGCGCTGTTTCTGCAACGAACGGAAACGGGTGTACTTATCTTTTGATAACGAGCGATAGACCTCATCGTCGCGAATAATCGTTGGCCGGATGAAGACCATAAGGTTGCGTTTAGAGATATCGGTGGAGGTGTAGCGGAACAACTGCCCGATGACCGGGATATCGCCCAGCAGGGGGACTTTCGAAACTTGTTCTTTCGAAGAATCATCAAGTAACCCGCCCAGGACCACCGTTTCACCCGTTTTCACCAGTACGGCGTTTTGGATGGTACGGGTATTAAACGTCGGGCCGAGATCGCTGGAGGTGCCAGAAGAGGTATCGACGCTAGAGACTTCCTGCTCGATTTCCATCAGCACGGCATCACCTTCGTTAATTTGTGGTGTCACTTTTAACTTGGTACCAATGGTTTTACGTTCAACGGTGTTAAAAACGTTATCACCGGAGGTAGTTTGAGAGCCGGAGAGCACTGGTACATCTTGTCCGACATTGAAGGAGGCTTCTTTATTATCCAGTGTGACAATGCTGGGCGTGGCGAGAATATCGTTTTTATTATTAGACGATAGCGCGGTCAGCAGTACGCTCCAGTCGCCTTCAAAGAAACCAGTCGCCAGACCGTTAAAACTGCTGAGTGCGTCAGCAATCGGGTTGTCACTCCCCATCGAACCGCTCTTTTTAAACTGGCGCGCTCCCTGGGCAGCATCGAAAATGGGTAATCCTGATTTGGTGAACTGTTGCCCGCCCACCTCGCTATTCGCCCATTGCACCCCGAGATTGAGTCCATTTCCATCCTGCACTTCGACAATAATGGCTTCTACCAGCACCTGTGCGCGGCGGATGTCGAGGCGGGCGATGACGTTTTCAAGTTCCTGCATGGTGCTTTGATCTGCCGTAATCACAACCGAGTTGGTTTGTTCATCGGCGTTGATTGAAACATCCTCGCGCCCGCTGCTGGCCTGAGACGATGATTTTTTATCGGTAGAAATCTTTTCAGATACCCCGGTCAGCACCTCAACGATTTTGGCTGCTTTGGCATATTTAAGATAAAACACACGGGTGTTTCCTTGGGCGCTCTGTTCAACATCCAGTCTGCTAATCAATAACTTAAGTTTTTTTCGTATTTTTTCCGAGCCGCTAATGACCAGGGCATTTGTGCGTTTATCAGCAACAATTTTGGGTAGGAGGATCTGGGTTGGACTCTCTTTGGATTCTTCACGCACCAGATTGTTGATGACTTCAGCGAGGTCGACCGCTGAAGCGTAATGCAGTTTGAGGACTTCACGAGCCTGTGTGCCATTGACGTCGACGCGTTTTATTACCTCAAGAATGCGATTAACAATGTTCGCTTTGCCAGTGATGAGCAACACGTTAGACGGATCATAGTGAACGACATTACCGATGCCACCGCTGTCCATCATCTGCCGCAGCAAAGGGGCCAGTTCACGTACCGGTACATTCTGTAAGGAGACGACACGGGTAATAAATTCATCGCCAACAGACGGCGTCGCAGTGTCTTTAATCTCACCCGGGGCAGTTTTCAGTGAGGCTGAACGCACCACTTTGACCAGCCCATTATCAAGATTGACGACTGAAAAACCATAAATATCAAGTACGCTAAGAAAGAACTGATAGTATTCGTCGTCATTAAAATTATCATAGCTTCTTACCGATATATTTCCTTGTACGGACGGCTCCACCAGAATCGTTTTACCTGTGTTCTTACTTACAGCGGCAATAAATTCGCGAATATCCGCATTTTTGAAATTGGCAGAATACTGTGCAGCGTAAGCCTGGCTTGATGGGGTAAGGAATTGTAGCGCCAAAATAAATGCGATATATTTACGAGAGAGTTTCATACTATTTACTTCCTTGACCTATTCAACATCCATTGTTGAGGCATTGATTAACTTTTCATTACTGTTACGTAACACAGTGAACTGCGCAGAATCAAGGGTGCCGAGTTCATTTAACGCGACTTTCATTTCTGCAGGATCGCTCAAAATGTGATTATTGATTTTTAAGGCAATATCCCCTGGTTTGAAACCCATTTTGCTAAAACGGTTAATTGCTCCACGGGGATATAACCTGACACCCGTTAATTTGTCGTTCTCATACACTGGGTTACCAATGATGAATTCACTCAGGAACCGTGCGTTCCCCACTGACTGTGGCAACTTGCCTGGGAGGGATGGGGTTTCATCAAGCAAGGTCATTATCTGTGAGCTACCGTTATTGTTTATATTGACCGTGTTTGCGTCTATTTTTTCAATGAAAACACCCGGTAAACCCTCAATGTTTTCGCCTTGATTGTAATTTCCAGTGACGCCGCGACTGACTATGATGGCCTGAGAAGATTGGCGATCGTCACTGGCAATGATTCCCGTTAGAGTCAGGGCAAGGGAGGTCGGTGCGCCTGCTGTAGGGGCAGTCCTGACGGTTCCCGGGCTTTCCGCATGACTCCCTTCATCCATGTTGAGATCAACACGCATCTTATCGACCACCGGCTGTAATAAAGCGGATGAGGCATTGGTGATGCGAATGGATTCATAAATTGTATTCATGCTGCATATCAATAATAAAAAAACAGGGCAGACCACTCCCGCACACAGCAATTGTTGGCTGTGTTTATGTAGCCAAATAACCAGGCTATTGACGTCAATAATCATTTTTTTCATGGGTGGGGCTTTATCGAAAATCGAACGATATTGTATGTTCTTTTCTAATTACATTCAATCTGGCCTGCGGTTGACATTTGCCAGGACGTCCTACAGTATAAATATGAATGAAGTGTTTTTGGTGTTTTCCTAATTAATTCCTAAGCATTTTGAATGGCAGAATATTAAAGGTATTGTAAAAATGTCAGGGAGTTACGAGTTCTCTCAGTCCGGATTGATCTCTGAATGGGTGCTAAATGCGTCCTGGTCCGGTGAGGTTGCTGTTTTGTTTGGTAATAAGGGTGTGGGTAAATCAAATCTTATTTATAAATTAAGCAAAGCTAAACCAGATGCGTTATTAGTTTTTACTGCTATTCAGGTGGGCAGTGAAATTCAGTTAATGTCTGCGGGAGCACATGAAAAAGAGCATGTGACCTATGTCCATGATCATTTTTGGCTGAATGCTTTACCACTGATTCACACCAGGACCCAGGATGTCATCATAGCTATTGATAATGCAGATCTGCTGGCAGGTCATCTTGGGCATTTCATTCAAACGTTTACCCAACTCCTCCCCGTGATGGGGGGCAAAGTCAAACTGCTACTTGTCGGCAGTGAGAAACTCAAAAAGGCCAAACAGCTGAGTCAATGTCTTCCTTTATATGTCTGTTTGGATCCGCCATCCGAAACGGAGTGCGGCGACTTCCTGAATTCAATGCACGCTAAAGGCCCGGAAGGGGAGAGGAGCATTTTCCGTCCGGGGTTTGTGCGTCATATCAGTATGGCCACCCGAGGCAATTTGCGGGTGATAAAAAGGATTGTCGAGGTCGCAAAGCAACTCACAGTGGCGGAACAGTCAACGCACCTCAGCCCACGCCAGGAGAAACTGGTGATGGCTGCCATTGGCCTGCCGTATAAATCCAGACCTGGCGCATTTTTACTGATTGCTTATGCGGTGCTGGCATTGGCAATTGGCTGGGGAGGGTCAGATATCATAAAGCTGCCTTTCCCGACTCCTCAATGGCTGGACGTGGCCAAACCGGTGGTGAAAGAATCCACGCCGGTAAAAATCACCGAGATGACATCAAATGTCCGCGATGCCACGCAGCAGCTTTTTGCGACATGGGGATACGACGTATCAGTGGAAGAGGCATGGTGCGAGCAAGCCGACCGCGCCGACCTGGTATGCGACAGTGGTCATGAAACGGCGATTAATAAGCTGGCGAGTAGCGGTTTGCCGTGGATTGCCCGACTCAATGTTGAGAACCATGCGCTTTATGCGGTGGTCATGCGTATTTCAGATAATGACCTTGATCTTATCATCAATAAAAAAACATGGACGGTCAGTCGTCACTGGTTTGATAGCCATTCTGAAGGTCATTACATCATGATGTGGCCCCCGGCACCTGACGGAAAAAATCGGGTCACGAACAAAAGTAGTGCAGAAAGTATTATCTGGCTGGATGCCATGCTCAGCCGCGCGTTGGGTGTGCCGGCGAATGACAGTGGTGACTGGACTCCAACGCTGACCGAAAAGGTTAAACTCTTTCAGCGTAATGAGAAGCTGCAGCAGGATGGCGTGCCAGGTAAAGATACGCTCATCAGATTGCGTCAGGCACTCGGTGAAGCGCCGAGGTTAATCAATGAAACGAGCTCAGGTACGGACTTATCAGCATGGCTGACGTCCCGGTTGCCTCCGCATGTGGATAAGCAGAACGATGCGCGAAAGGAGGTGGCAAAATGATGCGAATTTACGCTGCTTTTGTGGCTCATCTTGCCAGTGATAGGCCTCAGCATGTTGCGAGAGCAGAAAAAAACATAGTGCGAAACTTATGGCTATGGCTCTGCTTGCTGTTATGGATAGCCTGCGCATTGCTCACCGGCTATTACACCCATTACTACTGGCAACAGCGCCATCCGAACGTCAATAGTGAAGTAACGGCTAAGCCGGAACAGGATTACCATCTATCCGATATGCATTATGTTTTTAAAAAACAACCACTGCCGGTGAGACTTGCGCCTGACGTTCCAGATGATCAGCCTGTTGATGAGGACGCTGAAACACCGGCATACGATAATGCCGATGATACGGCAACCGATGACACAGCTATCGAGGCCGACGATACGCTATCAGAAGAACAGTTACGTAAAGATGCGCTACGCGAGCAAGTGCAAAAGGCATTGGCTGAAATAGGGGACTAATGCAGGTGAAATCACCCACCAATGACTGCGCAATTTTAAAGCATAAGAACTTGCATTTGCGCTATACGCAAGTATAATGCGCGGGCTGTCATTAGTGACGGCGAGTTCGATATGAACTCCGACAATGTAGTTTGTTGTCGACAATGTTCCCAATTGTGGAACTACGTAAGAACGGCTGCGCTCCCCCATCAATCGTAATGGGTGTGAGGAGTAGCCATTTCGTTTATAAAATAATTGGAGCTCTGGTCTCATGCAGAACCAAAGAATCCGTATCCGCCTTAAAGCGTTTGATCATCGTCTGATTGATCAATCAACCGCGGAAATCGTCGAGACTGCCAAGCGCACTGGTGCGCAGGTACGCGGTCCGATCCCGCTGCCGACCCGCAAAGAGCGCTTTACCGTTCTGATCTCTCCGCACGTTAACAAAGACGCGCGTGATCAGTACGAGATTCGCACTCACAAGCGTCTGGTTGACATCGTTGAGCCAACCGAGAAAACCGTT
>Ga0079104_1001628_pt1 | contig 14613 bp, 19 predicted proteins | sample MedtruBG_FD_76829 | JGI IMG/M metagenome (GOLD analysis project Ga0079104, IMG submission 76829) | Root nodule microbial communities of legume samples collected from California, USA - Medicago truncatula BG | ecosystem: Host-associated > Plants > Roots > Nodule | place: USA: California...
ACCTGAAACCCGCCGGCCTCAAACTGGCTGCCATTCTCGACTACCAAGTCGGCTCGATCCTGAAGAACGGCACCCACCAGATCATCGGTACCCCTGGCACGCCGCCGGCCACTTTTGCCGATCTGCTGCAAGCTGGCGTGCCGCTGGACCGCATGAGCGTCCCACGCGACGGCAATCGCATGGCCGCCATCGAGCCGGGCGCCAACGCCACCATCGTGGCCGGCCTGTCGGGCCTGTTCAACAACAAGGAAGTGCTGGGCGAGCAGTACAAAACCGGCATCATCAAAACCGGTGCTGGCCTGGATATCGCCATGTCCCAGAACGTGCCGTCGCACACCGTTGGCCCGCTGGGCGGCACCCCGGTGGTCAACGGCGCCAATCAGGGCACCATCAACGTCGGCAGCACGGACAACCCGTATGCCGCCACCACCGCGCTGGTCACCAACGGCTGGACCGCCGCCGCCGCGCTGCGCCTGAACGCTGGCGATACCTTCACCATCGCCGGTGTGTTCTCGGTCAACCCGGAAACCAAGGCTTCCACCGGCGTGCTGCAATCGTTCCTGGCTACTACCGCCGTGTCTTCGGATGCCAGCGGCAACGCCACGATCATCACCAGCCCGGCCATCATCGCCGGCGGTGCTTACCAGAACGTGACCGCACGCCCAGCAGCTGGCGCGGCCATCACGGTCACCACCGGCGCGGCCAACCAGACCTACACCCAAAACATGGTCTGGCACCGCGACGCCATCACGTTCGTCTCGCCGAAGCAGGAACTGCCAGGCGGCATGGACATGGCTTACCAAGCCTCGATGGCTGACGAGGGCGGCATCAGCCTGCGCTTCGTGCGCGGCTTCGACATCACCAGCAACAAGTTCATCAGCCGCTTCGACGTGCTGTGGGGTGCTGCGGTGACCCTGCCGAACTTCGCTGTGCGCCGCACGAACTAAACCAGAACCCGGGCCGGCCATTCTGCCGGCCCACACCCACCAAGGACAACCATGAACACCGATAAACAGATCGAGGCCGAAATCCAGGCCAAGGGCAAGACGGCTGCGCGCATAACGCCGGCGCGCATCGCGGAAGTCATCGCCAGCGAGCACTACTTCACGGCGGAAGATGGCGCTCTGGCCGCATCATCCGCGAAAGCACCACCAGAACTCGGTCTGTTGACGTTTTGCGTGCTGGTCCTGCGCAACGGCTTCACGGTAACCGGCGAGTCGGCTTGCGCCAGCCCGGAAAACTTCGACGCTGAAATCGGTCGCAAGATCGCCCGTGACAACGCGGTCAGCAAGATCTGGGCACTTGAAGGCTATCTGCTCAAAGATCATCTCCACCAGCGCGCATTGTTCGACGCGTCGCCGAAAACCGGCGGATGCACTGCCTCCGCCTGATCACATACCACACACACTACACACCGGAGCAAACCATGTACCCACTCAACATGAAACTGAAAGAAGGCATCGGATTCGCCGTCGCCAACGACGAGGAAGAACACGCCTCCTTGGAAGCGGCTGGTTACGGCCCCGGCCGCTCCACTGGCGGCGTATTGACCGGCAGCACCGCGCCTGTGCCCGCCACCCAAGCCGACCTGGCCACCGCTGTCCGCGCCCAGCTCGACGCCGCCGGCATCAGCTACCCAGACGGCCTCGGCCTGGCGAAGCTCGTCGCTCTGCTGCCGAAGGAATAACGTGACCACGGCCCGCACCATCATCAGCCTTGCCCTGGAGGCCATGAACCGCCTGTCGCCCGGCGAGACGGTGGACGCGGATCTGGCTGCCACGTGCCTGCGCCGGCTTAATGCTATCGCCGACGACTGGTCGGCCATCCCGGGCCGGATGCCCCAGCAGCACATCGTGTCTGGCTCAGCATCCGGCATGACACTGACGCTGGGGCAGGGGGCGTTCGCCGCCGTTCCCGCTGGCGCCGGCGTGGCCCAGCTGCAGGTCGACGATTTTCCGATGACGCCGATCACCATGGCGCAGTACAACAACATCACCGACAAGGTGTCGGCTGGCCGCCCCGACCTGTGGGCATTCGACGGCCTTGGCACCATCTACCTCTACCCGGCCGCCAGCGGCAATACCGTCCACATCCTGTCGCGCAAGGCGTTTTCGCAGTTCGCCGACCTCGATGCCGACTACCTGCTGCCAGCCGGCTACCGGGGCGCGTTCTCGGCTGCGCTGGCCGTGGCCATGGCCCCATCGCTGCTCGGAGAGGTACCGGGCGGATTGGTGATGGCCGAGAGCCGTGCGCTGCACCACATCCAGAGCGCCAACATCGATCCCGCCATCATCAGCGCCAGTCCGCTGACGCCCAACTGCGCCGGCAATATCCTTCAGGGCTGGAACCGCTGATGGCCGGCCGCAACTATGTCGCCTGCATCGGTCCCAGCTACCACCTGGACGACCGCAAGGCCGCCGTCCAGACGGCCATCAACTGCTACCTCGAGCAGATCGAGGGTTTAGGCGAGACGCGCGTGCTCACGCAGGTTTCAGCCCCGGGCCTCGCACCGTTCCTCGAGCTGGGCGCCGAGATTCGCGGCCAGCGCAACGTCGAGGGCCGCTGGTTTGTTGTGGCCGGCAGCGCGCTGTATGAAATCGTATCCGGCGCCGCCGTCAAGCGCGGTACCCTGGCTTCCGGGCGTGGGCCGGTCGCCATGTCTCATAACAACACGCAGCTGGTGATCGTGGCCGGCGCCACCGGCGATATCTTCACGCTGTGGTCCAACGCACTGACCAGGATCACATCGCCCAGCTGGCGCGGCTCCTACTCGGTGTCATTCATCGACGGCTACATGATTTTTGTGGCGCCGGAGACCGACCAGTTTTACCTGACAGCGCTGGATGACGCCACCACGCTGGACGCCCTCGATTTCAGCTCAGCCGACGCCCAGCCCGACAATATCGTTTCCACGCAGGTGCTGCACCGCGAGCTGATCCTTATGGGCCTGTACACCACCGAGATCTGGATCAACAGCGGCGGCGCCATGTTCCCGTTCCAGCGCTACAACGGCGTCCAGATCGACGTCGGCTGTGTTGGCCGTCACGCCAGCATCGTTGCCGCCGACTCGGTCTTCTGGATCGGCCAGACAACCAAGGGCGCCGGCATCGTGTACCAGATGAGCGGCCACGAGCCGGTGCGGCGTTCGACTCGCGCGATCGAGCAGATGTTGGCTCGGTCCACCAACCTGGCTGCGGCCACCATGTGGTCCTACCAGGTTGACGGCCACGAGTTCGTCGGCATCAACGCCCCGGGCCTGGCCACCACGCTGGTCTATGACGCGGCGGTCCAGCAATGGCATGAGCGCGCGGAGTGGCGCGATGGCTGGGCACCACTGCGCACCACCAACGTTTGTTTCGTCGGTCAAGAGCAATATTCCGGTGACGCCTCTGGCGGCCTTTGCCGGCTGGACGCCGATACCTACATGCTCGGAACCGATCCGCTGGTGCGAGAACGCACGTGGCCGCACATGGTGCGCGCCAGCATGGAGCCAATCCGCTATGCCAGCATGGAGCTCTCATGCACCACCGGCCACGGCGGCAGCGTCACCCTGGAGATTTCCAACGACGGCGGCAAGACGTTTGGGCCGCGCCTGGTGCGCTCCCTGGGCGCCATCGGCCGCACCATGCAGCGCGTGCGCTGGATGCCGCTGGGGGCCGCTTACGACCGCGTCTTCCGTGTGCGCTGCTCCGATCCTGTGCCGTTCAACATCTACGCGGCGGCCGTCGATGATTAGCGTCCCGCCACCAACCCGGGTTGCCATCGGCACGGCCGAGATCAATGGCAAGACCGTCGAGGTGTTCCTGACTACCGAGTGGGCGCGCTATTTCCAGGCGCTCAACCTCCAGTCGGGCAGCACCGCGCAGAACTTGAGCAATTTCGCCAACGGTGCATTTATGGGTTTGCTGGCCGAGGGCGGTGACGGCGGCGAGTCGATGCCTCCGCCACCAGGGCAACGCGGTGAGCAAGGCGACCCGGGCGCCGCCGCGCCGAACATCGTCTTGGGAGATGAGGGTAGCGGCATCGAGTTCATCCCCGGGCCTCAAGGCCGCCCAGGAGAGCCGGGCGCGCCGGGCCCTGCAATTTTTATGCTCCAGGAGCCCGACACCAATGACGTGTTCTGGCCCGTTCAATCCAACTGAAAGGCAAGTATGGCTTCCAATAAAACATTCCGGTTCGGCCCGGTCGCACTGAGCACCGTGCTGGGTACCAACCTGCTGAGTCCACCGACTGCCGCTGGCGGCGTGAATGCCGGCACGTCCCCTCAATACATCGTGCTCAAGCACATCCGGGTCACCAACAAGACTGCAGCAGCAGCAGCGTTCTCGATGTTCCTCGGCGCGTCGGCAGCCAATGCCGCCGGCACCGAGGTTATCGGCGCTGGCCAGCAGGTTCCCGCCAATACGTCTTACGACTGGTACGGCATGCTGCGCCTCGACGCCGGGGAGTTCCTGGTGGGCGGCTCCGGCACAGCCAACGCACTCACCATTTCCGGCGAAGGCGAGATCGGCGTGGCCGGCTGATGGATATCCAATTCCACGGCGGCGACGCCGAATCGGGCAATGTGTTCGCGGTGGAGACGCGCGCGGAGGCGGGCTACCTGCTCGAATCGCACGTGCACGCTCATTCCCATATGTCGGTGCTGGTTTCCGGTACCGCAGACGTCACCATCGACGGCCAGACAACTCGCCTGACCGGTTACCAACTGCTGACCGTGCCCGCCAATACGCAGCACACCGTGCGCGCGGTCACCGATGTCGTGTGGCTGTGCCTGTGGGCTGATCACCTGGCTCCGAAAGACCAGGCCACCGAATCGCTCAAACTGGTGCCAACCCATGAATAAGAAAATTCAACTGGTCGCAAAAGACTTCGATGTCGCCCCGATCCTGTGGGCGCTGCGCAGCCATCCCGAGCTGTGGAACCAGCACACCGCCCGCACCGAGAGCGCCGACAGCCCGCACCACGGGCTGGACGACATCTGGGCGCGATTCGGCGACCCCGAGCGAGCGGAGGATGGCTCGCCGCACGATTCCCACTGGTATCCGGCCGCCACACTGCTGGGCATCATCCCCATGTGCCACGACCTGATGCACATGGTGCAGGGCGTTGAGCTGGGAGGCGTGCTGATCACCCGAATCCGCGCAGGCGCCGCGTGCAAGCCGCACACCGATCCCGGCTGGCATGCGCGCCGATACGAGAAATTCGCCGTCCAGATCACCAGCGCACCAGGTCAAGAATTTTGCTTCGAGGGAGAGAGCTTGGAGAGTCGGCCAGGCGACGTGTACTGGTTCGATAATCAACACCTGCACTGGGTCACCAACCCCACACCGTACGAGCGCGTGACGATGATCGTTTGCATCCGGAAGGAGAAATAATATGCCATGGGGAGCAGCAATTGTGGCTGGCGGCGCTATTATCGGCGGCGCGATGCAGTCCAACGCCGCAGGCAAGGCGGCCGACACGCAGGCAGAGGGCAGCGCCGCCTCGATCGCCGAGCAGCGCCGCCAGTACGATACGACACGCGCCGACTATGCCGAGTATCTGGCCGCCGGCAAGAAAGCGTTGGGCACGCTGGCCGCCGAGAATGACGTTCCGCTCGACACCAGCAAGATCCAGATGGATCCAGGCTATCAGTTCGGCCTGAGCGAGGGGCAGAAGGGGATCGACCGCCAGACCGCCGCCGCTGGCGGCCGTATCTCCGGCGCCGCGCTGAAGGCGGCCTCGCAGTACAACACGAACTATGCCAATACCGGCTACGACGCAGCCTACAGCAGGGCCAACACCGCGCGCTCTGACCGGCTCAACCGTTTGGCGGCGTTGGCCAACGTAGGGCAAACCAGCACTGGCGCGGTCACGGCCGCAGGCAACAACACTACCAATGCAATCACCAACCTCACGACGAACGGCTCTAACAACGCCGCCGCCGCTCAGGTGGCCAAGGGCAACATTTGGGCCGATACGACCAACCAACTCACGGCTCTCTATGGCCGTGGCGCAATGGGATAAGGAGCCACTATGGCAGGCGAAAATATTTTCCAGCAGTGGCTCCAAAAGCCTAAATCCGTACTGGATTACCAGGCATCGTTCGACGAGGCCGATGCCCGCAAGCAGGTACTCAAAAAAAATGCGCTCGAGCTGGCGGCCGGGCAGCAGACCTACGACAACAGCGTGCGCACCAACCAGGATAACGCTTTGGTCCGCGCCGCCCTCGGCGGGCTCGGCGCCAACGCCACCGATGACGACCGCATCCAGGCTATGCGCCGCACTGGCACGCCGGCCGGTTTCACCGCTGCCGACGCACTGGACAAGTCGCTCATCGAGCGAAGAAAGGGCGTTGCGGCCGCGAACAAGGATGACGCCGAGACCGCTGCCAAAAAGCTGGCGCAGATGTCGGCGTTGCACAACTTCCAGTCGCAGAAGCTGGCCGGCGTGCAGACACCCGAGGATGCATTGGCGTGGGCGCAGGAAAGCCACAATCTCGGCATGTTCTCCCAGCCAGGCCAGTACGAGCGGGGGCTTGCAGTGATCCAGGCGGCAGCCCAAGATCCGCAAGCATTCGCGCAGTGGAAGCAGCGCGCCATGCAAGGTGGGCAGACTGTTGCCGAGCAGCTCAAGCAGCAACTGGACGAACTTAAGCAGCGGGAGCAGGTGCGCCAGTTCGGCGCTACCGAGCAGCGCATTCGCTCTGAAAATGCGGCCGACCGGGGTGTCACCGTGCGCGGCCAGAACATGGTTGATGCGCGGGCAAACAGAACTGCCGAGCAGGGTCGCATTCCAGTCGGATACCGCGCGGCGCCTGACGGCTCGCTCACCTTCATTCCAGGCGGCCCGGCTGACCCGTCGTTCAAAAAGGCGACCGAGTTCGAAGGCAAGAGTGCCATCTTTGGCGCCCGCGCCGAAGAGGCGGACAGAATTCTCAGCGAGCTCAATTACAGCCCCTCGGCAGTAAATGCAAAGACTTCTGCTGAGACGACCCCGCTGATTGGCGGCACGCTCGGCGCGGCGATCAACCGCAGCGTGCTCAACGAAAACGACCAAAAGGCTGAGCAGGCCCAGCGTGATTTTGTGAACGCTGTCTTGCGGCAGGAGTCGGGAGCTGCGATTGCAGAATCGGAGTTCCAAAACGCCAAGAAGCAGTATTTCCCTCAGCCCGGTGACTCTAAAGGGGTGATCGAGCAAAAGGCGCGGGCTCGAAAGACAACGGTTCAGGGCCTCAAGCTGAACGCCGGCGCTTCCGTTTTTAATGCTTCGAACGCACCCGCTGCGCCAGTGCCGGCACTACCGCAAGGCTGGTCGGTCACGGAGAAAAAATAATGCCAACTTTTGATTTCAAGGGACCTGACGGCAAAATCCACTCGGTCAGCGGTCCAGAGGGCGCCACGGCTGAGCAGGCATTCCAAATTCTTCAGGCGCAACTGGGTAGCGCCACACCTGCGCCGACCAGCCGCGCCAAGCCAGCCGCTGCGAGTGCGCAGCAGTCCATCGCGCCAGCTGCAAAGAGCGCGTCCGGCAGCGACGGCGACGGTGGATTCCTCGATGAGGCCGGCACGGCAGTGCGCGGCGTCGGTACCGGCCTGGGCCGTACTGTCCTCGGCGCCCAGCGCCTCCTCGGGAAGTGGTACGGCTTCCTTGGCGACAAAGCAAGTGGCGCGCCCTCGCCATCATTGTCGGACCTGGTGGCGGGGAAGAAGCCGCAATCAACCAACCTGCTCGCCCGCGCAGGGAACTGGCTGGTCAATGATGCCGAGACTGGTCGTTCTCGAATGGCCGGCGAATTGGCGCCCTACAAAGAACGGAACCCGTTGTCGGCCTTGGCAGGTGAGACTGTCGGTGAGATCGCCGCCACAGCGCCGATTGGCGCTGGCGCAGTGGGTGCCGGCGCCAAGATGCTGCCCGCGCGCCGGCTCCGAAAGCCGGTGCTGTACTCGGGGCCGGCGCGCGGGCAGCCCAGGCCGCCACGGTTGGTGCTGCTACTGGTGGCGCAATTGGCGCAGCCAACTCAAAAGCCGAAACGCTGGGTGGTATTGCCGGCGACGCTGCACAATCGGCGGCGGTGAGTGCAGTGCTCGGCGGCGTACTGTCGCCCGCCACCGGCGCGCTGGGGGCGGTGATCAACAACGTCAAGCAGCGGGCATCGAAAACATCGGCGGCGGACTTCGCAAAGCAGAAAGTCGCGGAGGCGTTTGCGCGCGACGCGAAAGGCGATGCCTACACCAGCGGCATGCTCAACCCGCTGCAGCAGATCGCCAACCGCTTCACGAAGCTGGGGCCGGAGGCTGCAATGGTCGATGCCGGACGCGCGAACACCATGCAATTGCTCGACACCCTGGCCACCTTACCGGGCCGGACCAAGGACGCGGCGGCAAACTTCCAGCGCACGCGCATGGTGGGCGAGGGCGGGCGGATGCGCGACGCTGCTGAGCGCGCGCTTGACACGCAAGGGCAGCGCTTGCCATCGACCATCGACGCATTGCTCGCGCGGCGACAGCGGGATTCAGGGCCGCTGTACAACGAACTGAGGCAAATCGATATCAGCCCATCGCAAGAGCTGGCTGACCTGATGAAAAACGCCAACGAACTCGGCGTCACCAAGCTGGGCAAGGAAATTGCTACCGCCCGTCAAATGCCGTTCACGCTCGATAAAGCGCCTCCGGACAAGTGGAACATGGGTGATCTGGACCACGTAAAGCAAGGCATCGACCAAGTGCTGACCAGCCGCAAGGCAATGAACGCCGATGGCACTCTTACTCCTCTCGGCCACTCATACAGTGAGCTGAAAAACAAGATGGTCGGTATGCTGGATGCCGCAACGGTCAATCCCAATACCGGCCAGTCACTGTACGCCAGTGCTCGACAGGCATTCGCCGAGCCATCCAAGCTCATGGATGCCGGCAGGGCCGGGCAGCGCGCTATTGCCCAAGACGAAAACAGCATCAAAGTGGTGATGCGCGGTATGGACCCTAACGAACTGCAAGCGTTCCGCATCGGAGCGTTTGAGGGCTTGCGTGGGAAATTGGGCACCCAAGGGGGGCGCACAGAGATCCTGAGTATGTACAAGAACCCATCGACGCAGGAGCGCCTGCGCGCCGTTTTCGGCAGCGATCGGGCTTACCGCGAGTTTGCGTCGGACGTGCTGCGCGAGGAGAAGCTGCGGGCCGTGCAGACAGCCGGGCGTGGCTCCCAAACCGCCGCGCGCCTATCTGGCATGGGCGACCTAGATAAGTCAGCCATGCCCGAACTAGCCGGCGCCGCCGGTGCCGCCAAGGCCGGCAACCCACTCGCCGCATTCGGCGCCGTCAAAAACGCCTGGAACCGCGTGGCGGTGCCGGAGAGCGTCCGCAACCAGATGGGGCAGATGTTGCTCTCGCGCGGCCCCGACGCCCAGCGGGAAATGAACGCCCTTGCCGCCCTGGTGCAGAACATCAACAACCGCAACCTGCAGCTATCCACGCGCGTGGGCCAGCTGGGCGGCGCCACCGGCGCTGGCGCCTTTATGCCAACCGTACCAACCCAGATTCCGCAAAAGCGGTAATCCACCAGCCGGCGCCACGCGCCGATGCCTCAACCCCAGCCCCGCCCAGTGCGGGGCTTTTTTATTGGGAATCACCATGGCAGCCAGCCAAACCTCAGTATTTAATGTGCAGGAGCTGACCGACGACGGCATCACGTTGGTCGGCGGCCGGCTCTACACCTACGCATTCGGAACCACGGCGCTCAAGATCGCCTACACCGACCCCGCTGGCACTATCCCGCAGACCTACACCGCCGACGGCGTGGGCGGGCAGTACATCGCCCTCAACGCGCGCGGTGAGCTGCCTACCAGTCTCTACCTCGGCCAAGGCCGCTACGACCTCACTCTGCGCCGCGCTGATGGCTCTACCGTGTGGACGCGCCAGGCTGAAGGAGTCGGCGAACTCGTCAACTGGTCCCAGGCCGAGGCAGGGGCGGTTACCCGCACTATGGAGGACGCCTTGCGCGACAGTGTCAGCGTGAAGGATTTCGGCGCAATCGGCGATGGTGTCGCAGACGACACGCTCGCAGCCCAGAAGGCCACCAACACCGGTCGCGCCGTTTACTTCCCCGCCGGCACCTACCGCGTCACCGGTGTTACCTATGGCGGCCGCGTGCACTGGTTCAGCCACGGCGATGCGACGATTTTGAGCGATGATGCGGTGCTGACCGTGACGGGCGGGTCATTCAGCAGCGTACACGACCTGGACCTTCGCAACATCACCAAGCCATGGATCATCCGCCGCAACGTCCTCACCTGGGCAATCGAAGCCGGCCCAATGCAGAGCAATGAGCCTGGCTACCAGCCAACGGTGAACGATATCGACATCTGGGGCACCCTCTCCCCGGCCCAGCGAAATCAGGACATCGGCCCAAAAATTGTGTTCAAGGGCGATGCTGAGGGTATCGAAGTGTTCCGGATCTCGGGCGAGTTCGTGTCGATCATGCTCTACGACGCCACCCGCAGCGTCGTGCGAGACTGCAACTACCGCGCCGGCAAGAACTTCGGCGGCGGCATCATCTTCTGGAACATCGACGGCCAGGCTGGTTACGGCAATCAGATCGTCCGCAACATCACTCGCTACCCGTCGTTCTCCGGCGTGATGATGGCGCGTAACTTCGATGGGGTGATTAGCGGAAATAGCGTGAGCTACGGCGGCGAGTCAGGCGTAAAAACCTACCAAAACGAGGCCGGCGGTGTTGACGCCCGTTGCTACCGCATGCAGGTCCAGAACAATAACATCCTGTTCATGTTCTACGACTCCCTGGATCTGGCGACCGACTACCCGATCACCGGCCTCAAGGACAGCCGGCACATCGTTACGGGTAACGATTGCTACGGCTCGCGCCAGACGGGGCTGCACATAGACGGCCTTCTCTGCATGATTTCCGGAAATAATTTCCGCGGCCACTTTTCGGACGGCATCAAAGGGTTTTTGAATAACTCGAAAATTTCCGGGAATCAGGTCTCGGATAATAATCGCTTCAACACCACGACCGGCGTGCACCACATCACGATCGAGGGTAATGGCAACAGCATTTCCGACAACCGTATTCGCACCGCAGGGAGAGCTGGGTCTGCGATTTACGCCCCTGGCAGTAACTACGGGTGCGGGAATATGTGCAACGATGGCGGCTTCTTCTGGGGGAACGTAGGTTCTATTACGGCTGTGCTGTCCGGGAATGCTGATTCGCTCCCCACTATGCTGGCCACCATTCCGCAGCGCATCAGACAACTGACCGCTGACAGGCCAGCGCTGGAGCTGTTCTCGGAGCTCGTCGGCGTCAATTCCACATCGGTGGAATTCCACCCTCGCCACCAAGAGCTGCGCAACCCAATCGCAGCGGTGACCGGGACCGTTACAGCAGGGGTGGATAGCGCGGAGTATGGCTGGCTGGCTCTGCAGGCCTCCAGCGCCGGCACCCTACAGACTGGCATGTACATCATGAACCACATCAGTGTGCCGGATCGGTCGTGGCCGGCGATCCTGGCGCCCAGTATTCCAATTCCGCCTGCAGCCTTGCCTAACGGATCGGTCTCGATATACCTGGACGAGGCTGCCAACTTACTGCGTTTCAGCGTGAGGTATTCGACAGGCGCCATCAAAACTGCGCAACTGGCCCTGACGCCGGTCCCATGAGCCAGCAAGCAACCACAACCCGCTTCGGCGGGTTTTTTACGCCCACAGAAAGGCAAGTATGCCAGCAGATGAAGCAGTAGATGCCGCACGACACAGCGCCAATCAGGAACGGATGGCAGAGATGGAGCGGCGCATTGGCCGCATGGAGGAAGGCTATGAGAAGTTGGCCCTCGACGTGCACACCATGAAGGGCAATCTGGCCGCAAACACTTTGTTCAGCCGCGAAGCGGCCGAGGGTATTGCTGCTATCAAAAACCAGATGACGCAGCAACTGGACCAGATGTCTCAACTGGACATCCCGTCTCTGAAAGATATCGCGGAATACATGAACAACATGCGCGGCGGCGTGCGCGTGCTGGGCTGGCTCGAACGGCCGGCGAAGTGGGTCACCGTCATGGCCGGCGCCGCCACGGCCCTTTACATCCTCTGGAAGAACAAATGAAAAAACTTGAACTGATCGAAGACTGGCGCGCCGTTCTCACGCGCGCCTGGTCGATGAAATTCAGCATCCTGGCTGCCATCTTGGGCGGCCTGGAGGTGGGCGTGCAGTTTGTGCAGCCGGCCGGCATCCCGGGCGGCGTGTTCGCAGGCATAGCGTCGCTCGTGTCGATGTCGGCCGCCATCGCGCGCCTGGTCGCGCAACGTGAACTGTCGGGAGGCGCCAATGGCAACGCCTAAACATCGCGCGGCCGCTGCTGCGGCGCTGGCCACCATCATCGCGATCCCCGCCGAGGGCATCCGGCAGATCGCCTACTACGACCCGCCCGGCATCCTGACCGTGTGCTACGGCCACACCGGCGCCGACGTGGTGGCGAAGCGCCTGTACTCGATGGACGAATGCCGCGCTCTGCTGACCGCTGACATGCAGCACGCGGTGACCACCGTCGAGCGCTGCGTGCCGGGCCTGCCGGCACCGGTGCTCGCTGCCTTCGCCGACGCGGTGTTCAATCTGGGCCCGACGCTGGTTTGCAGCCGCGCCAGCTCGACGGCGGCGCGCATGCTGTATGCCGGCGACCTGGTCGGTGCCTGCAACCAGTTGCCGCGCTGGGACAAGGCGCGCCTGACGGGCGTCTTGGTGGCGCTGCCGGGCCTGACCAAGCGGCGCGCCGCCGAGCGCAGCTTGTGCCTGACGGGCGTGCCGTGAGCGCGCTCAGCCTGACCGGCCGCGCCGTCGTCGCCGGCATCTGGAAAATCGCTGCCCTGGTACTGGCCATCCTGCTGCTGTTGGTGATCACCGGCGCCGGCACGGGCTGGTGGCTGGCGGCGGCCGCGCGTGACCAGGCGCTGGCCAGGCTGGTGGTGGAGCAGCGCGCCAGCGCAGCCCTGCGCGCCTCGATCGGCGTGCAGAACGAGGCCGTGGAATCGATGCAGCGCGCGACAGCCCAGGCCCAGGCGCGCGGCGCGGCTGCTCGAGCAGAAGCAGCGGCGGTCGGCCGGCGCCACGATGCCGCCCAGGCGCAGCTGGCCGGCGCGCGCGCCATTACCTGCGACGAGGCCATGCCGTACGTGAACCAGCTGCTGGAGAGTGTGCGATGAAGCCACAAATCGCACGACAAATTATTCCAAAAATTATTCCGCTGGTGGCCGCTGTGCTGCTGGCTGGCTGCGGCACCGCGCCGCCGGCGCCGCAGGCCGTCTACGTGCCGGTGCACACGCCCTGCGTGAAGGGCGTGCCGCCGGCGCCTGTGTACGAGTTCGACAAGCTTCCGGTGGACGCGCCAGACGGCGCTAAGATCCTCGCGCTGGCGCGGGACTGGCCGCGCGGACGGAAATATGAGGGGGAACTTGAGGCGGTGGTGATGGGTTGCGGACTTTAGAAAAGCTATTTTCCGAAATTCTTCTCACATGAAGGCCAACGCTCTACCGGCCTACGCATCTTACATGCAGCCAAGAGCTCAGCGTTTGTGAAGTAAAACTCAGCGGACCGGACGGATTTTTCATCATCGCTCAGGTTTAGTGACAGGCCCTTCTTTGGCCACGAAGCATAAGGTTGCATGTTGCTGTCTGCGAAGCCAGTCTTTTCTGGCTTACCGTATTTGCTAACGTACCGCGCAAGGGGAATCGGCATAACCGGAACCCATCGCATCCATTGCAGGATCAGCGCAGTCGCGTCTTCCTCCTCCGCTATACCGGTGTAGAGTTGACGACTTTCCTCATCCTTGGCGTCAACAGCCATTTCTTTAAAAGCCGGCCGTAAATCGCTGAAAGCCAAGTAAAGCTCTCCAGGGAAGCCGTTCCCACTGAGTTTAAAAAATGCTTCTTCTTTAGTTACCCAAGCGGCTTTAACCCGACTTATGTCAGAGTTTGGAAACTGCGTTTTTATTTCGCCCAATGGGGCATTGGGCTGAATGTTTTGGAACGTCTCTGCTTTGCAAAATCCCATGGATAGGAGGGCAAAGATCAGCAGGTTACGTTTGGAAGGTTTCATATCATATTACCGACTGTTGTCAATTTATTGAGATTGTACAACTATTGCAAAGAGGAATCTGTACCACTTTTGCAAATTTACAAGGCTGATCTATACTGTACATAGGTACAGTATTTGGCGAGGTTGGTATGAAAGCTTGGGTTTTGCGCCGGCGCGAGGGTGGCGCCTATCAGCCGGGGCCAGTCCGTGTCGGCGGCACGCCGGCACCGTTCGAACTGCTGGTGGTCGAGGTCACTGACCAGGGCAAGCGCAGGCCAACGAAGGTGGCGCGCCTCTACGCGCCCGGCACCAAGATCATCGTGGCCGAATTGGCCAGCGTGCAACTGCTGTGGCTCAAGGGTTTTGAGCTCGTGCTGCATGGCGTGGACGTCATTACCACCGAGCGCGGCCCGGTCCATGCGGCCCAGTGCTGGATGTGCAAGCTCGACGAACCGCTACACACAGTCGGCTACCGGATGCGCGGCATCTACGACCGAGGCGTGGCGCTGCCGCACCGCCAGGTGATGGACCGGCCATCCTATGTCAGCGAGGGCA
>Ga0079104_1001633_pt1 | contig 14574 bp, 11 predicted proteins | sample MedtruBG_FD_76829 | JGI IMG/M metagenome (GOLD analysis project Ga0079104, IMG submission 76829) | Root nodule microbial communities of legume samples collected from California, USA - Medicago truncatula BG | ecosystem: Host-associated > Plants > Roots > Nodule | place: USA: California...
TGCATTTTTAAAAAGGCTTTGAATAAAGTATTTAATTCAGTAATATGTGTATCTATTTCTTTAAAATTAGTAGATGCATCGTCAGTTATTTGAAAACCTTTAACTTGATTATATATTTTATTTAATGGAGTGGTAATAATTTTTGCAATAAAATAAGATAATGTTGCAGTAGCGAAGGTAATTAATAACGATAGCACCACATTTGTTTTGATATATTCATAAATAGGAGACATAAGTTTTGAGTTGTCTATTGTTGCCACAATAGTGAAATCACTATATGAAGAGGTATCAAATAATACATATTCATTTTTATATTTAAATAAATTATTGCTTATATTTTTATCGACATTAGTAGAGATAAGATTATAATAATTAGTTGTAGATGAACTTTGATCTATAGGATATATTAGTTGTCCATTTTTATAATAAATATAAACATTACTGCCATAAGCATTATTAAAATCTTTAATAATAGTAAAAATATTTTTAAATGACTTTTTAACTTCAATAATTCCTTGTGGAACATTAAGAGTATTATAGTAAACGCGATATAATGAAAGGAAATACTGACCTTCCTCATAAGGTGAATATTTGCCTAGTCGATCATCTTTATTAAAGTAAATAACCTTACCGCCTTTAGAAGATAAAACATCATCATACCATGCTTTGTTATTCACTGAAATATAGGAAGAGGAATTATCTAAACCAACTCCTAATTCAAGATTATGCAAATCATAAAGATAAATCTGATCTATAGGATGGTTAGGTCCCATCATTGTGACCAATAAATCATATAAAATTTTTGTGTTCTGAATATTATCAATTTTTTGGTGTTCAGATAGATTGGACAAAGATTCAGAATTATAATTTATATATTTAATAAAATGATCCTTGATTAAATTAGAATAGATGATATTTTGAGATAGAGTATCTAAAGAATTAATCTCTACATCTAAATTATTATTAATATTTTTTATATTACTATTAAGAGTTGTAAGAGCATTTGTTTTAATTTTAGTAGATTCATTCATTACAAAATAAAACATAAGAAAATTAAAGATAATTATAAATAATATGGTATATGGGATAAAGAGAGTTTTTAATATGCTACGTTGTTTCAAAAGTTTCATGCGAAATCAATCCTTACAATAAATAATTTAGTCAAAAATATACATGGAATAGGAGAGATATGAACATTCAAAATCAGCTTAGTACAGATATATAATATAACCATAGCAACAAATAGTCAATAATATATAAATTGGGAGGAATTATTATGAAACATTTTAAAAAGTTATTGTCAGTTGTGACTTTAGCCGGATTAACTATGTCATTAGTAAGCTGTGGTAATAGTACTAGCACTACAGAATCTAGTTCAAAGAACAATGACGTTACTATTTCTTTTATGGCAAGTCAGGATTGGATTCAAGATGCTGAATTGAATTTAGCAAAAAAATTTACTGAGAAAACAGGAATCAAGATTGATTATCAAATTGTTCCATCAGATCAATATAATAACTTGTTAATGACAAAATTAAATTCTGGAGAAGCTACTGATATTTTTGCTGTAAACGCTGGAAGGTTTGATTTAGAGACACAAGTTAATGCAGAAAAAAATGCGTTGGATTTAACAAGTGCATCTTGGGCAAAAAATATAGATAAAGAAGTTGCCAATGAGCTGACTGTAAACGGTAAACTATATGGAGAACCTATTCAAGATGTATCGTCTGTCTGGGCAATTGGTTATAATAAAAAGATTTTCAAACAGTTAAACTTACAAATTCCTAAGAATTATCAAGAATTTAAAAACATATGTGAGAAAATAAAGGCATCTGGTGTTACTCCTATTTATGAAAGCGTTTCAGATGGATGGCATCACACATTATGGTTCCCAGAAATAGCTTTAGCAGCGGATACAGCAGATTCAGGATTAGTAGATAAATTGAATAATAATACTGAAAAGTTGGAAGGAAATAAAACATTTGAAACTATTTTAGGACAAGTTAATGAAATGGTGAAACTAGGATATTGGGGAGACAATTATATGTCTAACAAATATGCTGATGCTCCAAAAAATATCGCTTCAGGCCAATTTGCAATGACAATCGCTAACCAAGGTTTTGGTGCAGAAGTCAATAAAGCGGATTCTAGTTTTAGTGCAGATGATATTGGATATTTTGTGATTCCTTTAGCAGATAATCAAATATTAAATATAAATCCAGTAGGACCATCAAGACTTATATATTCGAAATCTAAACATGCAAAAGAAGCACAAGAATATTTAGATTTTCTTGCATCAGATGAAAGTCTTACTTATCTAACTGAAAACGTTTCTAAATTTAATAAGCTTCCATACAGTAATGCTCCAGTTAAATACACTGATACAGTCAAAGAATTTTATAAATCATATCCTAAGAATGCAGTTGTATTACAATCAGCAGTCAAGTATATAAATCCTCAATGGATGGAAATAGGTAAAGATATGTCTGCAATGTTAGTTGGAGAGATGGGGCCAGAAGAACTTCTAAAAAATATTGATAAAAATAGAGGAGATCAGGCAAAAGCTGCCGGGGATAAGGATTGGAAGTAAAATTCTAAATTATGTAACCAGATATACTTGTCTGGTTACAGTACTATAAAAATAAGGAGAAGTGTAAATGAATAAGAAAAAAATATATCCGAGTTACTTTATATGGGGAGCACTTATAATTTATGGAGTCTTATTTGTAATTCCGGGAATCATTGGCATTGCATATTCCTTTACAGACTGGTCAGCTTACAGTGATAAAATAAATTTTGTTGGATTTGATAATTTCAAAGTAATATTTTCAGGCAATGAGAATTATATGAAGATTTTAGGTAACACCTTATGGTTTACAATAATTACAACAATATTAAAGAATGCTATAGGATTATTATTGGCAGTATTGCTAACAAAATCTATAAAATTCTTGAATTTTCACAGAGGGGTTATGTTTATGCCATCTGTGTTATCTACATTAATTATTGGTATGATTTTTACATCAATTCTTGATCCTAAGATAGGAATTCTAAACGTTTTTCTTAGAGGTATTGGTTTAGATACATTAGCAAAACAATGGCTTACTTCACCACAATTTGCTTTTGGATCCGTAGTTGCAGTTGATGTTTGGAGAGGTATTGGATACATTATGACTATTTTTATAGCGGGTATTTTATCTATCTCTAGTGAATATTATGAAGCGGCTAATATTGATGGAGCAACAGGACTACAAAAATTTCGATATATTACATTTCCGTTAATACTCCCAACATTAGCTACTACTACAGTATTAAATGTAATTTATGGATTGAAAGTATTCGATATGATTTACGTATTAACAAATGGTGGCCCAGGAAAATCTACAACGGAAGTATTATATACAATAGTATTTAAAAAATTTGGTATGGGTCAGTATGCTATTGGTACTGCATTATCATCTGTTATGTTTGTAATTATGGTGTTTATTGGAGTCTTTATGATTAAAATAATGACTAAAAATGAGGTGATGGAATAATGAGAATAAAAAAAACATTACAAAATATATTTTCTAATGGAATTGCATGGGTTATAACGATTATATCTCTTATACCATTAGTGTTAATCCTATTTAATGCTCTTAAAACTAGCAAAGCAGCTTCAGATATGAATCTGAAACTTCCTACATTTCCAATACCAGTTGAAAATTTTTCTACAGTAATAGAAAGAGGAAAGCTTGCAACATCTTTTATTAATAGTTGCGTTTATTCTATAGGAAGTGTAATCTTATGTGCCATTTTAGCAGCAGCAGCTTCCTATGTATTATGTAGAAATAAAACAAAATTAAATCGCATCATTTACATGTTTATTATATTAGGAATTACAATGCCTATAAATTATGTAGCCTTAATGAAGGTAATGTCTGCATTACACTTAATGAACTCAATGCTTGGAATAGTTCTACTATATACTGCAATGCAGCTTCCGTTTTCGGTGTTTCTTCTTCATGGGTTTATAGCAAGAATTCCAGTGGAATTAGATGAAGCAGCTGTAATTGATGGATGTTCTCCAATTAGAATATTTATCTATATTATCTTTCCACTATTAAAACCAGCGTTAGCAACAGTTGTAGTTCTTACTTTTTTAAATACATGGAATGAATTTGTATCTCCATTATACTTTTTAAGTAGTTCTTCAAAATGGCCAATGACCCTTTCAGTATATAATTTCTTTGGAATGTATTTTAAAGATTGGAATTTAGTTTGTTCAGATATTATGTTAACTAGTTTGCCAGTTATTGTAGTTTATTTATTAGGTCAAAAATATATTGTTTCAGGAATGACAGCTGGAGCAGTTAAAGGTTAATGAGGGCGGTGATTAAATGGAAATTCTAGGATATCATAAGGATGGCAGAATAGTAAATTTGAAATTAGAAGACGGAATAATTCAGTTATCTGCTGTGGGTAAAGAAATTATTCGTTGTACTTATACTAAAGAAAAAAATATAAAGAATTCATCAGTTATTGGGATTAATTATGAAATAGAGAAATTAAATGAATTTGTTGTGGAAGAGACACAAGATAGTATTATTTTAAGAACTGGATTAATTACTTTAACTATTAATAAGAAGACAGGACAATTTGTATGGAAAAATGGTAAGAATGATGAAATATTGCTGCAGGAAAGAGATAAGGAACTTGTTTCAATTCCGGTTGAAAAATATTCTACAAATGGTGAAAAAGCTATTATTAAAAGAGTAAAAACCGTTGATGGAGAAAGAAGCTTTGTTGAAAATTTAAAACCATATATTGATAGAATGGCATATAGAGCAAAATTATCCTTTGAGTGGCAAGAAAAAGAAACAATACATGGATTAGGGCAAGGAGAAGAAGGAATCTATAACTATAGAGGGAACTCTCAATACTTATATCAGCACAATATGAGAACTCCGTTTCCTTGTTTGGTATCAAATAAAAATTATGGTATTTTGTTTGATTGTGGATCATTGATGACTTTTAATGATGATTCAAGAGGAGCATATGTTTATTTAGATGTAGTAGAGCAATTAGATTACTATTTTGTTTTTGGTGAAAAGCTCGATGATATTGTGGGAGGTTTTAGAAAAATAACAGGGCGAGCTGCCATGCTGCCAAAATGGGCGCTTGGTTATATTCAGTCGAAAGAAACATATAGAAACCAAGAAGAATTAGTTGAAGTAGTTAAGGAGTATAGAAAAAGAAATGTACCGATAGATTGTATTGTACAAGATTGGCATACTTGGGAAGAAGGTTTATGGGGGAATAAGCGATTAGATAAAAATAGATATCCTGATATAGGTAAAGCAAATAAAGAAATTCACGATTTAAATGTTCATACTATGGTTTCTATTTGGCCAAATATGAATGTAGGTGGAGAGGATTATGAAGAATTTTTACAAGCTGAATATTTATTAGGAGACAATTCTACATATGATGCTTTTAATGAGGATGCAAGAAAAATGTACTGGGAACAAGCAGAAAAAGAGTTATACAAGGGAGGCTTTGATGCTTGGTGGTGTGATTCAACGGAACCATTTAGTGGACCAGATTGGAATGGAGAAAAAATTAGAGAACCTTGGGAACGATTTATGTTAGTGGGAAATGAGCATAAAAAGTTTTTAGACCCAGCTAAAGCTAATTTATTTGCATTAATGCATGAGAAAGGCATTTTTGAAAATCAAAGAAAGGTATCGCCTGATAAAAGAGTTCTTAATCTGGCAAGGTCTGGTTATATTGGCTCTCAAAAATATGGCGTTGTTTTGTGGTCAGGTGATACTAATGCAACCTGGGGAACTTTTAGAAAACAAATTACAGAAGGTTTGAATTTATGTTTGAGCGGTTTACCTTATTGGACATTAGATATTGGAGCATTTTTTACAGTAGGAAGTGAATGGAGAAACAGAGGATGCGGTTGCAACAATAATCCGAATCCACTTTGGTTTTGGCAGGGAGATTATAATGAGGGTGTAAATGATTCTGCTTATCGTGAATTATACGTGAGATGGCTTCAATATGGTGCATTTTTACCAATGTTCCGCTCTCACGGAACAGATACCCCAAGAGAAATATGGAACTTTGGAGAAAAGGGAGAAATGTTTTACGATGCCATTGAAAAGTTTATAAATTTAAGATATAGCTTAATTCCATATTTCTATTCTTTGGCTGGTAAAGTAACACAAAATCATTATACTATGCTTCGAAGTCTTTTGTTTGATTTTAGTAATGACGAAATAGCAACAGAAATCAGTGATGAATTTATGTGTGGAGATTCTATATTAGTATGTCCTGTTACAAATCCGATGTATTATGAGCCAAATAGTAAGTCAATTGACGAACCTAAAATAAGAAAATGTTATTTGCCAAAAGGAGCTGACTGGTATGATTTTTGGACGAAAGAACGATTGAGTGGGGGAAGCTATGTGGTTGCGGACGCTCCAATAGATAAGATTCCATTATTTATACGAGCAGGTTCTATTATTCCAATGGAAGAAGGGTTACAATATGCGGAGCAAGTGAGTGATAAACCATTTCAAATTCATATTTATCCTGGGGATGATTGTGAATTTGAATTTTATGAAGATAGTGGTGACGGTTATGAGTATGAGAAAGGAATTTATAATAAGATTTTAATGAAATGGGAAGATAAAGAAAGTAAATTTGCTATTGGAAAAGCAGATTATGATTTCCAACAATCTATTAAAAATCGTTCTTGTACAATTTTTGTAAATGACAAGAGCATAGATTTTATTTATCGAGGTGAACCACTGACTTTTGTTATAAAATAATAAAGAATATCATATAGAGAGCCAATTTCATATTTAAACCCTCTTATTTTTTATATAATACTCTTATAAATTTACTATAAAAAATCTCAAACCTATTTAAAATGTACCCTTTGTCAAGGACAGTTTAATTTGGTTTGGGACTTTTTTTATTCTCAATGAATTTATAATAAAATCAAATTTATGAATAGATTATGGAATAATGTTACTTATAAAGTTGCATTTGGAAAGGAAATAAAAAAGGAATTTGATAATTAATGACGAAATCAAGGAGTATAGAGTTAATATTATTTAACACCTAGAGAAGGTTAAAATTTTTTAGATGGCAGGAGGGGGATAAGTATGAAATTTAATTCAATAAAGTTTAAATTGATTCTATTTATTTTTGGACTAACAATTTTACTGTTTAGTGCTAATATAGCTATTAGTACAATTAGCTTTAATTCTTATTCAGCTAATAACAATAAGACGGAAGTGATGAATGCGAATGAAACAGTAAGTGAAAAAATCAAGGAATTGAAAAATGAGTCTTTAAATATTGGAAGTCAATTAGCCCAAAATCCTAGGTTAATAAATGGAATTGAAAGTAAAGATAGTCAGGGGATTTTTAATGATTTAAAAGATATATTAAAAGATTTAGATGTAGAATTTGTTACAATAACTGATGAAAAAGGTAATGTAATTGTAAGATCTTATGAACCAGATAAAAAGGGAGATAGCATTTTAAATCAGGCAAATGTAAGAAATGCTCTTGCTGGTAAATTAAACTCTCAAGTTGAAAGTGGAACTCAGATTAAACTTGCAGCTAGAGCAGGTGCACCAGTAAGAAACGAAAATGGAGATATTATTGGAGTTGTGTCTGTAGGGTATAGATTAGATTCTAATAATATAGTAGATTATGTTAAAAGTAAATTTGGGTGCGATGCTACTATTTTTATGGGGGATGTGAGAATTGCAACAAGTATAACAAAAGATGGTGAAAGGGTTGTTGGAACTAAACTTGATGAAAAAATTGCAAAAGTTGTTTTGGGTAATGATGTATATTCTGGAGAGGCTGATATTTTAGGAAGTAAATTTGATGCTTACTATTCGCCAATTACTGGAGATAACAATGAGGCAGTTGGAGTTATATTTACAGGTAAAAGTAAAGCTGAAAGTCAGCTATTTATAAAAAAATTTGTTATAAATAATATTATATCTTCTATTATCGTGTTAATCTTGGTTGGGATAGCAATATATTTATACATAGATAAAAAGGTATCAAAACCATTAGCAAGTGCAGTGACACACTTTAAACACTTATCAGAAGGTAATTTTACTGAAAAGACATTAGAAAAAGATTTAAAACGCAAAGATGAAATTGGAGATATGTCTAGAGGAATTGAGCATATGAGGCAGGATTTAATAAATCTAATTAAGAAAATAATGAACAATTCACAAGATATGAGTGCAGCGAGTGAAGAATTATTTGCCACAGTTGAAGAATTTTCAGCAATGTCTCAAAATATTAATTCTGGAATTGGTAATATTAATTTTGGTATTCAAGAAACTAGCTCAGCGGCAGAAGAAATAAACGCTTCAGTAGAAGAAGTTGAGGCAAGTATTAATTTATTAACTAATAAGGCAGTAGAAGGAAGTAATAATGCAAGTGCTGCAAAAACTAGAGTAGAAGATATGCAAAATAGATCTTTGGAATCCATTAAAGAAATAGAAATGGTGTTTAGTGAAAAAGAAGAAAAAATACTTCAAGCAATAAAAGAAGGACAAGTAGTAGAAAATATAAAAGTTATGGCGGATACTATTGCAGAGATATCAGAGCAGACAAATCTATTAGCACTAAATGCAGCTATAGAGGCAGCAAGAGCTGGTGAACATGGAAAAGGATTCTCAGTAGTTGCTGAAGAAGTAAGAAGGCTTGCAGAACAATCTTCAGATGCTGTAGAATCTATAAAAAGTACAATTTTAAAAGTTCAAGATGCATTTAGAAATCTTTCAAACAATAGTGATGAGGTACTAACTTTCATGAAGGAAAGAGTAAATCCTAAGTTTCAAGATGTGATTGAAATTGGAAAAGAAAATCATAAGGATGCAGAATTTGTAAGTAAAATGTCAAATGAAATAGCTGAAATGACTAAAGAAATTTCAAGTACAATGGAACAGGTTACTAAAGCGGTGGAGAGCATGGCTGATACAGCACAAAAATCTTCACAAGAAACTGATGAAATAGTAAACAATATTGATGAAGTTAATAGAGCAACAGATGAGATAGCAAAAACAGCTCAAGAGCAGACACGTCTTGCTCAGGATTTAAATGAAATGATACAGAAGTTTCAGGTTTAGTATAAGGCACAATGTAAATATAGATATACAAATTACAACTTAAAAATTAAAATAATTAAAGAGAGTCAGACTTAAATTGAGGTGATTCTCTTTTTTTATCATCAAATAACGTGGCAACATATTTTGAATAATCATTAAATTGCTAGGTGTCATTGACAACTAAGGATCAAAAGGTTTTTTCTATATATGTTTTCAGAGACTTAAGATCATCTTCGTATCCTGTTTTAAATTGCTCGTTAGTTACATTCATCGTATAAATAAATCCAGCTGGTATTTTTCTTTGGAAAAGGATTGTATCGTTAGTGTCATAAACTAAATATTGAAATATGAGTCTTTCTAAAAAAGATCTCATTGCCCCAGTAACTGAATGCAGATATATTGGAGAGCCTAAAATAATTGCATCGGCATTTGAAACTTTTTAAAGAATAGGTGTTAAATTACTTGTGATTAATTAGATGAGCCATATAATAAAGAAAATATAACAATTAAGCGTTTGGTAAATCCGCTATTTTAAACCAATATGGATTTGAAACGATATTAAAAGAATGATACTATTATGTTTATAGTTAAATTTATTATACAGGTTTAGTTAAATAAGTAGTAATTTGGTTGGTGATGATATGCAACAAAGGATTTCAATTATAGAAGATGATTTAGAAATTTGTAATCTACTTAAGGAATTTTTAAAGGAAAGTGGATATGAAATAAAGATATCTAATACTGGAATAGATGGTATGAGAGAATTAAGAACTTTAACGTATGATTTAGTCATTTTAGATTTAATGCTGCCATATAAAAGTGGAGATGAGATTTTACGGGAACTGCGCAGCTTTTCTAATATACCTGTCATAGTATTATCTGCAAAGGATATGGTACATACAAAGGTGGAGTTATTACGTTTAGGTGCTGATGATTATGTGACCAAGCCTTTTGATTTAAATGAAATATTAGCAAGAGTAGAGAGTAATTTAAGGCGCTGTAGTTCAGATTCAAACATAAAAAAATCAATTTTAACTTATAAAGATATTACATTATATGAAGAGGAAAAGAAAGTAATAGTAAACGGAAATACACTTGTATTAACTTCAAAGGAATATGGTATTTTATTTTTATTATTAAGTCATCCACAAAAAGTCTTTTCAAAGGCAAATTTATTTGAAAGTATATGGAATGAAGAATATTTTAGTGAAGATAATACACTAAATGTCCATATAAGCAATATTAGAAATAAGCTTAAAAGCGCAAATCCCAATGAAGAATATATAGAAACAATATGGGGAATGGGTTATAAGTTACAATAATAAATAAAAAGAAATATATAAGCAGGAGTAAAGCCTGCTTTTTTGTTATGGAGAAAATATTTAAGGTTTTCTTTAGAATTGGTTTAAGATTTTCTTTAAGTATGATTTTTAAAATAAGAGTATAGAAAAGCAAAGGAGATGTTATTATGACTTATGTTTTAGAAACTAAAAACTTAACAAAGAAATACAAAAATACACAAGCATTAGATGGTGTAGATATAAAATTAGAAAAAGGAAATATATATGGTTTTGTGGGACAAAATGGTGCGGGAAAAACAACTTTAATAAGACTTATTACTGGCTTATCATTTCCTACATCTGGTGAACTTTATTTATTTGGGCAAACTGGAGAAAAGAAATTACAAGAACAAAGAAAGCGATTAGGTTGCATGGTAGAAACTCCTGCATTATATCCTAATATGACAGCATATCAAAATTTAGAGATTCAACGCATTCAAAGAGGAATTCCCGATGAAAGGGTTATTGAAGATACTTTAGAATTAGTTGGATTAAAAGATACAGGAAAAAAGAAAGCAAAGGATTTTTCTTTAGGAATGAAGCAGCGATTAGGAATTGCTCTAGCACTGATCAATGATCCAGAGTTTTTGATTTTAGATGAACCTGTAAATGGACTTGATCCCGTAGGAATTGTTGAAATAAGAGAACTTATTAAAAGATTAAATAAAGAAAAAGGAATGACTATTTTAATCTCAAGCCACATTTTAGAAGAACTTTATCATACTGCCGATCATTATATTATAATTTCTCATGGAAATATATTAGAAACGTTAACTCAAGAGGAACTTAATGAAAAGTGTAAAAAACATATTGCAATTAATGTAGATGATATAACTCTTGCAGCTACTATATTAGAAGAGGAACTTCATACAAAAAACTTTCAAGTAATGCCAGATAAAACAATTCGATTATATGATTATCTAGATGATATTAAATCTGTTTCAGTAGCATTATCAAGAAATAATTTAATAATAACTGGAATTTCTTTAGCGGGAGATAGCCTTGAAGATTACTTTATTAGAAGAATTGGGGGAGGTAAATGTGATTAATCTTTTTAGGACTGAGGTTTATAAATTATTCATAAGTAAAAGCTTTTGGTTAGTGTTTATCATGAGTACACTTTTTGGAATTACTATGACTTCAGATAGTCATACATTTATAACTGGATATGAAAATATAGGGGTAAGCTTTTACTATGCATGTTTATTAATGGTATTTCCAATATTACTTGGAGCAATTTCTTTTGGAAATGATTTTGGTGATAGGACTATAAATAACGGGGTGTGTGCAGGTCATAGCAGGTTTCAAATATTTATTTGCAAGGTGTCAGCATATTTCATTGGAGTTAATTTAGTTATTTTGTTTAGCCCAATTGTAAATGTAATTCTTAATATTATTTTACATAGATATACTGCGGTATATTTTATGAACGAGGGAAATATTTTAGCTAAAACAATAATAACAACATCATTATTGGGGATGGCTATGTCAAGTGTAAGTATATTTATAGCTTTTATGTTTAGAGATATTGGTAAAACAGTAGGAATTTCAGTTGGAATATACTTTATAAATATCTCTTTATTAAATTCAACAAATGATATAAGAACAACTATATTTAGGTATCTACCATTAGCACAGGCACGTCTTATTTTATATAGGCCTTTAATTCCCAATCAATTTAAAGACGCAGGACTAATTGGTATTGGCACAATATTATTTTTCTTGAGTATATCATATTATTTATTTAAAAAAGCAGAGTTACGATAAAAAGGAGTGTAATAAATGAAAAAGTTATTAAAGATGGAAATCTACGAGGCTACCCATAACAATATTTATTTGCTTATGATAGGAATTGCCATTGTTTATGGAGTATATTCAGGTTATGGAGATTTAGAAGAGAATTATTATAATTTACCTATAGGAGGATATGAAGTGTTACTGGCAATGCTACATGATGCTCCAGGAACCTGCATGTTAATTTCAGCTTTTCCAGCATTACTAATAGGAAAAAGTTTTACTAATAGAACTTTAATTACTAAAGTTGCATCTGGAAATAGTAGAGGTATTGTTTTATTTACAAAAGCTGCTTCAATACTTATTATTACAACTGTAGCAATACTTATCTATTCTTTTTCTGGTGCATTCGCTGTTACTATAAAGTATGGCTTTAATGCACCAAGTGGAGTAAATGTAATTACACTAATGAAAATTTTAATTTGTACAACATTATTATATTTAGCTATTTTTTCTGTAATAATACTTTTTGGAGTAATATTTAGGGATAATTTAAAAACTATTATAGTATCAGTTATTACAATTCTTATGAATGCTATATATTTATTTGTTGCCAGAAGTATGAATTTGCCATTATATAGGCATCCAATGAATTTGCTTAGAGTGATTTTAAACAATAACTCAACATTTGAATTTATATCATTTTCTTTAGAAGGTATAATTTTATTAGGGTTTATAATAATGTTAAGTTATAATATATTTTGTAAATGTGAATTAAAATAAACTTATTATACGAGGATGGGTATAATGCTGATTATATTGATATTAAGCCTTACTGTTATTTTATTAATTTCTTATGTATTTCATTTAAAGCTTCAAATAAAAAGTATAGGAAAACAATTAGAAAATATTTCAGAAGGAAAAACAGAAAAGAAGATAGATGTATCGTTGCTTGACAAAGATATTGAATACCTTGCAGGTAACATTAATAGAAATATAAATTTTCAAAAGCAGCTAAGAATAGAGGTGTTGAGAAATGAGGAAAAGCTTAAGGATTCTATCGCAAATATATCTCATGATTTAAGAACCCCTCTTACTTCTATAATTGGTTATCTACAATTACTAGAAAAAAGTGAATTGTCAGAAAATCAAAAAGAAAAAATAAATATTATAAAAAGGAAATCTGAGATTTTACATAATCTCATTACTAGTTTTTTTGAAATAACTATTATTGAAAATGATAGAATGCATATAAATTTAGAAAAAATTAATATGAATAATTTTCTTTCTGATGCCATGCTCCAAAATATAATGCCATTTAAAGAAGCTGGAATTGAGCCAATTTTTGATTTACCAAATACAACAATCTTTATTGAGGGAGATAAAATAATTCTACACCGCATTGTTCAAAACTTAATATCAAATATATTGAAATACGGCTCAAGTTATGTCAAAATATCACTTGTGAAAAAGGAACATGTTGAGCTTTGCTTTGCCAATAAAATTGAAGATCCTAAAAAAATAGATGTAAATTTATTATTTGAAAAGTTTTATACAGGGGATAAATCAAGAAGTTCTGGCAGTACAGGTTTAGGCCTTTCAATTGTGAAGCTATTAGCTGAAAGAATAAATGCTAAAGCAGTAGCAGAAATTAAAGAAGATATTTTAACATTGAAAATTGTATTTTAATAAAACAATTTTATGGAATTAAAATGAAGGAACTAATATAAAGATTGATTTAATAGTATAATTGTTCATTTAAATTAGATACAATTACACAAAACATTATATTATGTAAGTAAGATTAAGTATCTTATATTCTGTTAAATTTGTATATGATAAAAAATGCTAATGCTATTTGAATAGTGTTGGCATTTTTTTAGTCAAGAAAGGAATGATAGAGTATGAATATTGCTTATGTAAGAGTAATTACATTCTCATTATTTTTGATGCTTCAGAGAAGGAATATTTATGTATCATTACGCTAAATCAGAAGTATTATGATGAATTAGATTTTGAAAAAATTGGATATATATAGCAGATATGAATCGAAATCTCTTGATAAAAATATAAAATTACGCTAGGAAAATATCGGTTAATTAATAGATTAATGTATCTAATACTAAATTTTTAAAAACTTAAGATTTCGTAAGGTTTATTTATAATTCTTGTAAAGTCTATCTTCTACAATGAAATTATGACATTTGAAAGGAAGTAGAAGATATGAGAAAAGTATATAAAAAGATATCGGGATTTATAATAATAATGATAATAATTTGCGGATTTTGGTATATTGAAGGAAATACAAGTAATTATGGTTCAAATGATAAAGACAAGTTGGTTGAAGTAAACACTGCTAATGG
>Ga0079104_1001640_pt1 | contig 14509 bp, 10 predicted proteins | sample MedtruBG_FD_76829 | JGI IMG/M metagenome (GOLD analysis project Ga0079104, IMG submission 76829) | Root nodule microbial communities of legume samples collected from California, USA - Medicago truncatula BG | ecosystem: Host-associated > Plants > Roots > Nodule | place: USA: California...
TGGGCAACAATGAATTGGTCGAAGGCGCGGGCCCAAACGGCGCAGCCGAAGAAAGCGGCCGGCCGACGGTGCGCTGGATGGCCGAGTGGTCTTTGGCCCGGCGTACGGTTTCCTTGTTTTCTTCGCGCTTGCCGCGCGATTTGGTCTTCCGTGCCGTTCCATTCCCGGTAACCGCATCGTCAAGGTCACACAAGAATTGCACCTTGTCGTCTGGCACCATCCAGTCATGCATGCCCGAATCGAATCGGTTTTTAGCTTCCGCAAAGGTCCATGCAGGTGTTTGCGCGCGGACGTGTTCATGCGTCAGCGTGACGAGCGGCAGGTCATCGTCCTCGTACACGTACGCCTGGCGAAAATCGTCGGGGTTGTAGACCACATGGAGTTGCGCGTGGTCCCCGTACTTGGCCAGCAGATATGACATGGCTTCGCCCTTGTAACGAAATCCATGTTCAAGCGTGATGCCTGTCTTGGCGCTCAGCGTACACATCTTGTGATCGAAGAGCGCCGCCATCCATTCCTGACGTGACGGTGGCATGGTGATGGGATATCCCACCTCTTCGGTTAAGTAGTTCAGGCGCTCAAGCGGTGTCTTTCCCTTGACCGAATCGACCAGTAGTTCGTCCCAGCGCAGGCGATCAAGTGGAGTGTTGACCCAACTTTCGTAAAGCCACCGGACAATCCACTGCTCAAGCGCACCGACGGTGATCAACTCATCGCCTAGTGCCTCCGGGTCGCGCATACCATCTTTTCCTTCGAAACGAGTGCAGCCGGGGAGAAGCTGTAATGCCTCCTTGAGAGACCTGTTCAGACGCTCGACGAATGGCTTGCCTTGCGCTTCCTTCGCCTTGCAATGTTTGACGTCCATCTCCAACAGCTCCAAGCGAACGATTCGTCCGCCCTTGGTCTCCGGGCCATTATCAAAAATGACCTGGCTAGGCGTGCCATATATATTCAGTTCATGGACGATACCCAACTCCTCAAAGCGGGCTGCCTTGGTCGGTGTCAGATACATCTGGAGGCACAGCAGCGAATCCATCTCGCGCGGCGCGCCAATGACAAGATGCCAACCCACCGGATACCCAGTGCAGACATCAATCGCAAGGATTAGGTAGATGGTCCGGGCGACGCCGTGAGGTGTGTGCACGACGAATGGCAGATGCAGTGCGTCCTGTTCAATTCGGGCGAATGGAAACGCCGCCCGGATACGTTTCTTGGCGAACGACTTACCAGCGACCCGATTAAGGGGATCCATCCGGTCGTATTCGGCATCTGCAGTCAAGTCGCGAATGATAGCGGCCACGAATTTGCGGCTGATAGCGCACTTCGCGATATGCAAGCCGCGACGGCGGGCTTCACGGTTGATGTAATTGGTCAGGTCCAGGACCGTCCACTTTGATTCAGTGACAAGGAACCGATCCTGGATGACCCCTTTGGCGAATTCGACAAGATCATTCGAATATCTAGCCGTTCCGTTGCCTTTGTTTTTGTCGCCTTTGAGAACAGGCAGACCGAGCAGTTGATTTTTGCGAGCCCGGAACAAGGTTGCACGGGACGGAAATGTGCAAACCACCAGTTTGCCTGCGTTCTCCTTCACGTAAGCTTCACGGGCGTGGGGTATCGCTGCGTCAAATGACAGCCCCTGTTGCGACCGGGTGGCATCGATGCGCCGCAGTACGTCATGTAGCAACCGAACTTTGGCGTGTAGTGCCGGATTATCGTACTGAGCGGCGATGCCGACGCGCGGTGTCCCTTTTCGATACAGCATTAGGCTACCGGTCGAAATTCCGACCCGGATGCCGGCTTCATCGACATATCGGTCCTCGCGTTTTTCTGCATCGAAAATATGAATGGTGCCGGCATGGATACGAGCGTCCAGCACCTCGAAGTAGCTATCCGGCTTGCCGGGCTGCGCCAATTTGTCTCCGGCGCGCAGGTCGGACATCATGGCCGCAGCTCCTCAATCAAGCAAAGGTGACTCAGATCGCCATATGCGGCTGACAGCTCCAGTGCGGCAGAAATATGGTAGTGCGCCACGTCTGCCTGCAGCACACCGGTAGCCAGCAGGGCCGGGATCAGGCCCGTCGGAATCTGGAGGTTAGCGCACAGTGCGCGCTGCAGCACCGGGCCGGATTCGCAATAGCGCTCGACTCGCTCGATGATGTCCCGCGTCAGGTATGTACGGGCGCGCGCTATCGCGGGTTTCAGCAGTTGAGCGTTGAAAACGACCGGGTGCCGTTCGTCCGCCGGCAAAATCAATGTAGATAGCGAATAGCAGTACGCCTCCATGATTTCCCGGGCGCGCTCGATTTTCCTCCAGTACCGGTCGTCGCCCTCGTAGCCCGCGACTTTGACTTCATGCGCATGTAAAAGACCATCGACCTGAACGGTACCGAAGTCAGGTGTGTACTCCACATCCCCAGTGCAGGCGCCACGTATTCTGCGAGCTTCGGATACTTCTTCGTGCGTAAAAAGCAGCCGTTCGCCGACTAGGTCGACGGTGAACGGCTGTGGCTTGAAGGAGCGCACGCGTGGGTCAATGCGTAGCATGTGCGCCACCAGACGTTCTGGGTCGGATTCGACGGCGATGCGGCCGTCGGCTTTTTCGGCATAGGTGCCGATGCGAGCTTTACCGTACGTCCGGGCAGTCAGCCGGACACCGGCGTTCATTGCATTTCGGCGGCTGCGAATGCCGTAAGATGGGGAGTTTTTCATGACACGCTCCGTGTCTCTATTTCTCGCTCACCTATAACTTTTTCGACAATGGCATTACTCCATGGTGCGCTCGCCCATAGCCATTCATTTCGATGCGGCGGCCGAAATGTGAATTTTCGCTTGGCCATATGACCGCCTGTCAAATAAATTCCATTCGCATGCATTCCTGGCTCATCAGAGCCGCATTCTGTATCCGACTCGACGTTGATATTTCTACCGGCCTTCTCGCCGTGCGTACCGCGCTTTACCTTGCCGAACGTTAATGACGCCGCTCGAATAGCGCTATTGCCTTCGTTTCTCTGGCTACGGAGGCCATACTTTGGAGATACTCGAGTCATGAGATACCTCCACCTTCGTAAGGTACCCCGCCAATCGACTCTACACGCTCAGTCGAAAAGAGCGATGCGGCTAGCGGACCTGCGGACGCAATGAATTTTTGGTGCCAAGAGTACGTCACCCGGCAATGAAATTGAGCCATTTCTTTTCCTCGTGTGTAGTGTCCAGCAGACGCTGGACACAGGAAAATCTGAAATGGCGTAGCGCAAAAGATTCAGACAAAGGAATCCTGTTGCCGGGATATTGACAATCCCAGCCTGCTGGCACAAGATGGCACTACAGCCAGACAGCTTGTAGGCACATCAAGGGTCCGATCACCGCGCCAACGGTATCGGACCCTGTGCTTTTTCTACGCCGTATATTTTTCAGTAATCTCTTTCTTTTCCTCCTTTCTTTTCGAAGGCCTACTACTGTTCAATTCGCATTTAGTTGCGTCGATATAGCGAACCGTGGAATGGAGGCTTCATATGCAGCTATAGCGAGCCTGGCTGCTGCTATGTACGTATCAGGGGTAAATGGTGATGTCCCACTGAAGAGAGCAACAATCGCAAACTCCTCAGGTCGCGCGCCTGGCCTGATACGAAAGGTTGTTCTGGAGATGGCCGCGAGCTGTTCCAACTCTTTTTTATCCCTATCGCACAAATTCAGAACTGCGCAAATCCGCTCTTGTACTTCCTGGGAGAACGGAGACTTCGCCCCGCTTAGCACTTGGCTCACATGATTGTGAGAAATGCCAACAGCTTGAGCGAGCTTCCCTTGCGAGACTTCAGATCGAAGTAAGTGCTCGTGCAGGCGACTTGCGTATGGGGACATTTTGGGCTCCGCTTAGATGGAGCCTTGAGGCTATCGGAGAAAAGTGGCTTAGCGCAATCAGAATAAATTCGCTATAAATTTATTGTTATTTCCCGGTTTCGAAGAGCCGGCGAAATTTTCTTCGCGAATTCGCACCAAAAAAACTAACGGGTTGTACGGTCGAGAAAAAACTCAGTCGTGGATTTAAATTTATATGATTTATTTCTGCTTTAAAAACAATGAGTAATCACGCGCATAAGAAAAAATATAAAAATTTGTGTTTACTGGGCGAATGCCAGACACGATGAGCGAGGATGGTACGGGAGCTACATTTGCCGTATGCTACTTTTTTACAACGATATAGAGATCTCAATCCAGCAAGGTGCTGACAGAACGATTGAGCACCATTTCTTGCGTTATTCAGCTACAGCAGTAGTGCCCATATCTATGAGAGTATTTCTTGATACCGAATTCACCAATTTTGACTGTCCATCACTGATCAGTATCGGTTTGGTATCAGAATTGGGAGCAGAATTCTATGCAGAAGTCCCGTTCCCGTTGAGCGAATGTAGCGACTTTGTTGTGGAGGTTGTCTTGCCCCTCTTAAACGGAGGAGACAGCTGCATACGTTCCCATGTTCAACTTAAAGATAGCTTGAGCAGCTGGCTAGCCTCGTCCAAGAACAATGATAAGCAGCTAGTTGTTTTATATGACTCTCAGACGGACTGGGACTTGTTCGCTCGCGCGCTCGACTTCCGGATTCCGAGTTGGTGCCATCCTCAATTTGTCGTCAGCTGTCTTGATGAGTGCTCACGTTCCGAATTTGATGATACAAATGAACTTACAGAACATCATGCTCTCGATGACGCACGCACAGGCTTATTTCGATTTCTTAGCTCAAAAGGCTAATAAAGGAAGCTGCCCGAGACATCAAATCGCTTTGCAACCACCACCATCGGCGCAGACCAAACCAGATTAAATAATTCCTTGCGCGTCATAATTTCGTAGTGTGAAGCGTTTTAGGCGGAAGAGGCCTAATCTAAAAGCCCTCGAACGGTGAAGTTGGCAAGCATCTTCATACCTTATCTGCTCCGAAACTCAACGTTCATATTTTTCCCCTGGGCCGTCACTTGTAGTGTTCTGGGATTTTTGCAATATGTATCGCAGAACCACTTCAGCATTCGAGATTCATTCAAGACTTCGATGTTGTCCGACAAATAGTCGAGAACTTGCCTTGAGATGATCACGATCACTTTTACTCGAGCTCTGGAAATCATGACGTTAAACCTGTTTAGACTCATGAGAAACTCTTCTTCCGCGAGGATCGCGTCCGTGTCGCCTAAGCAAAAGCTGATCACGATCACATCGCGTTGTTGCCCTTGGAAGCGCTCCACAGTATCTACGGCAGCTCTTATGTCCTCTTTTATTTCGTCGGCAGGAAATCTCTCTTGGAGATCGCTAACTATCATTGCTTGTTGAGCCCGATGCGGAGTAACAATACCAACACCTTCTTGCCAGAATTTCTTCTCCTCATAAAGCAGGTCTATTGGCACATCGGTTTCACTGTAGGTTGGTTTGGCCCGGAGACGGAGCTTTAAGCGTTCTATGAACGCTCCCACGAGCTGCGTTTCCACGGGATTAGACTGAGCATGCTCTCCATCGTCATAAATGAGAGCGCAGCATGGAAGATTGGGATCGAGGATATCGTCGATGTAGTCGAAAGCGGTCGAATCGCTATAGTTTGCTTTTAGCCGTGGGTGTTCAGATGTCAGCGTCGCATAGCCTGCATAGCTCACGGCATCTAGGATTACTTGATTAGAGCGATAGCTTATGGACAATTTGCAATCACTCACTCCTCGCCGCTTCTTCAGATAGTCGTATAGCGATCCAAGAAGATCTTTAAATGCCTCAGGTGGCTCAGTTTGCCTGATCGGAGGTAATTGAAGGGGATCACCAGCAACGACTACAGCCCCATCTTTTCGCAACGGCATTAGGGGTAACGCTCCATTGCCGAAATCTAGCTGACCGGCCTCATCCAGTACGACGACATCAAAAAGTTCTGCAATGAGATCGTCGCTTGCGATTTCAGCCAGATTAAATATCTGTTGAGGTGGACCGAAGACCAAAATCGGAGCGCTGGGAAGTATCAGATCCTGCAAAAGGTGCTTTGCAATCTCCGTCACTACTCCGTTCGTTTTAAGCGGAACATCATTTACGAACTCATGCTGATTTTGGTTCGCACTCTGAGATCTAATGCGATATGCCCTCAATCCATGCAGTGGAGCACCAGGTTGTAGAGATGGTGTCAGCTTTCGCAGTACTTCGTCGATCGCTGCGTAGGTTTGTGCAGACACGAGAATTCTGGGCATATCATCAGATGATCGCCCTACAATCATTGAGGAAATTGCTGCCACTAACGTATGGGTCTTTCCCGTTCCAGGAGGTCCCCAGATCAGGGTAAATCTATTGCAAAAGGCATGTCGAACAGCGTCTAATTGATCTTTGTTGAGCCTCATCGACTCAATATACTGTTGTGGAAAATCATTGATATCCCTCATTGGCGAGGGCGTTGATTCCATCTTCTGGCAATCCCATAACATCTCGGCTGCCGCCGAAATCGATGCGCCAATCTTGGCCGTCGCTCCGCGATAGCTACCGATTGGGGAATTCGGTAAGTTGCTTGCAGCGGCTGTTGATAACGCAGGTATTCCTATCGTCTTTAATCCCTTCTCCAAACGACCCAAGAAGAAATCTTGATGAATTGGGTCGAGCATTAGCGTGGAATCGAATGAAAACGCATTCTTGGTCAACAGCCAGTTGATTACCGGCCACCATTGCTCATTGAAATCAAGTACGATGAATTGAAGATTTCTATCGATCGCAACCACTGCCGCGCTCATGACCTTTGCGAGAGGCATCATTCCCCAGCTTTTTTTGGCGAAGTACGGAATGAATTTGTCTGGAAGAGAAGTTCCTGTCGGCTCGACCAGACTAATGAGGCGCGTCTCTAGGAACCAAAGACGATTTGGGTCTGCAACAGCGAAAGTAAAATCGCCCGATTTCGCCTTAACTTCTCTGGATCCTGGTCCTAAGTTAAATATAAATCGGTTGGGGAGAGGATCCAATTTAAGACGGTTTAAGACTTCATTTGGATCTCGATAAAGACCTGCCAGCTTCGCACTCGCAAAGCTGGCTTCTCGCTCATCCATCTGAAGCGATCGCAGTCGGACATTTTCTTGCGCGGCGAGTGCGTTGTTAAGCTCTGCATAGGCATAGACAAGCTGAGACTCAGCTGCCATTCCCTGCTTGGCCGTCGGCGGCTTAATCGCATTCATGAGCGGCGCCTTTGCGATGAGCATGTCTCTTAAATCTATGGTGAGACGGATTGCGATGTGTTCTAAAGCGCGAAGTTTTACCTGAAGGACTTTTGTTAGTGCAGCGCTCATCCTCGGCATTTCAGATGCCTGTTTGGCTGGATTCCAAAATTCATGAATCCGTTCGATCGGAATTTGACTCGTCAGAGGATCCTCATAGAACGGATCGACGTGAAACAAGGCCTCCGGATTTTCGACCCGAGAAAGATGATACGTTCGGGCTACATTCAGCAATGAATATACGTGGGGAATTGGCGTAGCAAGAGACGTTCGTACCGCGTCCCCCACGATCGCGATTACAGAACCCCGATGAATCAGATCCGACGAACCGATCAGGTCATTCGGAGGAAATAGCCAAGCCAAATTCTTCAGCGCTTTTTGTTTAAGAATTTCGTCCAAATGCCTACCGACAAGCCTCGATAGATGTTCATAAGTAATTGAATCCCAAACATAGATCTGGACGGAAGGATTACCTCCGACGTCTTTCTTGGCTTTCTCCATCACCTCGAATATGGCCTGTAAAAAGAGGAGGAACACCGTTCGCTCTTGATATAGAGATCTATTCGATATTAGAAATTCCTTGCTAGTACGCTGGTGGCTTTGAGAACCCTCCGCGTCCGGCTGCTCCTCTCCCGACCACCAGTTTGCATTTAAGGCGAAAGCAACTGAAATAGCGCTGGACGGGTCAAATTCTGCGGTTAGAAAAATTCTTATATCCGGCCACTTCGGTAACACGGATGACGATGGCGCTCCTTGAGCGATGCCGCTATATCCACTGGATAATGCGCCGGCTCGCCCTCTGACAATTCCCTTGGTCGCACGCAGCTGGGGGTGAGCCTCAAATGCCGAGTGGGACTCGTCTAATTTATGAAGCTGACGCACTTGGTGAATAGCGTTAGATCGCAACTTACGAAATGCGCCGCGGGGCACAAAAGCCAAACGACTTAAGTGATCTTGCCTTGCTGCTTCAGGTATACAGAGATCTGATGGCGCATCCTCTTTGCCCCAACGCATGCCCAGATATTCGCAATTTCGGCATCGTCCCGTCACATCCCAAGGAAGGTCCTTCCAATTGGGAGCGTCTTTTAATAACCGGGGAAGAATTTCTTTCAAAATTCTCGTAAGACGAGGAACGAACACATCAACTGGTGTATTTTCCACCTCCTGATCCAGGCCATCGATTAGTTCTTTCGAAGTTGCAGGCCGACCTGCACGTCGTGCAGCGTCTAGAGCTATCAGAATCGGAGATGCCTCATAGGATCCAGGCCATACAGCAGCATCCGAACGAACATAATATTTTTGATCTCTTCCAGTATCCCTAAGCCAACCTGCCAGTGCGATGGAATAGAGAGCCGTCTCGGCAAAATACGCAGCCGAAGGTTCGGAGGTCAATTTAATGTCAATGACCCTTAAGCCGATCCTCTTATCACATGAAGTGCGTCTAATAATCTCGCCGTCAAATAGGATTTCACTTTGACTGGACGTCTGATCATCAACATAAACGAGATCAGGTCTAAAAGTTGAGAATTTCAGATTTATTGGCTGGGCTTCGAGCAAATCCAACCCAAAATGCCTTTTGAACGAACCTGTTAATTCGAATTCGGCCTCTACGATGAATCGCGACCGACTACTGGAGTCGAGCGCGGCTCCCAATGCACACTCGTCAATGTGGAATGGCTTCTTAGGGGTAGGCGCTGGAAACCACTGCACTCCATGAGCACCGAAAGCTTGAACGAGGTCCTGCACTTTCTCATATTGCCATTCCTCACCTGCTCTAGAGACCAACTCAAATCCCGGCCGGTGTGGCTGACGGTCCGGCATCTTCAACGCTTTACGCGTTGCTTCATCGGACTTTCCCCCACGATGAAATAAATCCAAGACAAATCGCCGCTCACAATCCGATTTGATAAACGCGGAAATGATACTTTTGCTCAGTTTTGGCATGAAAAGGCTGGACCTGACGAAAATAGTGCAATAAAATCCCCCAGATCAAAATGTAACATGGGCGAATTGCGTCAAGAATATGGCAAACCAAAGAAAAGTAACTCCTTTGATTCGCATCAGCGGAGAAAACTGGATTAATAGGGTCATACAAGGGGACTGCGCGACCGTTCTTCAAAAGTTACCCAATGAATCTGTTGATCTGGTCATGACATCTCCGCCATATGCGGATCAACGCAAAGCGTCCTACGCCAGCATTCGTCCAGATAAATATGTCGAGTGGTTTCTGCCAATCGCACAGCAGCTGCATCGTGTATTGCGCCCGGAAGGCTCTTTTGTTTTGAATATCAAAGAGCGTGCCGTTGATGGTGAACGCCATACCTATGTCATGGAGCTGATACTAGCTTTACGGGAACAAGGATGGTTGTGGACGGAAGAATATATCTGGTCCAAAGAAAATTGCTTTCCCGGGAAGTGGCCGAATAGATTTCGAGATGCGTGGGAGCGCTGCCTTCACTTCACAAAGCAAAGAAAATTCTCCATGTATCAGGAATCGGTCATGGTTCCTATGGGTGCATGGAAGCAAGAGAGATTTAAGACTGATAAGAAGCCAGACCAATCGCGTAATGCATCAGGAACCGGCAATACGTTCACGCGCCAGGTGGCCAATTGGAAAGATCGAGATATGGCCTACCCTACCAATGTAATTTCTTTACCCACCGAATGTGGTAATACTGGTCATTCAGCTGCTTATCCGGTTGATCTACCTTCTTGGTTTATAAAGCTGTTCACACTACCTGGCGGTATCGTTTTAGATCCCTTCATGGGCTCTGGAACGACAGGGGTTGCCGCGAAGCGACTAGATAGAAATTTTGTAGGCTGTGAAGTAGAAACTGAATTTGCCCAACTAGCCGCAACCAGGATCAGCAATGATCATGGAAGCGATGTTAGCGAACAGAGAAATAAAAGCGAAAATAAGCGAAGCATGAAACCCGAAACCGCGGCTTCCAAAAAGCAAGCCTAGGCGTCATTCAAAATACGAGGGGGGGGGGTATATGTCAACAACGAATAAAGTTAACTATAAAGAGCTGCTGTCCGCAGCACGACAACGGAAATCTGCAGGGCCTGAATCGCGTACTTTGTCAATGCAAGCCTCTAGCGACAAAGGACGTGTGATGTTTTCTTCAAATTTCCGCCGACTGCAATCTAAAACACAGGTGTTTGCGCAGGACTGGAATGCTTCGGTACGAACTCGACTTACGCACTCTTTGGAAGTCGCGTCAATTGGGCGCTATTTGGCAGAAAAAATCTCGGACCAATTGCTTTCCAGCGAAGAATTCGGAAAACTTGAAGATCCGACATCGAGAGATACGGCTAGTGCATTCATAACGTTCGTTGAAGTCGCATGCCTCCTACATGATCTGGGAAATCCACCATTCGGTCATTTTGGAGAAGCTTCAATACGAGAGTGGTTCGCATTGAAAAAAAGCTCTTTTAAGAAAGGTGTTGCGACAGATTCAAATGCAGAATTTGACAAACTATACGGCGACTTCATTCATTTTGATGGAAACCCACAAGGGTTTCGAATTGCAACTCGACTGCAATGGGTAGGCGATGAGTTCGGATACAACCTCACATACACTCAACTAGCCGCAACACTAAAATACCCCTGGACGCCCAACGCCATTGACACAAAGATAGACGGTGTAACTGCAAAAAAGGCTGGTGTATTCTTTAGTGAAGAAGAAACACTGGCCAAGCTGCAAACGGCGTTGTCACTATCGCCCAGGAGTCGTCATCCTCTTGCCTACATAATGGAAGCAGCAGATGATATTTCATATTGCTTAAGCGATATTGAAGATGCGTTAGAGAAAAAAGTGGTACGAGACCTTGACGTAGTTGAAGCACTTCGTAGCAAACTAAACGCTGTGGCAACCCCGCACGATACTTATACAAAGCAACTTCTCGGTGCGCTTCCATCAAAAGATAGCGCAATTGACAGCGGAGCATGGTTCGTGAAATTCCGAACTGCCGTCACAAACACCTTAGTCGAGAGTGCCCACCAACTTTACTTTAGCTCGGCAGAACAGGAGAAGATTGCTAGCGGTGCATATTTTTCGCTGTTACGCGGCTCTATCGCGGCTAAGGCGCTCCTGGATGTGATCGCAGATTTTTCAAATGAGAATTTGTATTGTAGTTCTTCTGTCCGCGAGCGCGAGCTAGTTGGCTATCAGGTCATCACTGGGATATTGGACAAATTTGGAATCTTGTTGTATCTGAATACGACGGAGGCAGAGGCGTTGCTGATCGAAAAAGAGACACCTAAAGCCCTAGGTATGGCGCTAGCCCCCACGCTAAACAGTTTCTTACCTAGAAAGCATTTGAAGGCATATGCGCACGAGGTCAATCGATTAAAGACGAAGGGATATTCTGATGAAGAGTACCGGATACACGAATGGTTCGCGCGCGCTCATTTGATCGTCGATTTCTTGTCTGGTATGACAGATGACTTCGCGATAGTCACATACCGACGTCTTTATGACGGTGGCATTGGAAAAATATGATTCACTGCAATTCACATCCCGTTGGCCTTGTTGACCATTGGCTGGATCTGTTTGGACAAGATGCCACTGCGACGTTTTCCATCTATAGCTATCGCCCTCAACAGGTAAATGACGAGCGGAAATTGCTTTCTGTCCCGATGGAAAAGGTGTCGGCTGACTGGCTCGAAAGCCAGTTAGCCGGGCTGCCAGTAGGTAGTGAATTCGCAATGCATTCATCAGTCAGCCATGGAGGCTGCATCCAAGGACATATCCCAATGGTGGATTTTTGCGCGAAGGATTTCGACATCTGTGTAAAAGCGGCCTCCATGATCAACAATGAAACGGGAATAGTTTTGGATCTTTTCGACAGCGGTCGCTCGTTCCACGGATATGGGCGTTCAGTTTTGTCGCATTCAAGTTGGGAGAAATTTATGGCGCTGCTGCTTCTCATAAATTTACCTGGGAATTCGCCGGTAATTGACACTCGATGGATAGGTCATCGCCTTCTTGCGGGCTATTCCTCTCTCCGATGGAGTGCGAATTCCTCTCACTATTTAAAGCTCCCGACCAAAGTGTCGTAATCCGTGCATTTAATTAGATGCGCGGACCTTTGCATCGTCTATGCCCTCTCATCAATGCGAAGACTGTACCTAGAGATGTTCCGCGGCGCCACCGACCTGCCTCGGTGTATCCGAGGCCAAGTGTCCAAGGAAGCGCTGGCACTGACGAAGATGCACGCTGGATCACGCCGTTAGGGCAGGGAGAGCCGCCCTGTTGCTCACATAACACTGACTGATCGGAGTGACAGGAGGCGGCTCTCCTTTTTCATCTTGCAACCACGGAATCTCTTGACAAATGTTTGTTATATAGCAAATATAACAAACATGACAAATTCCGGACATGCCTTCACCAAAACGCTTCGTGCTATTCGCACAGAGCTCAATCTCACCCAAGAGCAGCTTGCTGAGCGTCTTGGGGTATCTTTTGCCACTGTCAATCGCTGGGAGGGCGGCAGTAGCAAGCCGCAACGCGCAGCGCAAGAGGCAATTGCGGCTCTTGCGCTGGAAGCTGGCATTTCAGAGGCTTCCGTCGTAGGCGAAGTGCAGACAACCATTTCAGCAACGCCTCGCCGGGGGCGACGGCCGGGGGCCACTCCCACTACCAAGCCGATGGAGCAAATGCTGTGGGATGCCGCGTGCTCCATTCGGGGCGAAAAGGATGCCGCCAAGTTCAAGGACTATCTGCTGCCGCTGCTCTTTCTAAAACGCCTCTCGGATGTGTTCGATGACGAGATCGCGCGTCTGGCAGAGGACTACGGCGACCGCGCCACAGCGCTGGAAATCACCGAAGCCGACCATTCGTTGCTGCGTTTTTACTTGCCGCCGGAAGCGCGCTGGGCCATCCTCAGCGGGCGCGAAGCCTATGATTGGCCGGTGGACGACAAAGGCCGTAGCACCGCACCGCACGACATCGGTGAACACCTCACCCGTGCCGTGCGCGCCGTTGTGAAGCATAATCCTGACCTTTCCGGTGTGCTGGACGTGGTGGACTTCGCTGCCGAGCGCAACGGTGAGCGTGACATCAACCCTGCCAAACTGCGCGGCGTGGTCGAAACTTTCTCCGATCCACGCTATCGTCTCGGCTTGGCAGACGTGCAGCCCGATTTTCTGGGGCGCGCCTACGAATACCTGCTGCGCAAGTTCGCCGAAGGCTCCGGCCAGAGCGCGGGGGAGTTCTTCACGCCAACCGAGGTGGGCTTCCTGATGGCGCACATTCTACGCCCGCGCCCCGGTGAAACCTGCCACGACTACGCTTGCGGCTCGGCAGGCCTGTTGATCAAAATGCAGCTCGTTGCTCGCGAACTAGATCCCACCAGTCGCGTGCCTGTGAAGTTGAGTGGTCAAGAATTGCAGGCCGAAAGCTACGCTGTGGCGCGCATGAACGCCATCATCCACGACATGGAGGTGGAACTGGCGCGTGGCGACACCATGATCAATCCCAAGTTCCGCGACGCGGCGGGCAGGATTCGCAGCCATGACATTCTGGTCGCCAACCCGATGTGGAACCAGCCGTTCGCGCCCGACCTATTCAAGAACGATCCGTTCGAACGCTTCCAGCCGACTGGCGGCATCACCAACGGCAAGGGTGATTGGGCCTGGTTGCAGCACACCTTGTCCGCGATGGACGATGATGGCCGCGCCTGCGTGGTGCTGGATACCGGCGCGGTGACGCGCGGTAGTGGCAGTAAGAACGAGGACAAAGAGCGCAACATCCGCAAGTGGTTCGTGGACCACGACTTCATCGACGGCGTGATCCTGGTGCCCGAGAACCTGTTCTACAACACCACGGCTGCGGGCGTGATCGTTGTGCTGAACAAGCGCAAACCTGCAGCACGCAGAGGCAGGATTCATCTTCTCAACGCCAGTCGGCACTTCCGCAAGGGCAAGCCGAAAAACTACCTGCCGGAAGAGGACATTCGACCGCTGGCGGCGATGTATCTGAAAGGCGAGCCGGTCGAGGGAGAACTAGCAGTCATCACCACTCAGCAGGCGGAGGAAGCGGACTACAACCTGAGCCCGAGCCGGTGGGCTGAACAGAACGGCACCGCGGAGGTCGGCTCGATTCCAAATCTCCTGCTCGCGCTCGAACAACTCAACAAACAAGAAGTCGGCCTTACATCCAACCTGCTGCAACTCTTGCGTCCGCTGGCGAAGACGGAGGATGCATGACATTTGAATCGTGGGTTACCGAATTTGTGGCTGATTGCATTGTCCCGGTTTCCGTCGCGGGCAAGACCAAGATTCAATCGCG